>Ga0335077_10009193_pt1 | contig 12259 bp, 9 predicted proteins | sample Lox_Sample_31_FD_207151 | JGI IMG/M metagenome (GOLD analysis project Ga0335077, IMG submission 207151) | Soil microbial communities from Loxahatchee National Wildlife Refuge, Florida, United States - Lox_Sample_3.1 | ecosystem: Environmental > Terrestrial > Soil > Wetlands | place: USA: Florida...
ACGTCGGCCTGCTGCCCTTCTTGCCGGCTTGTCTGCGACACGGACAGATCACTTCACAGTTGCAGACTTCGTAATACGAGCCTGAGACTCTCCACGGGACGAGGTTTTCCATACATCTCCTAGGCACCGATCAGCGCCCGGCCGACGAGCACCGCGGCACCGGCGAAACAACCCAGGCCCCCGATACCCACCACCAGACGCGGCCAGGGCAATACCTTTTCCCCGATCGTGAACGCGGTGATCACCGCGCCCCACAGCAAGTTCATGATTCCGGTTGAGAACAGGACCGCCATCAGCAACCAGCAGCAACCTATGCAGTACGTGCCGTGGTGGAGGCCCATCTTCACCGCGCCCAGCCGGCCCTCTCGCCACTCGGTCATGAAATAGCCTACGGGCGCGCGGCATTGCGAGAGGCACGCGTTCTTCTGCGTCGAGAACTGAAACAACCCGGCTGCGACCAGCACAACCGCGCCGGCCCACGGTCCGACCGATAGCGATCGACCATCGAGAAGGGCTATTCGATATAGGAGCCACTGCGCGCCAGCGGCAACGAACCCGAACCCGCTCCACGCGAGTAAGTAGCCGCCGAGAAACAGCGCCGACGAGACGAACGGCGCACCGCGGCCAGTCCGCCTCCGCATGATTGCGGCGTGTGCGAGCACCATCGGCGAGACCGACGGAATCATCATTCCCGCCATCATCACCACCCACATCCAAAACGCGGTGCTAAATGTGGCGCCGCAACACGGCATCAGCGAGTGCGAGCCCTCGACGTGGGACGGGACCATCTGCATCCAGCACAAGATCGTCAGCGCCGTGAGCACGGTCACGATCACCCACCGGTCGCGGGCGAAGTAGCGCTCGATGGGGCTCCCTTGCACAAAGCGGAGCCTAATTGGTCGTCGCGACCGCTACACGCAATTCGGGGAGACGGGACCGGCGAGGGCGAGCACCCCGCCCGTGACAGAAGGAAGTAGTGAGGAAGTCGTCGGCGAACTCCACACCTGCGCCCTTCAGGGCCAGGTTCTCGTTGGTGAGAGCGACGACCCGCTCGGGAAGTCACTCGTTGCGCTGCCGGCGGCGGGCCACCGCTGTCGCGTCGACGACGGCGGACAAAAGGGGCGCGCTCGTCCACGGGCACGACCTCGGGCGGAGCGACCAGGTCGCGCGGACCTCTCCCCTACGTCGCCCATGGCACCTCTCGCCGCCCCCGTGCGCCGGAGAGGTGGAGCGCAACCCCATCGGGCCGGATAAAGGCCTCTCTTCCAGGATCGAGGGGTCGCCGCGTCGAAGTGAACGGGGTCTGAGCGACGGAGTCGTCTTGCTTCGCGACTCCCCGGCCGAGACTAGGCCCGAAGTCAGGCCTGGGCCTGCCCGGCTCGCGCAGCGATGTAGGCGTGAGCGATCGAGGTTTCGTCAACGAAGCCAATGATGGCGCCCTCCGCGTCCGTCACCGGCAGCTCGCGGATCCCCTGCGAGAGCATCGCCTCGAACGCAGCACGGACGCTGTCGTCTAGGCTCAGGGCGATCGGTGGCCGCATGACGTCCGCCGCGTTGACAAGTCCCTCCAGGTGCGGCTGGCCAGCAACCCCGACCAGATCCTCAAGCGCGATGATGCCAACGAGGCGCCGGCCGTCAAGCACCGGGAAGACCTCCTGCCGAGTTCGCTTTGACAGACCGTCGAGGAGTTCGCGGACCCCAGCGGTTCTGTCAAAGGTCACGTAAGGCGCCGTATCGAGTGGTACTTGGTGCAGCAGGACACCTTCCAGGTCCTCGGCCAACGTCCGCTCGTCAAGGCTAACGCCATCTTGCTCGAGCAACGCCTCGTAGATCGGGGTCGGCCGGTAGTGCCGCGCGATCCCATAGGCCAGCATGTTCGCGATCATGAGTGGCAGGATCAGCGAGTACCCTCCGGTCATCTCGATGATGATGAGCACCGAGGTGATGGGCGCCCGGATGATTCCTGCGAAGACCGCTCCCATGCCGACCAAGGCAAACGCTCCCAGGGCGTCGGAAGAGTGGTGGAACAGCGCCATGTCGAGCGCGCCCATGGCGCCGCCGGCCATCGCGCCGATGAAGAGCGCTGGCGCGAAGATGCCTCCTGCCCCGCCACTCGAGTAAGAGAACACCGTGGCCGCCAGCTTGAGCAAGCAGAGAGGAACAAGCACCGCGACAGCGAGCTTTCCCGCCAGCGCGGCGGCGAGCGTCGTGTAGCCCCCGCCGGTTACTCCCGACGCGCCAAGGGCGCCCATGGCCACCACCGCCAGCGCGCCGGTCGCTAGGCCCCCGACCGCTGGGTGTGCCCACCGATGACGTGCACCCTTGAACCGCTTGCGTAAGCCGAGCAGCGACTCGGTGAAGAGGAGGGCGAGCCCGGCCGCGACCAGACCCAGGGCCGCGTACAGGAGGAGCGACGACACGTGTTCCAGGCCATAGGGCTTAGGGACCTCGAAGACCGGCTGGACGCCCAGCACGCTACGCTCGACGATGGCTGCGAACGCTGCGGCGACCACGACACCCGAGAGAACTGTCTGGTCGAGCGTCCCGACCACCTCCTCGATCGTGAAGGTGACGGCGGCGATGGGCGCGTTGAATGCAGCAGCGATACCCGCCGCGGCCCCCACCGGCAGCAGGCGCCTCACGTTCTGGGACGAGATCCCGGCCAGTTTGCCCACGCGGCTCGCGATCCCGGCGCAGATCTGGACGGTAGGCCCCTCGCGGCCCAGCGACGAGCCGGTCCCGATCTGTAGCGCCGAGATGAAGAACTTGCCGATCGAGTCCCGGAGCCGCAGAGGTCCGGATCTACCTGCGTAGGCGACCTTCACCTGTGGGATGCCGCTGCCTCGCGCGTTCGGCGCGACATACTGAAGCAGTGCTCCAGATATGAGGCCTCCCAGCAGGGGAACGATCAGCGTCAAGAGGATCCACGCGTGTCCGGGTGCCCTCATCGCTGGATCGATCGCCAACCGGGTGACCAGGTTGATAGTGAGGTGAAACGCGACAGCCGCCAGGCCACAGAAGCCGCCGATAATGCCGGTAAGCGCAAAGAGCTTGTGGCGCTCGGTGATCGAAACCCGAAGCCCTTGCCAGTCCCCTAGCAGGAATCGGCGCAGCAGGCCGGCGGCCACCGGGTTGTTCGCCCTTCCCTGCGTCATGAAGGACGCCTTCTCAGAGACGCCCGGTGTTGCCGCGAGCGAACCGTTCCGGGAGAGCGATGCAAGCGGGGAAGGCGCGCGCCAGGGGACTTCTGCGGGGCTGCGAGGCGGCGGCGTAGGGGGCGGGTGGAGTCGGTCGTGGGTCCCATGAGTACGCGGGAGGCAAGGATACGGCACCGGGCCTGTCCGGACCAATCTTTGCCGTTGGTTGCGAATACAACAAACCGCCGCGCGTCGGACCGAGACGCCGCCCCGGGCCGTCCGGAGCCCTTCCGCCTCGCGCTCCCCGCGTTCGTTTCGGGCTGGCACCACCTGCCGGGGGTGCGCTCCTCGCGGAGGCGGGGGCGGCCAGCCGCGCCCCCCCTCTTGACCAGGCGCGAGCCCCCAAGGCGGTCCGCGATGGGCTCTGGCGAATCGTTGAGGTAGCCTGCGCGACAGGCGGCGAAGGCGAGCGACGGAGGCTGCCGCCCGCCGCGGGCCTCGCAGGGGGACAGACGGCCATGGCGACGCGGAGGTCGGCTCCTGGAGTGCTCGAGACCATGCAGGCGCTGTGGAGCCTGGCCCACGCGCTCGACGCGCGATCCAAGTGGATGCACCGGGAGTTCGGGGTCACCGGCCCGCAACGTCTGCTCCTGCGCGTCGTTGGCGACTCGCCCGGCTGCTCTCCCGGCGCCGCGGCGCGCCAGCTCCGGCTCCACAAGGGAACGGTGACGAGGCTCCTCGCGGGACTCGTGCGCCTCGGCCTGGTGCAGCGTTGCGCGGACCCGTCGGACGCCCGCAAGCAGCGGCTCACGCTCACCGCCAGGGGCAGGCGCGTGTACGCCCTGCGGGCCGGCACCGTCGAGGCAGCGGTTCGGGGCGCCATCGAGCGAGGGCCACCGCAGGAGCTCCGGGCGACCCTGGCGTTCATGACGCGCCTTTCCGAGGCGCTCACCCCCGGCACCGCGGCCCGCAAAGGAAAGTGACGCCTCTGCCGCCGCCGCCCTGGCGGCGCTTCGCGGTGCCCGGAGGAAAGGCTCTTGCCAAGGGCTCCGGCCTTCACTAGTCTGCGGTTGCACTTGCAACCACTATCACCATCGAGGCCGCCCGGGAAACTCCCTCGGCGCGGCTGACCAAGAGGGCCGCATGCGTCGAATCTGGATCGTTCTCGCCTCCGTCGCACTCTCCGCCGCTCTTTCCGGCTGCGCCAAGCACTGGAAGAATGGGGAGTGCGAAACGAGCGACAACTGCAAGGAGCAGGAGGGCTTCGGCAAGGTGTGCGTGCAGGGGCACTGCCAGGAGTGTGGCGCCGACTCGGACTGCAAGGCCGGCTTCACCTGCCGCGAGAATCGCTGCGTCCCCCGCCCGGAGTGCGCGAGCTCGACGGACTGCCCCTCAGGCAAGATGTGCGACGCCGGGCGCTGCGTCGTCGACCCCGACGCCTGCTCGTCGGGCGTCGCCTGCAGCGGGGGGCGAGAGTGCGTGAACGGCCGGTGCGTCGCCCCGGCGGCCACTCCCGCTCGGGGGCCCTGCGACGAGCTCGAGAGCGTGCAATTCGCCTACGATGCCGCTCTTCTGAGCCCCGAGGCCCGGAAGATCCTGGACCAGGACGCGAGGTGCCTCACCTCGGCGACCCGCCGCGTGAAGGTGGAGGGGAACTGCGACGAGCGCGGGACTGCCGAATACAACCTCCACCTGGGGCAGCGCCGCGCCGAGGCCGTGAAGAAGTACCTCGTGGGCCTGGGCATCGCCAAGTCCCGGATCGACACCCTGAGCTACGGCAAGGAGCGCCCGGTGTGCTCCGAGCCCACCGAGTCGTGCTGGCAGAAGAACCGGCGCGCCGATCTCAAAGTCGCGCCGTAGCGAGCGTGGCGCGGCGCCCCCGCGAGGCGCCGCCCTGGCGGGCGCGGGCCCGAGGAGGGCCCACGCCTCTCGGCCAAGGCCTCGGGAATAGCGAAGGTGGCTCCCCGGTTCGCCGGACGAGCCCTTGCGTATCCCCATGTCCTTGCGCGCCCGAGTCGTGGCCTTGTCGCTGGCGCCCGTCCTCGCGGCGGCGGGCCTGGCGTTCACGGCCGCGACTGTGCGCCCGCTCGGCGGCGCCTACCTCTACTTCCCCCTCACCGCCGTGGTGGTGGCCTCTCTATATGGTGGGTTCGCCCCCGGCCTCGCCACCCTCGCTTTGTCCCTCGCCGGGTTCGGCTACCTCTTTCTCGCCCCGCGAGGCGGGCTCGCCACGGCGAGCTCCCGGGACGTCCACCGCCTCGTGGAGTTCGCGACCGCGGGCCTCGCCGCCGCCTGGTTCTGCGGCCGCTACCGGCAGGCCCGCATGGCCGCCGAGGAGGCGGCCGAGGAGGCGCGCCGCGTGGGCGAGCTCCAAGAGCGGCTCGTCGCGGTGGTGAGCCACGACATGAACAACCCGCTCTCCGCCCTGCGCGCCGGCCTCGACCTCATGGGAAAGCTCGGCCCCTTGGACCCCAGGCAGCGGACGGTCCTCGACCGCATGGGGACGAGCGCAAAGCGCATGGAGAGGCTCGTCGGGGACCTGCTCGCCTTCGCGCATGGCCGACGCGAGGGCGACTTCCCGGTGCGCCGGGTCCTGGCGCCGCTCGGGAAGGTCTGCGAGACGGTCATCGCCGAGTTCCGCCAGACCTTTCCGGACCATGCCCTTCGCCTCTCGGTGACGGGCGACGACCGGGGCGCGATCGACCCGGCGCGGCTCGAGCAGGTGATCTCGAACCTGGTCTCGAACGCCATCCGCCACGGCGACCCGTCCGGGCCCGTCGAGGTGAGCGTCGCCGGGCTACCCGGCGAGCTCGTGCTCTCGGTCACGAACCGCGGCCCGCCCATCCCCGGGGACCTCCTCCCGCTCGTCTTCGAGCCCTACCGCTCCGGGCCCCGGAGCCGGGGTGGCCTCGGCCTCGGGCTCTTCGTGGTGAACGAGATCGTGGCCGCGCACGGGGGCTCGGTCGCCGTCCGGTCCGACTCCCGAGCGACCACCTTCGAGGTCCGGCTCCCGCGCGGGGTCAGCCTCGACCGCAGCGCCGCCGCGCCTGGGGCCGGCGCGGCGGCCGCGCCGGCGCGGCCCTCCGCCCCGCCGCCCGCCCGACCGTCCCCCGAGCTCTAGGCGAGCTCGGGGACGTGCCGGGCGAGCACCTCCCGGAGGGCAACGAGGTCGGGGCGCCGGCCGAGCGCCTCCCGCACGTAGCGGAGCGAGGCGGGGATGGAGGGGAGGAAGCCGGGGTTTCCCTTCACGCGGTCGATGAACACGAAGCGCCCGGCGTCCTTGAGCTTCCTCTGCACGGTGAGGAGGTCGAAGGTCGCGAGGAAGGGGCCCGGCTCGAGCCGCGGCCCGCCCTCCGCGGCGAGCCGGTCGAGGTAGCGCCGGACCATGCGCAGGACGAAGTCCCCCGGGAGCTCGACGTAGCTGTCCCGGAGCAGCGCCACGAGGTCGTACTGCCGGGGGCCGAGGAGCGCGTCCTGGAAGTCGATGACCGCCTGCTCGCCGCCGGGGAGCACCATGAGGTTTCGGGACTGGTAGTCGCGGTGGGTGAGGCCGACGGGCTCGGCGGCGAGCGCCCCGGCGATCCCGTCGAAGGCGCTCTCCACCACCTCCCGCTCGGCGGGGCGAAGCGACCCCCCCTTGAAGGCCTCGAGGAGCCACTCGCGGAAGTGGTCGAGCTCCCAGCGGTAGAGCTCGCGCTCGAAGCGACGGCGAAAGGCGACGCAGGAGGGATCCGGGGCCCGCTCCGCCGCGGCCCGCAGCGTCGCCAGCCGGTCGACGGCGACCTCGTAGAGGGGCTCCGGGGCGGCGCCGGCCTTGAGCCGGGTCTCGAGCATCTCGTCCCCGAGGTCCTCGAGCACCATGAGCCCCTCGCGCTCGAGGAAGACGTGGATCTCGGGGACCCGGACGCCGATGCCACGGAGGTAGCGCTGCACGTCGACGAAGGGATCGACGGCCGGGGCCTCCCCCGCCGTCGCCTCCTCCGGCTTCCGGTCGTCGGGGAGGACCATCACCACGAAGGAGGCGGGGGGCGCGCCCACGCGCCAGTAGCTCCTCATGGAGGCGTGGCCGGCGAGCCGCCGCACCGGGAGCCCGTCCGCCGCGCGGCCGGTCGCGCGGGAGACGGCGCCGCGCACCCTCGTTTCCGTGTCCATCGATGCCTCCGATCCATTCCCCGCCGCGCCGCGCGGCGCGTTGACACCCCGTCGGCGCGGGTCCTATAAGCGAGCGACTCGATCGAACCCCCGACTCCCGGGAAAACCCTCATGCCCTGGCACAAAGACGTCCTCTCGGCCATCGGCCGCACGCCCCTCGTGAAGCTCAACAAGCTCGCGGGGCCCGACGACGCCACCGTCCTCGTGAAGCTGGAGTACCTGAACCCGGGCGGTTCCATCAAGGACCGGATGGCGCTCCACATCATCGAGAAGGCGGAGAGGGCAGGGCTCCTCAAGAGGGGGAGCACCATCGTGGAGAACACGAGCGGGAACACCGGGGTGGGCATCGCGCTCGCCGCGGCGGTGAAGGGATACCGCTCCGTCTTCACGATGCCCGACAAGATGTCGAAGGAGAAGCAGGACACCCTGAAGGCGCTCGGCGCCCAGGTGGTGGTGACGCCGACGAACGTCCCCGCCGACTCTCCCGACAGCTACTACTCGGTGGCGAAGCGCATCGCCGCCGAGACGCCGAACAGCTTCTACCTGAACCAGTACCACAACCCCGACAACGTCGAGGCCCACTACCTCTCCACCGCTCCGGAGATCTGGGAGGACACCGGCGGGCGCCTCGACGCCTTCGTCGCCGGCCTGGGGACCGGGGGCACCATGTCCGGCTGCGGCCGCTTCTTCAAGGAGAAGGACGCCCGCATCCGCAACGTCGGGGTCGACCCGGTGGGATCCATCTACTACTCGATGTGGAAGACCGGGAAGATGTCGGAGCCCCGGGTCTACAAGACGGAGGGGATCGGCGAGGACATGATGTGCGGCGCCATGGACCTCGCCGTCCTCGACGACGTCCGCCAGGTCAACGACCAGCAGGCTTTCACCATGGCGCGGCGGCTGGCGCGCGAGGAGGGGCTCTTCGCCGGAGGGAGCTCGGGCGCGGCCGTGCACGTGGCCCTGCAGGTGGCGCGGGAGATGGGGAAGGGGAAGGTGGTGGTGGCTCCCCTCCCCGACACGGGGCGGGCCTACATCTCCAAGTTCTTCTCCGACGAGTGGATGCGCGACAACGGCTTCGCCCTCGAGGGCGGGGAGCGGGTCTCCGGCGCCACCGTGGGGGACGTGCTCGGGGACCGGCGCGGAAAGGTCATCACCGCCCGGAAGTCCGACAAGGTGGAGGCGGTGGTGAAGCAGTTCCGCGACCACGACATCTCCCAGATGCCGGTTGTCGACGACACCGGCCGCGCCATCGGCATGATCCACGAGTACGACCTGCTCAACTTCCTCATCGAGGGGAAGCACCGGCTCTCCGAGGTGGTGGAGCCGCTCGTCCAGCCGCTCCAGGGCGTGGTCTCGGTCGACACCCCCATCGCAAGGCTCCGCGCCATCTTCAACGACGACAACGTGGCGGTGGTGAAGGAGGGCGACCGGGTGAGCGGCATCCTCACGAAGATCGACCTCATCGAGTTTCTGGGCGAGCGGCTCGGGTAGCCGGCCTCGCCCTCGTCCCCCGGGGCGGTCCGCCGCCCGCTTTCTTCGAAGAGAGGAGTCCCGCCATGAAGGACGCCGGGCTCAGGCCCGAGACCCTCGCCATCCACGCCGGACAGACCCCCGACCCCACCACCGGGGCGCTCATGACGCCGGTGTACTTCACCTCCACCTACGCCCAGACCGGGCCCGGGGAGCACCGGGGCTACGAGTACTCCCGCACCCAGAACCCCACCCGCCACGCGCTCCAGGACTGCCTGGCGGCGCTCGAGGGGGCGCGCTTCGGCCTCGCCTTCGGCTCCGGGCTCGCCGCCACCGACGCGGTCCTCCACCTCCTCGACGCCGGGGACCACGTCGTCTACTCCGACGACGTCTACGGCGGGACCTTCCGCCTCTTCGACAAGGTGTTCCGGCGCCTGGGCCTCTCCTTCACTCCCGTCGACATGGTCGACCCCGCGAACGTCGCCCGCGCGCTCACCCCGCGGACGAAGCTCGTCTGGGTGGAGAGCCCCACGAATCCCATGATGAAGATCGTGGACCTCGCCGCGGTGGCGGCGATCGCCCGGAGCGCCGGGGCCCGCACCGTCGTCGACAACACCTTCGCCACCCCCTACTTCCAGCGCCCGCTCGAGCAGGGCATCGACGTGGTGTCGCACTCCACGACGAAGTATCTGAACGGCCACTCCGACGTCATCGGGGGGGCGCTCCTCACGAGCGACGAGGACCTCCACGCCCGGCTCAAGTTCCTGCAGAACGCGGTGGGGGCGGTCCCCTCGCCCATGGACTCCTTCCTCGTGCTCCGGGGACTCAAGACCCTCCACGTCCGCATGGAGCGCCACGCGGAGAACGCGCTCGGTCTCGCCCGCTTCCTCGAGCGGCACCCCCAGGTGGAGCGGGTCACCTACCCCGGCCTCCCGAGCCACCCCCAGCACGCGCTCGCCTCCCGCCAGATGCGGGGTTATGGCGGCATGCTCACCTTCGTCATCCGCGGAGGGCTCCCGGCCGCGCGCGCCCTCCTCTCCGCGCTCCGCATCTTCGCGCTCGCCGAGTCGCTCGGCGGGGTGGAGAGCCTCATCGAGCACCCGGCGCTCATGACCCACGCGAGCGTGCCGGCGGAGACGCGGGCGCGCCTCGGCATCGCCGACGGCCTGGTCCGCGTCTCGGCGGGCATCGAGAGCGTCGACGACCTCGTCGCCGACCTGGAGCGCGGCTTCGCGGCGGCCCGCGGCGAGCGAAGCTAGGAGGGGACGGAACCGGCCGGCAGGACCCCTCCTCTCCGCTCCGGCCCGCCCCGCCACGGGGTAGGATTCGACCATGAGCCTCCTGAGCCCGTTCACTCTGCGCTCCGTCACGCTGCGGAACCGCATCGGCATGTCCCCCATGTGCCAGTACTCCTCCCGGGACGGCCGGGCCGGGGACTGGCACCTCGCCCACCTCGGGTCCCGCGCCGCCGGCGGCGCCGGCCTGGTGATGGTGGAGGCCACCGCCGTCGAGGCCCGCGGGCGCATCTCGCCCGCCGACATGGGGCTCTGGGAGGACGGCCAGGTGGAGCCGCTCGCCCGGGTGGCCCGCTTCGTGGAAGAGCAAGGCGCGGCCGCCGGCGTGCAGCTCGCCCACGCCGGCCGCAAGGCGAGCGTCCGCCCGCCCTGGGTGAAGGGCGGAGCGCCGCTCCCCCCCGCCGACGGGGGCTGGGTCCCGGTGGGTCCGAGCCCGATCCCCTTCGCGGAGGGGCACCTCGCCCCCGAGCCGCTCTCCCCGGAGGGCATCCGCGAGGTGATAGAGGACTTCGCCCGCGCCGCCTCCCGCGCGCTCGCGGCCGGGTTCCGGGTCCTCGAGATCCACGGGGCCCACGGCTACCTCCTCCACCAGTTCCTCTCCCCCGTCTCCAACGGCCGCCAGGACCGCTATGGCGGCTCCTTCGAGAACCGCGCCCGGCTCGCCTGCGAGGTGGTGGAGGCGGTGCGCGCCGTCTGGCCCGAGCGGCTGCCGCTCTTCGTGCGCCTCTCCTGCACGGACTGGCTCGAGGGGGGCTGGGACCTCGGGGAGACGGTGGAGCTCTCCCGGCTCCTCAAGGCGCGCGGCGTCGACCTCGTCGACTGCTCCTCCGGCGGCACCTCGCCGGCGGCCCGCGTGCCCTCCGGCCCCGGCTACCAGGTGGCCTTCGCCGAGGCGGTGCGGCGCGGGGCCGGCGTCCCGACCGCCGCGGTGGGCCTCATCACCTCTCCGGAGCAGGCCGACCAGGTCGTCCGCACCGGGCAGGCGGACCTCGTCCTCCTCGGCCGCCAGCTCCTCCGGGACCCGATGTTCCCGCTCCGGGCGGCGGCGGCCCTGGGGGCCGAGGGGCCCTGGCCGGTGCAGTACCTGAGGGCGCGCTAGCGGCGCCGGGCCGGGGGGGAGATGGGGAGCCTTTTCACCGAGCCGATGGTGACTCTGACGCGGCGGGGCGCGGACCGCCTCGCCGCCGGCCACCCCTGGGTGTACCGCTCCGACGTCGCCCAGGCCCGGAAGGCCTCCTCCGGCGACGCCGTGGCTCTCGTCGACGGGCGGGGCCGCTTCCTCGGGAAGGCTTTCTACTCGGAGCGCTCCCAGATCGCGATCCGGCTCCTCACCCGGGAGGAGGAGCCGGTCGACGAGGCCTTCTTCGCCGGGCGCATCTCCTCCGCCCTCGACCTCCGGCGCCGCGCCTTCGGGGAGGAGACGCTCCTCCGCCTCGTCCACGGCGAGTCCGACCTCGTCCCGGGGCTCGTCGTCGACCGCTACGGCGACGTGGCCGTCCTGCAGACGCTCGTCCCCGGCACCGACCGGCGGAAGGAGATGCTCGCCGGGCTCGTGGCCTCGGCCCTGCCGCTCCGGGCCGTGCTCGAGCGGAACGACGTCCGGGTGCGCGAGCTCGAGGGGCTCCCGCTCGCGAAGGGCGTCCTCCGCGGCGCCGACCCCGGGCCGGTCGAGGTCCGCGAGGGGGAGGTGCGGATGCGGCTCGACCTCCTCTCCGGCCAGAAGACCGGCGCCTTCCTGGACCAGCGGGAGAACCGCCTGCGCGCCGGCGAGTACGCCCGCGGCCGCTGCCTCGACTGCTTCAGCTACGCGGGCGGCTTCGCCCTGCAGCTCGCCCGGCGGGCGGAGTCGGTCCTGGCGGTCGAGCTCCAGGCCCAGGCGGCGCGGACACTCCGGGAGAACGCGGCCCTGAACGGCGCCTCGAACCTGGAGGTGGCGGAGGAGAACGCCTTCGACCGGCTCCGGGACGAGGCGGAGCGGGAGCCGGCCTACGACCTCGTGGTCCTCGACCCGCCCGCGTTCGCGAAGGGGAAGGAGGCGGTGGCCGCGGCGAAGCGCGGCTACAAGGAGGTGAACCTCCGCGCCTTCCAGGTCCTCGTCCGGGGCGGGATCCTCGTCACCGCCTCCTGCAGCTACCACGTGTCCGCCTCCCTCTTCGAGGAGATCGTCCTCGATGCCGCCCGCGACGCCGGCCGCTTCGCCCAGGT
>Ga0335077_10009195_pt1 | contig 12258 bp, 8 predicted proteins | sample Lox_Sample_31_FD_207151 | JGI IMG/M metagenome (GOLD analysis project Ga0335077, IMG submission 207151) | Soil microbial communities from Loxahatchee National Wildlife Refuge, Florida, United States - Lox_Sample_3.1 | ecosystem: Environmental > Terrestrial > Soil > Wetlands | place: USA: Florida...
AGGGTGCTGCGCTTCGACCGCAAAGGGTTGCAACGGGTACGACTCGACGTGATCCCGTGGGATCCAGCTGCCACCTTGGCTCTGCTGCGCGAGCCCGTATTGGGACGATAGGCCCACATTCAAATTCACGTTCTCGAGGGGACAGGCTCGGGAGGTCTGTTACATTGTGTGGCAGACTTCCGAGCCTGGCACAGTCATCGAAACTGGAAATTCCCACGCTTTCGCTTAAACTGATAGCCGATGACCGCCTCAACCTCTCTTCTCTCGAATGCTAATTCAGCACTCGCCGAGAATCGGCTCATCGTTGCCCTCGACGTCTCATCCGCGGCCGAGGCGCAAAGAATTGTTGTGGAACTGGGCGAAGCGGTACATCTCTACAAAGTGGGAATGCAGCTTTACACCGCCGTCGGGCCTGAGATCGTTCGCGAATTGGTCCGCTCCGGCCACGAGGTTTTTCTCGATCTGAAGTATCACGATATCCCGAACACTGTAGCGGCGGCAGTTCGTGAAGCAGCGCAACTGGGAGCCGGCATGTTGACGGTCCACGCCGCTGGCGGATCGAAAATGCTCGAAGCGGCGGTTGAAGCCGCGCGCGCCAATGCTCGTTTGGAAAACGGCGTCCACGCTCATCCAGTCATTCCGAAAATCCTCGCGGTGACCGTACTCACCAGCATGGATCAAGACGATTTGAATCAGACTGGAGTGCCCGGAGCCGTCATCGATCAGGTTCTACGGCTCGCCTTAGTAGCGAAAAAAGCCGGATGCGCCGGCGTGGTGAGTTCGGCGCGAGAGGCAAAAACTCTTCGCACAAAAATGGGCGATGATTTCCTGATCGTCACGCCAGGAGTCCGGCCCGCGGGCTCCGAGCACAGCGATCAGGCTCGAGTCGTGACGCCGGCCCAGGCGATTGCGGCAGGCGCGAGCCACATCGTGGTGGGCAGGCCAATTACCGCGGCCAAAGACCCCGCCGCGGCGGCCCGAGCAATCATGCAGGAAATGCAACAATCTGAACTGTAGAAATTCCGGCCGCCCTGCCCAGCGATTCCAATCATAAATTGATCGGTTAATTCGAATGCCTCCATAAAGCGGAACTACACGGTCTATACTTGCGTACTCTGAATTTCCAAACTCCTCCCAGGAGGGCCCCGCGTGCGCCTTTCGCTTCGCAGTTTAGCTTGGCTCGCATTTGCAATGTTGCTTGTTTACTCGCCGGTTCGCGCTCAGGAAAAAACGGCAGCAAACCAGCCGGTTCCCCCGTATCGCAATCCCAAACTGGCCATTCAGGACCGCGTCGCCGATCTGCTCTCGCGCATGACGCTGGAAGAAAAAGTTGAGCAGATCGCGCCATTTCGCGAGCGAGAAGTTTCGGTGATCGACCCCACGGGCACATTCACGGACGAGAGCGCACGCGCCACGATGATGCAGCAATGGCAAAATCCAGACTTCGAGTTCACACCCAAACGCGCGGCCATTTTCCGTAACGCGATTCAGCGCTACGCCCGCGAGAAAACGCGGCTGGGAATTCCACAATTGTTCATGGGCGAGGCGCTGCATGGATTCATGGAGTACGGCAGCACCAGTTTTCCGCAAGCGATTGGACTGGCGAGCACATGGGATCCCGCGCTGGTGAAGCAGGTGTTCACCGCTGCGGGTGATGAGGCCCGCTCAGCAGGCGTTGAGCAAGTCTTTACTCCCGTGCTTGGCCTGGCGCGCGATCCCCGCTGGGGACGAACCGAAGAGACTTACGGCGAAGACCCATACCTGGTTTCGCGAATGGCGGTCGCAGCAGTGACGGGCTTGCAGGGAGATGAATTCTTCATCGGGCCACACCACGTTATGGCGACCATGAAGCATTTCGCGGTGCACAGCCAGCCGGAGGGCGGAACGAACACGGCGCCGGGAAATTATTCCGAGCGCGTGATCCGCGAGAATTTTTTTGTGCCATTCGAGGCGGCGGTCAAAGAGGGTCATGTCGGGAGCGTCATGGCTTCGTACAACGAGATTGACGGCATTCCCGCGCACATCAATCACTGGCTGCTCGATAAAGTTCTGCGGCAGGAGTGGGAATTCGATGGCTTCGTCACATCTGACGGGGAGGGCCTGCAGATGCTGGTCACTACGCACCACGTTGCCGCGACAAAGGCTGATGCTGCCCGGCTGGCGTTGGCTGCAGGAGTTGATTACGACCTGTCAGACGGTTCGGTGTATCGCACGCTGATTGAGCAAGTGCGGCAAGGAATTGTTCCCGAGGCTGAGCTGGATCGCGCCGTCTCGCGAATTCTCGCGGCAAAGTTCCGGCTGGGATTATTCGACGATCCGTTTGTTGATCCCGATGCGGCTGAACAAACCACCAACAGCCCGGACCACCGCAAACTTGCTCTCGAAGCGGCGCAGGAAACGATCGTTCTTCTGAAAAACGACAAGCATCTTCTTCCCCTTGATCTCAGCAAACTGAAAACGATCGCAGTCATCGGACCGAATGCCGATGGCCTGCACCTTGGCGGCTACAGCAGGAATCCGGTACACGGTGTGACCATTCTGCAGGGAATACAGGATCGAGTCGGTTCAAAGGCGAAGGTGGTTTATGCCGAAGGCTGCCGCTTCACTGACAAGCATCAGGACTGGCACGGCTGGTTCGACGACAACGTGGGGCTGATCGATCCCGCTACGCAGCAGGACAAAATTAAAGAAGCGGTCGCGGCGGCAAAGAGCGCTGACGTTGCCATTCTCGTTGTCGGCGAGAACGAGAGCACAAATCGCGAGGCATGGTCAGAGCGCCATCTCGGTGATCGCGATTCGCTCGATCTGCTGGGCGCGCAAAATCAGTTGGTCAAGAAAGTGGTTGAAACCGGAACGCCTACAGTGGTTCTGCTCATCAACGGTCGACCGCTTTCCATCAACTACATCGCCGAACGTGTTCCAGCAATACTTGAGGGGTGGTACCTGGGCGAAGAAGGCGGAACCGCAGCAGCGAATGTTTTGTTTGGCGATGTAAATCCCGGCGGCAAACTACCCATAACGTTTCCGCATTCCGTGGGCGACCTTCCTGACTTCTACAATCACAAGCCTTCCGACAACCGCACTTACGAATTCAGCACCCGCCAGCCGCTTTTTGCTTTTGGTTATGGGCTGAGTTACACGACGTTCAAGTTCGATAACGTGCACGTCGATCCGCCGCAGATTTATCCCGGTGGAACAGCGCGGGTCAGCGTGGAGGTGAGCAACACCGGCGACCGCGCCGGAGATGAAGTTCCGCAAATGTATATCCATCAACGCGTGGCTTCTGTAACGCGGCCAGTGATGCTGCTCAAAGGATTTCAGCGCATTCATTTGAATCCCGGCGAAAGGCGGACGGTTGAGTTCACGATTACGCCGGACTCGTTGTCTTTATGGAATGCCGATATGCATAAAGTCGTTGAGCCGGGAGCGTTCGACATCATGGTCGGCCCAAGTTCGGCGCAAACGCAAATGGTCACGCTCACGGTTCTCGGGGCTGAGGGACAGACTGGGCAATCTGCCTTACCTCTGGCACCGGGAGGATCAGCATCCGGCCTCGTCAGCAACTTCGACGATCTGACCACTTCGGCTGCCTACGGTGCCTGGATGGTCACTTCCGATCAGCAGATGGGTGGAAAATCGACTGCGTCGATGAAGGCCGTCGAGGGCGGGGCGAATGGGTCGCGCGGCGCACTGCAAGTTTCGGGCGAAATCGTGCCGGGGGCGGACTTCGTATTCGCTGGAGTTCTTTTTCATCCGGGAGACTCGCCGGAGGATGCCGTGAATCTTTCGAGCAGGAAGGTGATTTCCTTCTGGGCAAAAGGCGATGGCAAGAACTACGCGGTTGCGGTGTTAACGGAGAGCAATGCCGGTGGAATGCCAGGAATCGAGCCGTTTGTCGCCGGACCAGAGTGGAAGCAGTACACATTCCCGATGTCCGATTTCCAAACCGACGGGCACGACGTTACTGGCATTGCGTTCGCGCACGCGCAGGAGCCGGGGAAATTTGAATTTGAAATTGATGAGGTTGAAATCAAGTAAACCTCGAGTGCATGCAAAGCGCGCTCGCCACCCGCGCGCGGTTGAAGCGGGGCACTCCCTTTACAATGCTAGCGTGCGAATACTGATTTCTGCCGGCGAAGCTTCGGGAGAGATGTATGGGGCTCAGCTGATTCGGGCCCTCCGGCAGCGCTTGGCCAAACCGGATTGTGGGGCGACGGGCTTCTCGCCCGTCGAGCACAATACTCCTTCCAATCTCGCGGGCGAGGGCGCCCGCGCCACACCACTCCAGCTTGAATTTTTTGGTGTCGGCGGCGAGAAGATGCATGCCGCCGGATGCGATCTCGTCATTGACGCTAGGGAACTCTCCGTCGTCGGTATTACGGAAATCCTCAGTCATCTGCCGAAAATCTGGGGCCTCTTTCACAAGTTGATCGCGGAAGTGGATAAGCGCCGGCCTGAACTGGCGATCGTCATCGATTCGCCCGCATTCAATTGGCGCGTCGCGCGGGAGATGAAGAAGCGTGGTATCCCTGTCGTCTACTATGTCTGTCCACAATTCTGGGCGTGGCGGCAGGGACGCGTGCGCTTCCTGCGCAAGTACGTCGACAAAGCGCTGGTCATCTTCCCTTTTGAAAAAAAGTTTTATTCAGACCGTGGAGTCGATACCGAGTTCGTGGGCCATCCCTTGGCCGAACTTCCCCGCCCGGCTATTTCACGCGAACAATATGCCGCCGAGCACGGACTCGATCACGGAAAGCAATGGATCACGCTCATGCCCGGAAGCCGCCGGAAGGAAGTACGGATGAATCTGCCAGAGATGCTCAGTTCGGCGTCGGTTCTGGGGCAAGGTTACGAATTCCTCCTTCCGGTCGCGCCGACACTGGATCAAAAATTCGTTGAAGACCTTATCGGTGCTCGTATAGGGGCGGGTGTCCACACCCGCCCTATCGCGCAACCGTCAATTGGCGAGCCCGCCCGGGAGTGGACGCCCGAGCCTACACAATTACGCCCCGCACGAGTCCATCTCGTTACCGAAGCTCTCCCAGCCCTCGCGCACTCCCGCACCGCGATCGTCGCCAGCGGCACCGCAACCATTGAAGCAGCAATGATGGAAACACCCTTCGTCATGGTCTATCGCGTGACTCCGCTCACCTACTTGCTTGGCCGGTGGACGGTGAAGGTCCCGCACTTTGCCATGGTGAACCTGATTGCCGGCGAACGAGTCGTGCCAGAGTTGGTACAGCAGGAGTTCACCGCCGAGAGGGTCGTTGCTGAGCTAAGGCAAATAATTGCTGATGGCGTGCCGCGCCAGAGGATGATCGAACGCCTCCATAAGGTCAAAACTTTACTTCGCATAGAGTGTGCACGCGGTCATGCGGCAGGCCGCGCGGCAGAAGCGATTGTCAATTTGCTGCAAACTCGGAGTCCCGAGTCCATGCCCCAGCACCTCACGCCTCACGTCCTGTGACTTTTGAATTGCCGAAGGATCGAACCAGCTCTGGGGCAATGCCCGTAAATGCTTCAGCCCCAGCATCTTTTCCGATTGAGTTTTCATCATAAAATAAGGAAGTATTCGCGATAGGAAGTACTGCGCGTAGGAGATCCCTCAAAATGTGTGTTTTAGCTCGGCCGCGGCGTCGAGAGCTGGTTGCCGTTCTCACCTTGTTAGTTCTTGCTTTGCCCTCGTTGGCGGCAGAAAAGCCCCGATTTCACGTCGACGACTATCAGATCGATGCGGTGCTCAACCCGCACGATCACAAGATCACCGCCCGCGCCAAGGTGAAGATCACTGCGCTTGAGGAACTCAACGTTGCAGTATTCAATCTGCATAACGATCTTCGGCTCACAAAGGTGACCGACGATTCTGGCAAGCCGCTCGTCGCCGACCGCATGCCGCAGGATTCCAGCGTGCGCGTTACATTGGCCAACATTGTTCCCAAGGACAATTCGACTACCCTAACGTTCGAGTACGAAGGCGTGCTCGATTCCGGCGACGATTCGCCGGTACCTGGCTTGAAGCTGACGTCCATCAATCAGGACACGTCTTATCTGCTTTACGCGGGAGATTGGTTTCCGGTCAGCGCGTACGGAATTGACCGGTTCAGCTCGACAATCAACGTGACCGTGCCCGCGTACATGATGGTCATCGGAAGCGGCGTGACCACCATGAGCAATGTTCCGGCGCTCAAAGGTGTTCCCACCGGTGCGAGCGATAACAGGACTTACACGCTGAAATATGACCGGGCGAGTTTTCCGGGAACGATTGTCGCCGGAGATTTCGGAGATTACTCGAGCACGGAAGCGGGCATGGACCTGCACGTCTACTTCAAGCCGCTACATAAAGATTTGGCTGCGGAATACGCCGAAACCGCAGTGCGCGAGTACACCTACTTCATCACTCTGTATGGACCCCCGGCTTCGAACGTTCTCCGCGTAGTAGAGCTGCCCGATGACACTGTACCTTCGGCTTGGGCTCCGCAACTTGCCGCGCTCGCCTCGCGCGGTATTACTCCACGCACGAATTACCGGTTGCTTGCGAATGCCATTGCGCACCAATGGTGGGGCGTTTCCGTCAGCCCGGCGAGCCGTGATGACTGGTGGCTTGAGGATGGATTCGCGAGATATTCAGAAGCGCAATACGTGGAAAGCGCCGCCGGAGCGGCTGGATTGCAGGAGATGGTGAAGGACATGTCGGTCGGTGCGCTTTCTTACGACACCGTGCCAATGTCGCAAGTGGGCAAACTGGATATGTTCTCGCCAGAATTTCAGTCGCTCACCACAGATAAAGGCGCAATGATTCTGCACATGCTGCGCTGGGTGGTCGGTGATCAGAAATTCGACCAGACCATGCGCGAGTTCGCATCGCAGTACGCGGGAAAGTCGGTCAGTGCCGATCAGTTCCAGGCCCTCGCGGAAAAAAACTATGGCCAGCAGCTGACGTGGTTCTTCACGCAATGGCTTGATTCAACCGGCGCTCCTGAGTTCAAGACGAAGTACACAATCTATCGCCTCGGCAACAATAAAGGTTTTCGCAGTGTGGGGCAGATCACGCAGGACCTCGATCTGTTCCGCATGCCGGTTGAGCTGAAAATTGATACCGACGGCAAAACTGAAGAAAAGCGAATCGACGTAGTGGGCACCGAATCGGCATTTTCCGTGGACACGTTCGGGCGTCCGCGCCGCATCAGCCTCGATCCGAACGACGATCTGCTTAAGAATTCACCTGATATCAAATTGCGCGGCGCCATCGTCCGCGGTCAGGAGTTGGTGCAGCAGGGCGACTTGGCGAACGCCTTGGTCGAGTTCAACAAGGCCCTTGATATCAACAAAAACAGCTCGCTGGCGCATTATCGTATTGCTGAAGTGTTTTTCTTGCAGCACAACTATCAGGCATCGGCGAATGCGTATCGCGATTCGTTGAACGGCGATGGCGACCCGCGCTGGACCGAGGTCTGGAGCCACATACAACTCGGTAAGATTTTCGACGTGACCGGCCAGCGTGAGCGTGCCACCAGCGAATATCGTCAGGCCCTGCAGACCAACGACAATACCCAGGGCGCGATGGATGAAGCCCGCCGCTATCTGCAGAAGCCCTACGAGCAGCCCAAGGTGAGCGCGAGCGCAGCGGACTAACATGTGCCGTTGCCAGACAGAGATATGACGTGGTAGAGCGGCGCCTTAGCGGCGCGTAAATCGCCTGTTTCCGACTTACGGTGCGGCTGAAAGCCGCACCCTTTTCAAGCAAGTCACAATGTTTGCCGCGCATTTAGCAGTCACGGCCAAAAGCGGACCCCTTAGCCCTGAAGGCCTTCGGAGCGACAATTTGATGGCTTTACGATCTGTTTGCGATACTGCATGTCCGCGCCGCCATCCATCCGCGCGCTTACAATTAAACCGTGCCTCGCAAACACAAGGTCAAACTGAAATGCCCGACCTGCAAGCAGCCGGTTGAAAGCGCCGTCGCGGACTTCCCTTTCTGCAGCGAACGTTGCCGGCTCATCGATCTTGGCAAATGGGCGAGCGGCGAATACGTTGTCGCTTCTCCCGTGAAAGACATTTCCGACGAGCTCGAAATACAACACCGGCCCAACTCCCGTGATGAAGACTGAAACCTCTACAACTCCGCGCGAGGTCGCGGCCGCGCCTGTACCGCTCTGGGCAACTCTGGTCGCAACTTTTTTCGGTACAGGAAACTTAAAGCCCGGCCCCGGAACCTGGGGTTCTGCAGCCGCCACGCTTATTTGGTTCGGGCTAAGCCGTCTGTTCCCTGCCGAGTCACAAACTCCAGTCTTGGCGGCTCTCGCCGCAACTGCAGTCGCTCTTGGCATTCCCGCGGCCACTCGTGTAGCGCGAGCGTCCCGAACAAAAGATCCGCAGTTCGTAGTGATTGACGAAGTGGCGGGGCAATGGATCACATTCTTGTTTGCACCTGTCACATGGAAAACCCTGCTCGCGGGCTTTATACTTTTTCGTGGGTTCGATATTGTGAAGCCTCCGCCGGTGCGGCAGCTCGAAAAACTGCCCGCCGGAACTGGCATCGTCATAGACGATGTGGCAGCCGGAATTCTTGCTCTTGTGGTTATGCAACTTCTGCTGCATTTCGGGCTTCTTTCAAAGTAGGTTCCAACGATAAGCGCTGATGTCTATCTCTGACCGAATTCTCGGAAAAAAGAATGTGAACGGCCGCCCGCACATTGAGGCTGTGGCTCCCGCCGCGGCGCTGCCCGGAGGCGAAGTGCGCATTCTGGGAAGCGGCTTTCGTCCACCGGAGCTGCGTCGACCGCGTGTGCGCTTTGGCGAAGCCGAAGGCACAGTCGTCATCAGCTCCGATGATTTCGTGGTGGCGCGCGTTCCAGAAGGCGCATCTTCGGGATCGGTCGTGGTTTCGACCAATGGCCACTCCAGCAATGCCCAACAGATTAAAGTTGCGACGCTCATTGCTGAGAATCTGCATCCCGTAACCAATCCGGCGCTCGACGTCGAAGGAAATATTTACGTCACTTTCTCGGGTTCGCGTGGGCAAAAAGTTCCGGTTTCGATTTTCAAAATCGACACCAACTACACCGTGAAGCCGTTCCTCACGGAGATGATGAATGCCACAGCTATCGCATTCGATCGCGAAGGCCAGATGTATGTTTCGTCTCGATTCGAAGGCACGGTTTATCGCGTGGCCACCAATGGAACCATGTCCGCATACGCGGAAAGCATGGGCGTGGCCACTGGATTGGCCTTCGACCGCGAGCAGAATCTCTTTGTCGGGGACCGCAGCGGCACAATATTTAAAGTCGCACGCGACCGGCAGATTTTTGTCTTCGCAACCCTGGAGCCGAGTGTTTCTGCATATCATCTGGCTGTCGGGCCGAAGGGCGACTTATTCGTGACCGGCCCGACCACCTCAAGCTTCGATTCGGTCTACAAAATCGATCCCCATGGCGCAGTTACGGTTTTCTATCGTGGGCTCGGGCGGCCGCAGGGCTTGGCCTTTGATCGTGAAGGCAACTTGTATGTTGCCGCATCGCTTGGCGGTAAGCGCGGGATTGTGAAGATTGCGTCCGATGGGACAGCCTCGCTGGTTGTCGCCGGATCCGGTCTCGTCGGACTCGCTTTCGCTCCGGGACGCGCCGCAGTGCTTGCCACAACCAGCGCCATCCATCACCTGGCGTGGGACATTCAGGGCCAACCTCTGATTGAGTTTTCGTAGCGCCGATTTCGTTTAAACTGCGAAGGTGATTGCCGAGATCATCGCGGTCGGCTCCGAGCTGCTAACCCCTTTCCGGCAAGACACAAACTCGCTTTATCTCACAGAAAAGTTGAATAGCCTGGGCGTCGAAGTTGGGTTCAAGACCATTGTCGGCGACAGGCTCAGAGACATTGTCCGCGTCGCGACAACTGCCCTCTCGCGCGCCGACATTCTGCTTTTCAGCGGCGGGCTCGGCCCCACCGAAGATGACCTCACACGAGAAGCCATTGCCGAAACTTTGGGCCTGCAACTCCGGCGCGATCCTCAGATTCTCGAATCCATCGAGCGTCGTTTCGCTGAACACGGCTGGAAGATGGCGTCAAACAATGTGAAACAGGCCGATGTGATCACCGGAGCAACCGTGCTCCAAAACGCAAACGGCACCGCTCCTGGGCAGTGGATCAGCGGGCGGTCCGATGGAAGAGAGAAGATCGTCATTCTCCTGCCGGGGCCGCCACATGAGCTGAAATCACTGTTTGAGAGCGCAGTTTTTGAACGCCTGCGAGCCAAGGTGCCGAAAGAATTTTTAGCCGCGCGCGTCCTTAAGATCACCGGACTAGGCGAATCGGCAGTCGATGCGCGGGTTGCGCCAATCTACAAGCGATTCACTGATGTCGACACCACGATCCTGGCCGCGCCCGGAGAAATTCAACTGCACCTGCGCACGCTCGCACAATCAAACGAGACCGCCGAGAAACGCCTGGACGAGTTGGTGGGCTTGATCGAAAACGAAATGGGCGACTACGTCTATTCCGATAACGGCGACTCGCTCGAGCAGATCGTCAGCTATTTTCTGCAGATGAGAGACGCAAGTTTATCCGTTGCCGAGTCGTGCACCGGAGGATTAGTCGCCGAGCGCCTCACGTCAATAAGCGGCAGCTCACGCTATTTCATCGGAGGCGCGGTGGTTTATTCAAACGAGCTCAAAACTGAGCTCGCCGAGGTGCCCGCGGATTTAATCGACGTGTATGGTGCCGTCAGTGAGCCGGTCGCGAAAGCGCTTGCCGAAGGCATACGCAAAAAATGCGGCACGACTCTCGGACTCGGAATCACCGGCGTCGCCGGCCCGACTGGCGGCACAGCCGAGAAGCCTGTAGGACTTGTGTATCACGCGCTAGCCGGAGAAAACGGCACCGAAATTGTGAAACGCAACTTCCCCGGCGATCGCGCCCGTATACGCTGGTTCGCCTCGCAACAGGCACTGGATATGGTAAGAAGAAAGTTGATGTGAAGGAATTGAATCAGATCATTGAATCCTGTTTAACTTCTCAGCGAACTCGCTTCTTTTCTTTGCGAACTCTGCGGTTAAATTCTTTTAGAAGCCTCAACCAGGAGTCATTGCCGCCAGCAAATAACTTAATGACCCGGTGATTAAATCGCTCCGCTCCTCGTATAATCTCCAGTCACCTTCATGCAATTCAACACCATCCAACTCGCGTATGACTCACGCATCGCGACGATTACGCTGAATCGTCCCGACAAGCGCAACGCGCTCAGTTTCCAGTTGCTTGATGAGCTGCTCCACGCCCTCGACGAAGTTGAAAAATCCGAAGCTCTTGTCCTCATCCTCACCGGGGCGGGCGGTGCCTTCTGCGCCGGATTGGACCTGGATGAACTGAAAACACTGATCGGCAAAGCTCAGGCCGAAAACGTAAAAGATTCGCGAACCATGGCGCGCATCTTTCGCCGGCTATATGACTTCTCCAAGCCGACAATTGCCGCGGTTAACGGTGCCGCTATCGCGGGAGGCACGGGTCTCGCCACCATGTGCGATTTCACCCTCGCCGTTCCTGAGGCAAAATTTGGATATACCGAAGTCCGCATCGGCTTCGTTCCCGCGATCGTCTCTTCCATTCTGGTCTGGCAGGTCGGTCACAAAATCGCCCGCGACCTGCTGCTCACGGGAAGAATCTTCGAGGCTGCCGAGGCTTATCGATTCGGTTTGGTCAACGAAGTCGTCCCGCGCGAGCAGCTGCTGAACCGCGCCCGCGAACTCGCAGGCCAACTCATCGAGAACAGTCCAACTTCGCTCCGCCTGACGAAAAAATTAATTAACGGATTCATCGCCCCACAGCTTGACGATCAAATGGAGAAAGCTGTACACGAGAATGCCGAAATCCGCCAGACCGCCGATTTCAGCGAAGGCGTCGCCTCATTTCTCGAAAAGCGGAAACCGCATTGGAGCGGGAAATGATCGGTCACATATGCGAGGTGCGACTGCGCGTGCGCTACGCCGAAACCGATCAGATGGGCGTGGTTTATCACGCCAATCATTTCATCTGGTTTGAGGTCGGGCGTGTCGAATTCCTTCGCCAGCTTGGATTTTCTTATCGCGAGATGGAACAGGATGACGGCTGCTTCATTGCCGTCGTCGATGCGCGCTGCCGCTATAAGAGTCCGGCGCGTTACGATGAAGAGATTGTCGTGCGCACACAATTGAAAAATGTGCGCGAGTCTCTGGTCCACTTTGCCTATCAGCTTGTGCGCGCCAGCGATGGCGCGTTGCTCGCTGAAGGCGA
>Ga0335077_10009197_pt1 | contig 12257 bp, 10 predicted proteins | sample Lox_Sample_31_FD_207151 | JGI IMG/M metagenome (GOLD analysis project Ga0335077, IMG submission 207151) | Soil microbial communities from Loxahatchee National Wildlife Refuge, Florida, United States - Lox_Sample_3.1 | ecosystem: Environmental > Terrestrial > Soil > Wetlands | place: USA...
GAAGCGCCCATACAGCGTCTCCGCCGCCAGAATCACCATGAACGCGATCCCCTGCAGCACGAGCACCGTCGCGTCGGGCAGATCCAGCCGGCGCTGAAGCAGCCCGTTGCTCGCACCGATGCCGCCCACCAGCATGGCCACCGGAATCACGGCGATCGGGTTGTGCCGCGCGATGAACGACACCAGGATTCCGGCGTAGCCATAGCCTGCGATCAGCGAGGCGTTGGCGCTGCCGTGCACCGCGGCCACCTCCACCATCCCTGCCAGGCCGGCCGCGGCTCCACCCAGGGCGCAGCTCATCAGCACCAGCCAGCCGACGCGCAATCCGGCCAGCCGCGCCGCCCGCACGTTGCCGCCCACGATGCGCAAAGCGAACCCGAACACGGTATAGCGCACGAGGACATAACACACTGCGCAGAACACCAGGCCGTACGCAAGCCCCCAATGCACGTCCATGCCGGGAAGATGCCCCACCATCACGGCCTCGCCGATCGGCTCGGTCGACGGCTTGTTCAAGCTCGCTGGATCGCGCAGGGGCCCCTCGACGAAATGGTTGAACAGGGCGATAGCGATATAAGTGAGGAGCAGGCTGCTGATGGTCTCGTTCACGCCGCGGTAGTGGCGGAGGGCTCCGGCGAATCCGATCCAGGTCGCCCCCACCGTCATGGCGATCACCGCCATCGCGACCTGCGTCGCGAGCGGCGCCGCTCCGCCGGCGGCGTGCCCCACCACTGCCGCCGCGAGCCCACCCAGCACGAGCGCGCCTTCGCCGCCGATGATGACCAGGCCCGCCTGCGCCGGCAGCGCGACGCACAGCGCGGTCAAGATCAGTGGCGCGGCGCGCTGCAGCGTGTTCTGCCAGGCGAAGCCGCTCGAGAAGCCGCCCTTGTAGATGAGGGCGTAGACCTCTAGCGGGTTCTTGCCGATCGAGGCCATGAACACGCCGAACAGAATCATCGCCACGATCAGTGCGCCGACCGGAATGGCGATCGACTCCGCGGCACGCCGCAGCCGATTGCCCCGCATTGGGGAAGCCACGGCGCTGCCGGCAGGCAGCACCATGGCGCTGTCGGGCATCAGAGCTTCCCTAGACCTTGCCTACCACTCCCTCGATCAGATAGTTCATCTGCTCCAGGGCGACGTCGGTCTGGACCTCCTGCGCACCCGATGCGATGACGGTTTTGCCGGTATTGTCTTTGAGGGGTCCTTTGAAGATCACGAAATCGCCCTTGACCATCTTCGCCTTGACAGCGTCAGCGTTCTTGCGCGCGCCCTCCGACACGGCCTTGCCGTACGGCGATGGTTTGACGTAGCCCTCCTTGAGGCCCCCGCGCAGGAAGTTGTTCATCGGCCTGCCCTCCATGACCGCCTTCACGTGCTCGGTATAGGGAGTGATCCAGTTCCACTCGGCGCCGGTCAGATAGGCGTGCGGGGCGAGCGCTGCCTGGTTGGCGTGATAGCCGCACACGTAGATGCCGCGCCGCTCGCAGGTCTCCACTACCACTTTGGGGCTGTCGACGTGCATGGTCATCACGTCGACGCCCTGGTCGATCAGGCTGTTGGCGGACTCGGCCTCCTTGACCGGCATGGCCCAGTCGCCCGTGAAGATCACCGTCGTGGTGACATCGGGCTTGACGCTCTTCGCTCCCAGCGTAAAGGCGTTGATGTTGCGCAGCACCTGCGGGATCGGCTTGGCGGCGATGAAACCGAGCTTCTTGCTCTTGGTGGTGTGGCCGGCGGCGATGCCGTTCAGATACTGACACTCGTCGATGTAGCCGAAATAGCTCCCGGCGTTTTTCGGCAGACCTTCCTTCCACAAGCCGCCGCAGTGCGCGAACCTCACCTTGGGGTACTTCTCGGCCATCTTGATCATGTGCGGATCGAAATAGCCGAACGACGTGGGGAACAGCAGCACGGCGCCGTCCTGCTCGATCATGGAAGCCATGGTCTTCTGCACGTCCACGGTCTCGGGGACCTTCTCTTCTTCCACCACCTTCACGCCCGGCATCTTCTTGATCTGGGCGGCCGCTTGCGCCTGCGCCTGGTTGTAACCGTAGTCGTCCTTGGGGCCGACGTAGATCACACCGACGACGACTTCGGCGGGAAACGCCCGGCCGATCAAACCGGGGCCGAGTGCGGTGCCGACACCGGCTGCAGCAAAAGCCTTGAGGAGGTCGCGACGACTGGTATTGGGCTGGCGGCTAGACATGACTGTGGTCTCCTTTGCTTAGGGGCGTTGAACACGACCTTGCGCGGCTGCAGGGGGCGTCGGGCCATCCTGCACACCATCTTGTATGCAGGCCAGTGTGCAAGCGGCGTACCACTGCGGCCTCGGCGCAATCGCTCGGCTTAAGTCCGTGTCTCGGCGCGGATTTCGGTTTGGGCCGACGCGATAACCACAGCGCCCCGTGCTTCGCCTCGGTGCGCGCGATGGGTTTCGTGCTCCACGCCGGTGCAATTCGCGGGGCGCTTGAGAACGCCGCACTGGGACCGCATCTGTGGCTGGTGTTTCTCAACGGACGCAACCGTGACAGCCACTGGTAAGGCGCACCTTTTCCTGATCGACGATCCCGGCTCGAACCCGCGCGCGCCAGATCCTCCGCGCGCGCGAGAGCCGGACGATGAAGCGCTGCTCGACGCTTATTCGCGAGCTGTCGTGAACGCGGCCGAGGCGGTCAGCCCGGCAGTGGTGAAGATCGACGTCGTCAAACGCGCCGCCGGCGCCGGCTCACGTCCCGACACGCAACAGCGCGAAACGCGCGGCAGCGGCTCGGGTTTCGTGTTCACGCCTGACGGCCTCATACTCACCAACAGTCACGTGGCCGGCGGCGCGGCGCGCATCGATGTGACCGTCTCCGACGGCCAGCGCTTCGACGCCGATCCGATCGGCGACGACCCGCACACGGACCTAGCGGTGATCAAGATCTCGGGCCCGAAGATGGCGAGCGCAACGCTGGGCAACTCGCGCCGCGTGCGCGTCGGACAGCTCGCGATCGCCATCGGCAACCCTTACGGTTTCGAATGCACGGTCACCGCCGGCGTGGTGAGCGCCCTGGGCCGCAGCCTTCGCGCTCAGTCCGGCCGCCTGATCGATGATGTGATCCAGACCGACGCCGCGCTCAATCCCGGCAACTCCGGCGGCCCCCTGGTCGACTCGAGCGGCGCCGTGATCGGCGTGAACACCGCCATCATCATGCCGGCCCAAGGCATCTGCTTCGCCACCGCGATCGATACCGCGAAAGTGGTGGTGGGTCAGCTCCTGCGCCACGGGCGCGTGCGCCGCGGCTACATCGGCGTTGCAGGGCAGAACGCGCCGCTGCCGCGCCGCATAGTCCGCTACTTCGACCTGGCGATCGAGGCCGGAGTGAGGGTCATGTCAGTGGAGGCGGGCAGCCCGGCATCCGAATCCGGGCTGGAGGAAGGCGATGTGATCGTGGCCTGGGACGACGCGCCGGTTCCGAGCATCGACGCGCTGCACCGGTTGCTGACGGAGCAGTACCTCGGGACGAGCGTGGAAGTGACGGTGCTGCGCCGAAGCGAAAAGTTGAGGCGCACGATCCGCCCGACCGAGCTGAAGGCGCGCTAAGCGCGACCGAAGTCCGGTATCGCGGCGGCCCATTCCGGCTGCGGCCGGACCTGTTTCTGCATCAGCTCGGCGAAGGCTTCCGGCGCGAGCGGCCTTCCGAACAGGAAGCCCTGCCCGTAGTTGCACCCGTGCGCGTTGAGAAACGAGAGCTGACTGTGATTTTCCACACCTTCCGCGATGACCCTGATGCCGAGGCTGCGCGCCAGCCCGATGATGGCGCGCACGATGGCCGCGTCCTTGCTGTCCGCACCGATGTCGCGGATCAGGGATTGATCGATCTTGAGGATATCCAGTGGCAGCCGGTTGAGGTAGCGCATGTTCGAATACCCCACGCCGAAGTCATCGATCGAGATCGAGATGCCGTGCGACTTCAGGCGCTGCAGAGTGGAGATCGAGCCTTCCGCATCCTGCATGATTGCGCTCTCGGTCAGCTCGATCTCGACCAGGTGAGGTTCAACGTGCGCCGCAACCATCGCCGCGACGACCCGGTCTTCCAGGTTGCCGCGACGGAACTGACGCGCCGAAACGTTTACCGCCACCTGCAGTGCGAAACCTTCTTGCTGCCACGCGCGCAGCTGCTCGCACGCCGCATTCAGGACCCACTCCCCAAGTTGGACGATCAGGTCGGACTCCTCGGCCACCGGAATAAACCTCTCCGGAAGGATGAGACCCAGCTTGGGATGCTGCCAGCGCACGAGCGACTCGGCGCCGATGATCTTGTGGCTGGCGAGATCGATCTTTGGCTGATACAGCAGGCGCAGCTCGCCGCGCTCGATTGCGCGCCGCAGCCCACTCTCGAGGATGACCTTTTCGTGCACTTCGCGGTTGAGGTCCTCGGTGAAATAGCGATAGCTGTTGCGGCCCGAGTCCTTCGCGCTGTACATGGCCCGGTCGGCGTGCTTGACCAGCTCGTCGGGATCAGAGCCGTCGCGCGGAAACAGGCTGATGCCGATGCTGGCAGACACGTACAGCTCCTGCTCGCCGTCGCTGAACGGCCGGGCGAACTCGCTCAGCACGCGCTGCGCCACTTCGCCCACACCCTGCGCGTTGGTGGCGTCGGGCAGCATGATGGTGAACTCATCGCCCCCGAGGCGCGCAACGGTATCCGTGTCGCGCAGGCAGGCGGTCAAGCGCTGCGCCACCTGCTTGAGCAATGTGTCTCCGATGACACGGCCGAAGGAGTCATTGACGGTCTTGAACCGGTCGAGGTCGACGAACATCAACGCCACCAGCCCGCCGCCCCGGCGCGCCTGGCTGATGGCCTGGTGCAGCCGGTCCTGCATGAGCAGCCGGTTGGGCAGCCCGGTCAATCCATCGTGCTGAGCCAGGTACTGTGCACGCTTCTCGGCCTTCTGGCGCTCCGACACGTCGCGTGAGGTGATGACCAGACCGCGTATGCCGGGATGATCGATCAGATTGCTGCCCAGCGCCTCGAGATAGATCCAGTGGCCTTGCGCGTGGCGAAAGCGAAACTCGACGGGCGTCTTGGGCCCCTCGCCCTCAAGCAACCGCGCGAACGCGTCGCGGGTGCCGACGACATCCTTGGGGTGGATCGAATCGAACGGGATGCGCCCGACCAGCGCGCCGGGTGGGTAGCCCAGCAGCCGCGACGCAGAGGGGGACTCGTAGAGGGTGATGCCCTGCGGGTCGTGAACCGTGATGATGTCTTGGGAGTGCTGGACGAGGGCCCGGAAGGCCTCGTCATCGGCGCGGAGAACGTCTTTCCGCCGGCGCCGCACGATGCGCTGACCGGTGCGCGGCGCGCGGCGATCCGGTCTCGACAGGGCCTGATTATTCGGGATCACTGGTGCTCGTCGCCGGCGCTCCCACGGCGAGAAAGCGCGAACCGCTTTTTTCAGTTAAGTCGATCTGTTAGCGTAGTTTCACAGGATTGTATGAAATGTCAATGAAATTGTGCAGGAGTTCGGCGGCCGAACCGTCGCCATCGAGTGACTAATTGTTAAATGATTTTGTCCTGCGCGCCAGCGATGCACCACCCATCCGTGTCAAGGACCAGCGCGATCGAGGTCAGGCTGGCACCAGCGCACGGGCCATCGATGCAGGCGCCATCCTCGATCCGGAACATCGCGGTGTGATGCGCGCACATGAGTACGCCTCCGTCGAGGAGGTGAAACAGATCGGGCTCGTAGTTGAGCGGGAGAGAAAAATGCGGACAGCAGTTGTGATACGCGAGCACCCGCTGTCCGACGCGGAACAGGACGATGCGGAACGCGTCTTTGCCTTCGCCGAACACCACTTCCCGGCCCTGCCCTTCGCGGACATCGCCGGCAGCGCACAGGCGCGTACCCGCGGCCGGCGCGTAAGGGAGCGCGCGCCAGTCGTTCATGCCGCGCGCATGCGCGCCGTCACGGATTGGCGGCCGGCTGTCACGCCGCCTTCAGGCCGAAGTCGTAGTTGACCGTGTAGTAGGGCCGGTCCATGCGCTTTCCGTCCGGCGCAACGCCGGCCTCGTGCCGTACGAACTTCGCGACGAGCGAATTCTTGACGCCGAACACGGCGTCCGATTCGAGGTAGCGGTCGCCCTCGACGAACACGTGCGTCGCCACCGCCTCGTAGCCCGGCGCCGATACGATCATGTGGGTGTGGGCAGGACGATAGGGATGACGTCCTGTCTTCAGCAGCATCTTCCCGACCGGACCGTCGGTCGGGATCGGATAGCTCACCGGCTTGATGGTCCAGAAGCTGTAGCGGCCGTCGGCGTCGGCCTTGATCTTGCCGCGTGCCCGCATCTGGCCGTCCCCTCGCTGCTGGTCGTACAAACCCTCGCCGTCGGTCGACCACAGATCCAGCATCGCTCCGCCGATGGGCAGGCCATCCGGGGTGCGCACCCGGCCGGAGAAGTAAGTGGGCTCGCCGTCGACGCCCTCCGCGATGTTGGCGCCCAGCGGGCGCTCCGGCGCCCCGGTGGCGTAGAACGGGCCCAGCACCGTAGACTCGGTCGCGCCGGACGGCTTTCGATGGTTGATCGCGTCCACCAGCATCGAAACGCCGAGCGTGTCGGAGAGCAGGATGTACTCCTGCCGCCTGTCGTCGCACTTCTGCCCGGTGGCGGTCAGGAACTGAATGCCGGCAAACCATTCCGCCTCGGTGAGCTGGACTTCGCGCACGAACGCGTGCAGATGCCTGATGAGGCTGGTCATGATCTGCTTGAAGCGCGGATCGCTCGATCCTTCCAGCTTCGCCAGCACGGCGTCGGTGAGATTCGCTTCGGTCAGATTGCGCATGATTCTCCTCCGGAAGAGTAGTTCGACGCGGCCAGCCCGGGCTACACGCGCTCGATGATCAGCGCGATGCCCTGCCCCACGCCGATGCACATGGTGCACAGCGCGTAGCGGCCGCCGCGGCGCTGCAGCTCGTAAAGTGCCGTGGTCACCAGCCGGGCACCGCTCGCCCCCAATGGATGGCCAATCGCGATCGCGCCGCCGTTAGGATTGACGTGCGCGGCGTCGTCCGCAATGCGCTGCTCGCGCAGCACCGCCAGCACTTGAGCAGCGAACGCTTCGTTCAGCTCGATGACATCGATGTCGGAGAGCTTCAGCCCGGTCTTCGCGAGGACTTTGCGCATCGCCGGAGCGGGCCCGACGCCCATGATGCGCGGCGGCACGCCGGCCGTCGCCATTGAGAGCACCCGCGCCTTGGGCTCCAGGGCATACGTCTTGACCGCCACCTCGGACGCCAAGAGGAGCGCGCACGCGCCATCGTTCACGCCCGATGCGTTTCCGGCCGTCACGGTGCCGTCCTCGCGCACGATGGGCTTCAACTTCGCCAGCGCGTCGAGCGAAGTCTCGCGCGGATGCTCGTCATCGCGTACCGCTGTGGGATCGCCCTTCTTCGATGGGAGAGTGACGGGCACGATCTCCGCGGAGAAGAAACCCTCGGCGCGCGCCTTGGCGTAGCGCTGCTGGCTGCGCAAGGCGTAGGCGTCCTGATCGGATCGCCCGATCTTGAACTCGGCCGCCACGTTCTCTGCGGTTTCGGGCATGCTGTCGATGCCGTAGCGGGATTTCATGAGCGGATTCACCAGGCGCCAGCCGATCGTCGTGTCCTCGAGCTTGGCGGTGCGCGAGAAGGCCGTGTCGGCCTTGCCCATGACGAACGGCGCCCGCGACATGCTCTCCACGCCACCAGCGACGAGCAGATCCACCTCGCCGGCGCGGATCGCGCGCGCCGCGGTACCCACGGCTTCCATGCTCGAGCCGCACAAGCGGTTGACCGTCACACCGGGCACGTCGACGGGCAGCCCGGCGAGCAGCGACGCCATGCGGGCCACGTTGCGGTTGTCCTCCCCGGCCTGGTTCGCACAGCCGTAGATCACGTCATCGACCTTGCTCCACTCGACGCCCCGGTTGCGCTCGATCAGCGCCCGGATAGGTACGGCGGCGAGATCATCGGTGCGCACGCTGGACAGCGCACCGCCGTAGCGTCCGATGGGAGTGCGTACGGCATCACAGATGTAGGCTTCGCTCATGTCTTCACCTCGAGTGCGGTGCAGCGCCCGCAGCCGCATCGAGCCGGACTCGCCGTTGCACCGGGAAAAAGCGCAGGTCGAAACGCTGCTGGACGTAACCCCACAAGCCCCGCGGGAATCTCACCATCACCAGTACCGCCACCGCCCCGAGCACGATCAGGTAGACCGAGCCGTAGTCGGCGAGCGTCTCGCGCAGCAGGAAGAATATCAGGGTCCCGAGGATGGGTCCCTCGATGGTGCCGATGCCACCGATCACCACGATGAAAATCACATAGGCGGTCCAGCCGATGTTGAACGCGGCGTCGGGCGACACGCGCACCGTGTTGAGGTAGTACAGCGCACCGGCCACGCCGCAGCCGGCCGCGGATGCAAGGTAGACCCAGAGCTTCGTCTTATCGACGTCGATGCCCTGGCTGGCGGCCGCACGTTCGCTGTCGCGGATCGCGGTCAGCGCCAGCCCGTAGCGCGAGCGCAGCAGCAGATAGGTCAATGCAATGGCCAGCACCACCGTGGCGAGCGCCATCCAGAACGTCACCGACTCGCGGAGCGCCTTCGAGAACGGGCGCACGGCCGCAAGGCTCTTGCCGGAGCCGCCACCCAGAAAGGACGCGTTCGCGATCAACAGGCGATACACCTCCGCGACCACCCAGGTCCCGACGGCAAAGTAGCCGCCGCGCAAGCGAAACACCACCTTGGACGTGGGCACAGCGATGAGTGCGGCGATCAGCCCGGCCAGCGGTACGCACAGGAAAGGATTCACGCCAGCGTGATCGGCCAGGACGAACAGAGCGTAGGCTCCCAGCCCCAGGAACGCCTGTTGTCCGATCGAAACCACACCGCCGTAACCGGCGAGGAGATTCCACATCTGCGCCAGGGTAAGCAGGCACGCGAACTCGACGAAGGTACGCATCCAGCTCGACTCGCCCCACCATGGCAGCGTAACGAGCGCGGCCAGCGCCGGAATCGTTAGCCCTGCGCCGATGCGGCTGGCCCGAGTCGCGCGTTCAACCGAGAATGACATGGCTCGTGGTCTTCACTCAATTCACCTCTTCACCTTTTCACCTCTTCACTTACCTCGTCACCTCGTCCTCGGAAACAGTCCCGTCGGCCGGAACAAGAGCACGGCCAGGAAAGCAAAGTGACCGGTGAGCACGCCCCAGCCCGGATCGAGGCGAAAGCCAACCGCCTGCGCGACGCCCAGCACGATGCCTCCGGCCAGCGTGCCCCAGAACGAGCCCAGTCCGCCGATGATCACCGCCTCGAATGCGAACAGCAGACGATCCGGACCGTCGGTCGGTGCAAAGGTGGTGCGGATTCCGTAGAAAACAGCCGCAACCGCCACGATCGCCAAGGCGATCCCCATCGCGAGCCCGTACACATGCTGATCGTTCACGCCCATGAGCTGGACCGCTTCGGGGTCATCGGAGGTGGCGCGAAAGGCGCGTCCGAGCGGGATGCGGGCGAACAACAGCTCGAGCGCGAAGGCCAGCGCAACGGCGACCCCCAGCACGAGCAGAGGGAAGTATCCGACCGAGATCCCCGCTCCGAGATGGAAGCTCCCGGTTTCGAAGCCGCCCAGGCGCAGCGCCCGCGGGTCGGCCGAGAAGCCTTGCAGCAGCGCGTTCTGGATGATGATGGACAGTCCGAACGTCACCAGCAGCGGCGGCAGGATGTCGCCTCCAAGCGTGAAGTTGAGCAGGCCGCGCTGCAGGGCGTAGCCGAGCAGGAACATGACGGGGACGCAGATCACCAGCGCTCCGAGAGGACCCAGGCCGGTTGCGTCTACCACGACCAGCGCGAGGTACGCCGCGAGCACGATGAGATCGCCGTGCGCGATGTTCACCAGGCGCATCACGCCGAAGATCAGCGATAGACCCATGGCGAACAAGGCGTACAGACCGCCGAGCAGAACACCCTGGATCAACGTGTCGAGCCAGCCGCTCATGTCAAACGCCGAAATACGCTGCCGAGACCTGCTGCCGGGTGAGATCCTGCGAACGCCCGGCCAGGGCCACCCTTCCCTCTTGCAGGCAGTACAGGCGCTGGGAGACCCGCATCGCGAGCCCGACGTCCTGCTCTACGATCAGCAGCGCAATGCCCTGCGCGGCCACGCTTGGGAGCGCGTCGTAGACGGCCTTGATCACGATCGGCGCAAGTCCGAGCGACATCTCGTCACAGATCAGCAGCTTCGGGTTGGCCATCAGCGCCCGCCCGATCGCCGCCATCTGCTGCTGGCCACCCGAGAGCGCGGTGCTCGGCACGCGCCGCTTCTCGCTCAGCGCGGGAAAGAGCTCGTAGACTCGGCCCAGCGTCCACGGTCCCGCCCGCTTCCGGTAGGCGCCGAGCTGCAGGTTCTCTTCGACGCTGAGGCTCGGGAACAACCGCCTGCCTTCCGGCACCATGGCGACGCCAAGCGACAGGATCCTGTGCGCGGGACGCCCGCCGATGGCCTCGCCCATGAAGCGCACGGCCTCGCTGTGCGTCGAAACCAGCCCGGTGATCGCCTTGAGCAGCGTGGACTTGCCCGCGCCGTTCGCCCCGATGATGGCGACGATCTCGCCCGCATTCACCTCGAGGTCGATGCCGAACAGCGCCTGGAAGTCGCCGTAGAACGCCGTCAGGTTGTGTGTCGAGAGCATGCTGGCTGTTGAGCCGCGCCTTCAGACTTCTATGCCCATGTATACGCGCTGCACTTCGGGGCTCGTGACCACCGCGTGCGGCTCGCCCTGCGCGATCAAGGCGCCAAAGTTGAGGACCACGAGGCGCTGAACGCAGGCGAGCAGCGCGTGCACCACATGCTCTATCCAGACGATAGCCACGTTCTGCGCGCGAATCCCCTGGATCGTTTCCACAAGGGCCTGCGCCTCGTGCTCGGTGAGGCCCCCGGCAATCTCATCGAGCAGGAGCACCCGCGGGCGCGTCGCGAGGGCGCGCGCCAGCTCCAGCCGCTTGCGGTCGAGCAACGTGAGCGAGCCCGCCAGCTGGTTTGCGCGGCGAGCGAGGCCGGTGCGGGACAGAATATCGGTGCAGCGGGCCGCCGCCTCCGTTTCGCTCGCGCCTCCGCCGAACACCGCGGCCACCAGCAGATTCTCGAACACGGTCATGCCCGAGAACGGATGTGGAATCTGATAGGAGCGCCCGATGCCGGAGCGGCAGCGGCGGTGGGGCGCCAGCGCCGTGACGTTCTCACCCGCGAGCAGGATGCGCCCGGCGTCGGCCCGCAGATCCCCGCTGATTAAGTTGAACAGCGTCGTCTTACCGGCGCCGTTCGGGCCGAGGATGCCAAGCGCCTCGTTCTCCTCGACCGAGAGGCTCACCTGGTCGACGACCTTCAGCGCTCCAAAGCTCTTGGAGACGCCCTCCAGCACGAGCAGCGGAGGCATGGATTAGCCTCGACCTCAGCCCTCCTCCGTGCCTTCTCGGCACGAAGGAGGAAGTTCCGGGATTCGTCGCGCGACCGCCGCCCTGCCCACGAATCAGCCGATCGGCTTCAACTTGCCGCCGACCGGGATGTTGGGCGCCGTCTGGTTCTCCACAATGACGAGATCGAACTTGTACTTCTTGCCCTTGACCCATTGGCCGCCGACCAGCGGCGTCTTGGCCACGTTCGGGAACGGCGCCACCTTCCCCCAGCTGATCGGTCCGACGATGGTATTCAGATTGGTGGCCACCAGGGCGTCGCGGATCGCCGCTTTGTCGTCCAGCGACTTGCTGCGCTTCAAGGTATCAGCCGCGACTTCGAACAGCGCATGAATGAACCCGATCGGCTGCGTCCACTGCTTCTTGGTGTCGCTCTCGTAGGCATCGGCGAACTGTTTGCAGCTCATGCCGTTCAGCGAGGACTTGAAGGGATGCGACGGGCTCCACCACACCTCGCTCGACAGCCCGACCGCGATATCGCCGATGGCTTCGACCGCCGCCGGGAACAGCAGCGCCTTGCCGACAGAGGCGATCTTGGGGGTGAAGCCCTGCTGGCGCGCTTGCGTCCAGAACGTCCGGAAGTCGGGTGGAATCACGACACCGGTGATGATCTCGCAGTTGTCCTTCTTGAACGCGGCGATCTGAGCGCTGAAGTCCGACGTGAGATTCTGGTAGCGGCCCGGATCGAGCAGGCTGAATCCCTTCTCCTTGAGCGGTTTCGGAAAGCCGAGGTTGGCGTCGCCCCAGGCGTTGCGGTCGCCG
>Ga0335077_10009198_pt1 | contig 12257 bp, 9 predicted proteins | sample Lox_Sample_31_FD_207151 | JGI IMG/M metagenome (GOLD analysis project Ga0335077, IMG submission 207151) | Soil microbial communities from Loxahatchee National Wildlife Refuge, Florida, United States - Lox_Sample_3.1 | ecosystem: Environmental > Terrestrial > Soil > Wetlands | place: USA: Florida...
TGGAAGGACCAGCGGCCGCCCACTCTGATCGGCGAGGGCGCGCGCGTCAATCCCGAATGGTTGATGCGATTCTTGAACAATCCTTCGCTGACCGACGATCCGAAAGAGATGGATCGCGATGGCGTCCGGCGTTACCTGCACGCGCGCATGCCCACCTTCTTCTTCTCCGATGACGAGATCCAGAAGCTGGTGCGGTTCTTCGGCGCGATGTCGTCGCAGGCCGCGCCGTACATCGCCGACAAGCTGGAGCCGCTCACCGATCAGGAACGCAACATGGCGCGCCAGTTGTTCTCGAGCGAAGGCGCACCGTGCTTGAAGTGCCATGCCACTGGAGATCCGAAACACGACTCGCACGCCACCGCGCCGAATTTCCTGCTGGCGAAGGAGCGGTTGAAACCAGGCTGGGCGCGGCGCTGGATGCTGGACCCGGCCATGATGAGTCCGGGCACGGCGATGCCCTCGGGCTTGTTCCGCGCGGAGGGCGACCACATGGTCTTTGCCGGTCCCACGCCGGCCAGCTTCAACGGCTATGACAAAGACCACGCGCAATTGTTGGTACGATACATGTTCCAGTTCACGCCGGAGGAATTGACGCGCCTGCGGGCGAGCGCCGGCAGCGATTGAAAAAGGGTTTTGGGTGTTGGGTTCTGGGTGCTGGCAAACTCTTCAATTGTCTGCGGTGATTAAGCTAGAACCAGCGCCCGGCACCAGTATAAAAGGAGCTATTTCAAAAATGACGAGACTTTGGATTTCTTGCGGAGCGGCTGCCGCTCTGCTTCTGGCCACCGTGTCCAATGCCGCCACGGTCACCGGAAAGGTGGTCTTTTCCGGCGCGAAGCCCGTGGTGAGAAACATCGACATGTCGGCGAATCCGGCCTGCCAGCGTGCCCATCCCACGCCGCAAAAGACGGAGACGGCCGTCCTCAATAGTAACGGCACATTGCGCTACACCTTCGTGTGGATCAAGTCCGGGCTGCCTAATAAGCCATGGCCCGCGCCCACGGCGCATGCCGAGATCAATCAGAAAGGCTGTATGTATTCGCCGCACGTCCTGGCCGTGATGACGAACCAGCCCATCGATATCAAGAACGACGATCCGACCAACCACAACATCCATCCGCTGCCCAAGATCAACCAGGAATGGAATGAGTCGCAGCCGCCCAAGGGCGATACCAAAACTAAGAGCTTCCCGCGCGAGGAAGTGATGATTCCCGTCAAATGCAACGTGCATCCCTGGATGCGCGCATACATCGGCGTGGTCCACCATCCGTTTTTCGCCGTGACAGGCGACGACGGTACGTTTACAATAAAGAATTTGCCCGCCGGGACCTATACGTTGGAAGCCTGGCATGAAACGTATGGCACCATGGACCAGCAGATCACGGTAGGCGCGAACGACAGCAAGACTATCGATTTTACGTATAAGAAATGATCGACGCGCGGGACGAGCGGCCCTTCTGGGCCGCAGTCTCTCCGCGGTGTTTCGCCGGCACATTTCATGAAAGACTATATCGAGCTCACCAAGCCCCGCATCACTTGGCTCATCCTGATGAGCACCGGCATTGGCTACTACTTCGGCCTGCCCAAAGCCGGCGGCTGGTGGGCTTTCGTATCGACGATTCCCTGGCTGGGCCTGTTGCACACCATTCTCGGCACTGGGTTGATCGCCTCGGGTACGGCGGCCCTGAACCAGTGGTACGAGCGCGAGGCGGATTGCCGCATGCGGCGCACCTCGGACCGTCCCATCCCGGCCGGCCGCATCACGCCGGGCCGCGGGTTGGCCTTTGGCGTAGCTCTTTCGCTCGCCGGCTTCGCGGATCTCTGGCTAGGCGTGAATCTGCTGGCCGCGCTGCTGGGGCTGTTCACGTTGGTTAGCTACCTATTCCTCTATACGCCGTTGAAGCGCCGCACCTGGCTTTCCACCACAATCGGCGCGTTTCCCGGAGCCATGCCGCCTATGATCGGCTTCGCCGCCGCGCACGGCTCCATCACCAACGAAGCCTGGGTGCTGTTCGCCATACTGTTCCTTTGGCAGTTCCCGCATTTCTATTCGATCGCCTGGATGTACCGCGAGGATTATGCGCGCGCGGGTATCCGCATGCTGCCGGTGGTGGAACCGGATGGCCGTTCCACGGCGCGCCAGATCGTGCTCTACGGGCTGGCCCTGATACCTGTCAGCCTCGTGCCGAGCGTCCTGGGCATGTCGGGACGCATCTACTTGATAGGCGCGCTGCTGCTCGGCCTGTACTTTCTGTACTCCGGGGTGCGGGTTGCGCTGGAACGTACGATATTGCGCGCCCGCTATGTCCTGATGGTTTCCGTCTTCTACCTTCCACTCATCTATGGGCTGATGCTGTTGGACAGGCCTGGATTGTGATTCTTGTCGAGAAACTGAGTCATCAGTACGGATCTCGCCTGGCGCTTTCGGAAGTCAGTTTCGAGGTCAAGGCGGGCGAGATCTTCGGCTTGCTAGGGCCCAACGGCGGCGGGAAATCCACGCTCTTTCGCATCCTCTCCACCATGATGGCGCCCACCGGCGGACGCGCCGAAGTGGCCGGTCACGACGTCTCGCGCGAGCCCGCGGCGGTGCGCCGCAGCATTGGCGTCGTGTTCCAGACGCAGAGCCTGGATAAAGCTCTCAGGGTCGCGGAAAACCTGCGCGCCCAGGGCCATATGCACGGCCTCGCCGGCCCGAAGCTTCGCGAGCGCATGGAACAGGTTACCCAGCGGCTGGGGCTGGCCGACCGGAGCAAGGATTTGGTCGAAACCCTCTCGGGCGGCTTGAAGCGCCGCGTCGAGATCGCCAAAGGCTTGCTGCACCGGCCCGTCGTGCTGTTGATGGATGAGGCCTCCACGGGCCTCGATCCCGGCGCGCGCCGCGAGCTGTGGCAGTACGTCGAGGAACTGCGCAGCCGCGAAGGCGTTACCATATTATTGACGACCCATATTCTGGACGAAGCCGACCGCTGCGATCGTCTGGCGCTGCTGCATCAGGGCCGCGTCGTGGCTGAGGGCACGCCTGCCGAGTTGCGGTCGCGCATCGGCGGGGATGTGGTGGTGCTGGAGGCGGCCGACCCGGCTGATGCGGCCGCGCTGGGCGGGCAAATCGAAACCCGGTTTGGACTGAAGCCTTCGGTGATGAGCGGCGTGCTGCGCGTCGAGATCTCCAATGGGCACCGCTTCATCACGGAAGTGGTGGAGGCCTTTCCGGGTGCGATCCAGTCGGTCGGATTGCATAAGCCGACGCTGGAAGATGTCTTCGTCAAGGAGACAGGAGCTTCGATTGAGTAACTCCGGTGAAACCCGCAACGCGGTTAGCGGCTTCTGGTTGCCGGTCGCGACACTGTGGCAGCGCGAACTGGTGCGCTTCTGGAGACAGAAGAGCCGCGTGTTGGGCGTGGTCGCATCGCCGCTCGTATTCTGGCTGTTGATCGGCTACGGTTCGGGCGATCTGGCCCGCTTCTTCGCCGGCGCCCTGGTGTTGACCGTCCTGTTCTCAGCCATCTTCTCGACGATTTCCATCATCGAGGATCGCCGCGAAGGATTCCTCCTTTCCATGTTGGTCTCGCCGGCGTCCCGCACCAGCCTGGTGTTCGGCAAGATCCTGGGCGCGGCTACCTTGGCCTGGATTCAGGGCCTCATCTTCCTGGCGTTCGCGCCCCTGGCGGGGGTTTCCCTCACCGCAACCGAGGTGCTGGAGTTGATCGGCGCCGTGTTCCTGGTTTCCTTCACGCTGACCGGCCTCGGCTTCGTGATCGCCTGGCGCATGGATTCCACATCCGGGTTCCACGCCATCATGAACCTTCTGCTGGTGCCTATGTGGATGGTTTCCGGCTCGCTGTTTCCCATGGCCACCGCGCACGGATGGATTAAGGCGCTGATGTGGGTCAACCCGCTGACCTATTCCATCTCGCTGCTGAACGGCTTCATGAAGCTTGGATCCGGATCGCCGGGTATCGCTGTAAGCTTGGCGGTCACCGCATGTTTCGGCGGTGTGCTGCTGCTGGCCTCGGGAGTGGTGGCCAGCCAGAGGAGCCTGGTCAGTAACGCATGAGATTGTGGCTGACCCTTGCGCTGCTCTCCCTCCTGGCCGGCTGCCGCCAGGAGCCGCCGCTTCCCACTTACTGGCAACTTCCGGAATTCCAATTGACCTCGCAGTCCGGCCAGCCTTTCGACAGCAAATCGCTCGAGGGCAGCGTTTGGGTGGCGGATTTTATCTTCACCACCTGTCCCGGCCCATGCCCGCGCATGAGCGCCCAAATGCGGGGCGTCCAGGCGGCCGTGGACACCATGTCCGACGTGAAACTGGTCTCCTTCACGGTGGACCCGCTGCACGATACACCGGCAGTTCTCGCACAGTATGCCAGCCGCTACCGCGCCGAGCCGGGCCGCTGGTTCTTCCTCACCGGCGGCCAGAGCGCTCTCCAGGCCCTCTGTCGCAACGGCTTCAAACTGGGAGATGTGGACGGCAGCCTGGTGCACAGCACGCGCTTCGTGCTGGTGGACCGGCACAATCGCGTGCGCGGCTTCTACGGCACATCGGACGATGGCGCGCTGCCGCGCCTGCTGCACGACATACGCACTCTGCACGGCGAGAAATCCTGATGTCCGTTCACGACCTTCCGTCCGTAAACGCAGCGTTGAACGCCACGGCGGCGGCGCTCCTGATCTGGGGCTACACACTGATTCGCCGCAGGCGCATCGAGACCCATCGCAAAGTAATGCTGGCGGCGTTCGTGACCTCGTCGCTCTTCCTCATCTGTTATATCGTCTACCACGTCCAGGTTGGCTCGGTGCGCTTCCCCAAGACTGGCGCCATCCGCACCGTTTATCTCAGCATCCTGGGCACGCACACGCTGCTGGCCGCGACGGTTCCTGTTCTGGCAATCATCACCCTGCGGCGCGGCCTGACGGCCCGCTTCGACAAACACCGCAAGATCGCCCGCTGGACGCTGCCGATCTGGCTGTACGTCAGCGTAACTGGCGTGGTGGTGTATCTGATGCTCTACCACCTGTAGCCCCTCAAATTCCTTCCGGATAATAAACCAGTCTGCCGCGGCGTCCTTACCCGCAGAGGAGGCTGTATATGCTACGACGATTCGCATGGATGCTGATGCCGGTGGCCCTCGCGTGGGGCGGCGGCTTCTTTCTCACCATTCACGGCCCGGCTGCGGCCGGCCGAACCAAAGACGCTGTGTTAACCGTGGAAGCCCAAGGTTGCCAGGATTATTCGCACGCCAAAATAACCGGCCAGGCCGAAGGCATCGTCGGAGGGCAACGGCAGTCCATATCTCTTGAACTCACTCCGACCGGCAAGCCTGGAAACTATGCGGTGCGAAGACAATGGCCCGCCGAGGGAAAGTGGGTGTTGGTCTTCAACGGAACATCTGGCGACCGGCAGACGCATACGCTTGTGGAATTCGGATCTGACGGCCAATTGCGACCCCGCCCGACGATGCGCCCGCTCTCATCCGAAGAAATCGAAGCCGCCCTGCGTTAGCGCGCGTCACTGCGTGGCCCGCCACTCGATCACCACTACCGACACCTTGGCCGCCTCGCTCTGCAATACCAGCTTGTACCCATTCTGCGGTCCGGGCTGCTCGACGATCCTGATGGCGCCGGCGCGTTTTGCATCCAAGGTGTAGGTGGTGCGGTTCCAGCCGTTCTGCGCGCCGGCCGCTTCGGTTTTCGGGTGAGCGTATTTTGAGTCCGGCGTGAATAGGGTCATGCCCTGGGCGGTCAAGTCTCCGGGATAGGCGCTCACCCGAGTTGGTCCGGGCGGAAGCCCACCATTCAGCACGCCTGTTGAAGCGCGGCCGCCGTCGATCACCAGGCGGCCGTTTTTCAGGAGTTTGCCGGTCCAAATGAATCTGCCCGAGGCAGCCGGTGTCGCTGTTGTCGATGTCGGACGCGGCGCCACGGAAGTAGACGCGGACGGTGCCGCTGGTGGCGGTGCGGGCGGCTTCGTCATGGCGGCTGCTTGCGGCGGCGCCGGCGCGCTATCGATCTTCGGCGGTGCAACGTTGGGAGTAAGCCGAGATGTTGCTTGGCTCCCTGCGGCGGAAGGCGCCGGCGCGCTAGTCTTGGGTTGAGCTGTTGCTTGACTCTCGGGCAGCTTTAGCGGCGCCGCAGGTTTGTTGGGCGCGCGCTGAGGAATCGCTACCAGTGCGTCGGTGGCGGGCCGCGCCGTCGTCTGGTTCTCCGGCGGCTTAAGCGGAGGCGCAGGTTTGTTCTCCGCGGCGGAGGAAGCCGGCGCGGGTACGCCAGTCTTGGATTGAGCCGTTGCCTGGCTCTCCGGCGGCTTTGGTGGCGGCGCATTCTTGTTCGGCGCGCTCTGAATCGGAGCCGGTGTGCTGGTCGTGGGTCGAGTCGCCTGGCTCTCCGGCGGCTTCACCGGCGGCGAAGGTTTCCAGGGCACGGTGGCAGGAACCGGAACTGGTGCGCTGGTCTTTGGTGGAGCCGCCGCGGGACTGGACCGGTGCATGGTCTCTACGAGTTGCTGGAGCCGGGCCAATTCTGTTTTCTGCTGCTCGATGTGCGCCCGCATGGCTTCCGTTTCGCGTTGCAGATCCTGGTTCCCCGTGGGGGGCTGCGCCGCTGGAGCCACGCTGCTCTCGCCAGGACTCAGGAAGTGCGTCACTTCGTCGACAGTGACACCTCTGGGCAACTCCACCGTGAGCCGCACCACCACGTCGCCGGATTGCCGCGCATAAGCGATGCTGCCGGAGCGCAGCTCGGCCGCCGTCAGCTTGACTTCGGTTTGAACGCCCCGGTCTTCGATCGCGAGCGATCCGCGCATCGCCTTCCGAATGGATGGGGCAGAGCGGTCCCAGACAATGCGCAGTTGGCCCCCCGCATCCGTCGTCGAGAGCAGGAAACCCAGGCGGGTCGGCTGGGACTGCCAGAATAGAAAGGCTGCCGCAGCCGCCATCAGCATTAGAATCAGGCCGGCCCCATACCATTTCCACCGCGCGCCGCGCGCCGCCTTTACCGGCGTCTCGGCCTCGACCTTCGCCGGCGGCGCTTCGCGCTCGACTGGCACTGGTCTTTCAGGCTCGACCTCGACCGGTTGCGGCGCGCTCTCAAACAGCGCCGGAGACCGTTCGGAGGCCGTTGCGGGAGTCTCCTCAGCGGCCGGTCCGGCCGCGCGCACCGCCGTCAACTGGAATTCCCGGTAGCTGCTGTGCGCTTGGACGCTGCCATCCGGCTCGCGAAAAAAGAACCCCGCACGGCTCGGCGTGAAGCTCGCGGGACGCACGACCAGGGCTACCTGCCAGAGCTGCGGGAAGAAGCGCTGGAACAAATCCAGATCCGCGTCCGAAAGGAAGATTTCGCTGCGCGTGTGGGAGTGATACCAGCCGGCCGGTTCCAACCCAGACAGTTCCGGATCGCTTCGAGACGACCGCAATGCCTCCGCCAGGGCCGCCTCATCCTTGGCGGAGAGCACGAAAGACGGTCCTTTGGCGTACTCGCAAACGATGGGCCGCCATGCCAGGATGCGCACCACATCGCAATCATGCGTGCCGTAGAGGATGCCGCCGGTTTCCACGCCGCCATGCGGCACGCAGAGATAGCCGTCCACCGCCGCCATCCGGATTTGGTCCATCACGGCGCCGGAGTACTCGATTCTGACGGAGTGCTCCGGGGCGCTCCACGTTTCGAACTCCGAGGCGACAGCCGCTCCTGCCATACTCCCTATGCCAATCCCCTTCCCACTAAGGGTACAATCACTAGCTTAGGCCATTTTAATATCCAAAAACTTGCCGGCGTGGCCAAAGGGAGGGAAATGACGGAACGGTACCAGGCCTTGGGGGCGCCCCTGGCGATGCAGTGGGTGGCGGTATTGATGTGTGCCGCGCTGGCGCGCTCAGCCGACAACTTGCCTAAAATCGAGATCGTCGAAGGCGATGGCGCGATCAACAATATACGCCTCCACCACGCGAAAGAACCGGTGGTTCGGGTGTTGGACCAGGACGGACATCCCATGCCGAATGTGGCGGTGACTTTTCTGCTGCCCAACAACGGCCCCAGCGGGACTTTCGCGGACGGGCAAACCTTCCTTACCGTGATGACGGACGAAAACGGCCAGGCCGTTGGCCGCGGATTGCGGCCCAACAACAGCGCCGGACAATTCCAGATCCGTGTGACGGCATCGTTTGGAGGCCGGGCGGCGACGGCCAACGTTACGCAGACCAATGCGGAACCCGCCTCCGGCGGCGGAAGCAGCAAGACCATCCTGATTGTGTTGCTGATCGGCGGTGCGGCCGCGGCTGGCGCGGGGCTCGCCCTCGGCAAGGGCAAATCGTCCTCCACCTCCTCCCCGCCACCTAGCAACCCCGGGGCCGTGATCACCTCGGGTAGCCCGAGCTTCGGTCACCCATAATGCGCCGCGGGATTGCCAGAACGATCGTGTTTGCCGCACTGGCGGCGGGCGCCGCGTGGGGGCAGATCAGCGTCAGTTGCAACCTTGCAACTGGTCCCGTCGAGGTCAATGTGTTCTACACGGTAAATTGCACTGCGGCGGATGGCACAGGGTCGTACACCTGGCAGATCGAACCGGCAATTTCCAGTCTGCCGGCCGGATTGACAGTGACGGTCTCCACAGACACCACGACTGCTACCGTCAGCGGCTCGCCGACCTCTCCGGGTGCGTACAGCTACGAGGTGCAGGCCACCGACAGCAACACCCAGCAGACCGCCTTCGCCGCCTTCGGCGGAGTCATCTATCCGGCAGTCGCCGTGACGACGACCGGAGTGCCCAACGGCGTGCTAGGCGTTACATACAGCACCGTGCTGCAGGCCAGCGGTGGGATACCGTTGTCGTACACATGGTCGATCACATCGGGCGGCCTGCCGACGGGGCTCACCTTGGATCCACCCAGTGGGACGATTTCCGGCACCCCCCAAGCACCCGGCATGTTCTCTTTCACGGCCACGGTCACCGACAGCGCCCCGAACACCGCCTCGCAGGCCCTCTCCATCGCGATTGGCACGCTGTTGAGCATGGGTTGCCTGCCGACGACGGGTCCCACCCAGGTTGGCGTGGCGTATTCCGCGACGTGCTCGGCTTCAGGTGGTTTGGCGCCCTTTGCCTGGTCAATCAGTCCCGGAACGTTGCCGCCGAACCTGATGCTCAGCCCCGCGGGGGCCAGCGCGACGATTATGGGCACACCCACCACGGCGGGAGCATATAACTACACGGTTACGGTCACCGATAACGCCCTTCAAGTTGTCCAGCAGAATTACAGCGGCACCATCGCGCCGGCCATATTGACCATCACCACCACCTCACCGTTGCCCGGCGGTACAGCCGGCACGGCCTACAACGACACGCTCGCTGCGACTGGCGGCACACCGCCGTACACATGGTCTATCAGCGTTGGATCGCTGCCGGCTGCCCTCACATTAAATGCTTCGACCGGGGCCATCACGGGCATTCCGGCGGCCGCGGGCGCGACGAACTTCACGGCGATGGTGGCGGACAGCGCCACAACGCAGCAGACGGCCACGCAGCCTCTTTCGCTCACCATTCAGCCGGCGGCGCTGACGATCACCACTACCTCGCCGTTACCCGGCGGTACAGCCGGCACGGCTTATAACGACACGCTTACGGCGACTGGGGGCACACCGCCGTACACCTGGTCTATCAGCACCGGATCGCTGCCGGCGAACCTGACGTTGATCGCTTCGAGCGGGGCCATCACGGGCACTCCGGCGGCCGCGGGCGCCACGACCTTCACGGCGAAAGTGTCTGACAGCGCTTCACCGCCCCTGACTGCCACGCAGCCTCTTTCGATTACCATTCAGCCGGCGGCACTGACGATCTCCACGAGTTCCCCGTTGCCCAGCGGTACAATCGGCATGGCCTACAGCACCATGCTGACGGGGGCTGGCGGAGTCCCGCCGTACACTTGGTCCATTCCCGCAAGCGGTGGAGTCTTGCCCATGGGTCTATCGCTAGATCCCTCAACCGGAGCGATCTCGGGCACACCCACTATCGCCGGAACCTCGACCGTCACGATTCAATTGAGCGACAGCGCCTCGACCACGCCGGCCACCAAGCCATTCACCGTCACCATCACCAACTTGGCCATCACGACTCCAGGAACGCTTCCCAATGCGACGGAGGGTGTGCCTTACTCGGAAACGCTAAACGCAATGGGCGGCACACCGCCTTATACGTGGGCGGTCACGTCGGGTACGTTGCCCACCGGGCTATCGCTCAATGCCACCACCGGCGCGATCGCGGGTACGCCCACGCTCACGGGCGGTCCCTTCACCTTTACGATCGCCGTTAGGGACAGCACGCCCCTACAGCCCGCCACCGCTACCAAGGTATTCGCGCTGACGGTTGCCGCGGCGCCGGTCATTACGACCGCGTCAACGCTGCCGACCGGCAGTGTCGGCGTGGCATACACCGAGAACCTTGTGGCTACCGGCGGAGCTCCGCCTTATACATGGTCGATCACCCAGGGAGCCCTCCCTGCGGGCCTATCGCTGAACGCTACGAGTGGAGCGATCGCGGGCACCCCTACCACAGCCGTGACCGTGAACTTCACCGTGCAGGTTAGGGACAGCGCCGCGGTTACGGCCAGCAAGGTCTTTACGCTTACGATCGCGTCGAGCCTGGCCATCTCGACTCCATCGCCGCTCGACTCCGGAGAGGTTGGGGTCGCTTATTCCCAGACCCTGGCAGCCGTCGGCGGCGCGTCGCCTTACACATGGTCCATCATGGCCGGTGCCCTGCCACCCAACGTCACACTTTCGGCCGCCGGCGTCATCGCCGGGACACCGACGATGGCGGGCACGTTTAATTTCACCGCACAGGTCGTGGACCACAATTCGATCATAGCGACCAAGGCGCTCGCACTCACCGTCCTGGCGCCGGTCAGCGTCGCCACGCCGGCCACGCTCAATGGTGGTTCGCTGAACGCGAACTATTCCGCGACACTGGCCGCCACTGGCGGACTGGCTCCGTACACCTGGACGCGCACAAGCGGCGCCTTGCCCGCGGGTCTAGCGCTTTCGAGCGCGGGCGCCATCACCGGCGCTCCCACGGCAACCGGAACGTTCACATTCACCGCGCAGGTGACCGATGCCTTGGGCGCCACGGCCAGCCAACAGTTCACAATCGTCATCGCGGGCGGCTTGGCGGTCGCCTCCCCCACGACCTTGCCGGGCGCCACCGTAGGCGCTCCCTACTCGCAGACGCTGTCGGCATCCGGCGGCACCGCGCCCTACACCTGGTTGGTCACTGCCGGATCTCTGCCGGCGCCTCTGTCGCTGACCGCGGGCGGCCTGATTACGGGCACTCCCACCGCTGCCGGCACGTCCACGTTCACCGCGCAAGTGACCGACAGCGCGGGACTCAAGGCTTCCAGCCAGTTGACGATCGTGGTCGCGCCGGCTGTGAGTATAACCACAACCTCGCTGCCCGGCGGGAAAGTAGGTACGCCTTACAGCCAGACTTTGACGGCTACCGGCGGAACGCCGCCTTACACTTTTTCGCTCAGCGCGGGTTCGCTGCCTCCGGGCATATCGATCGCTGCCAGCGGCCTGCTCAGCGGTTCACCCACCTCCGGCGGCACTTACTCCTTCACCATTCTCGTGACTGACAGCGCCTCGGCTACCGCCACGGAGCCATTCACTCTGGTGATTGGCGGGTTGGCTATCACCACTGGCGGCACCCTGCCCAGTGCCGCTGTCGGCGCCCCGTACTCGCAGGCACTGGCAGCCGCTGGCGGAACTCCGCCGTACCAGTGGGCCCTTGTGGGCGGGTCGAGTACCCTTCCCGCCGGTCTGACGCTGGATGCAACTAGCGGGACGATCGGCGGTACGCCTACAGCCGCTGGGAATTTCACAGTGACAGTTCAGGTCACCGACAGCACGCAGGCTACTGCCTCGGAGGCTCTCACGCTGACGGTGATATCTGCCAGCTTCACTGGAGTGCCGGCGACGGGGAGTCCGGCCCAACAGTTGAACGCTAGTCTGGTGCTGGCCGCGCCTTATACGGCGGATATCACCGGCCAAGTCACGCTGGCCTTCCAGCCGGACGCGTCATTGACCTACCCTGCGGATGACCCGTCGATCCTGTTCTCCAATGGCGAACAGACCATGTCCTTCACCATCCCGGCCGGCAGCACCACGCCCCTGGACTTCTCCCTGCAGACCGGAACTGTCGCCGGCGCGATCACGCTCACGGTCGGTTGGCAGGCTGGCGGCGCGACTCTCGCAGTGCCAGCCGCATTGACCCAGAC
>Ga0335077_10009200_pt1 | contig 12255 bp, 8 predicted proteins | sample Lox_Sample_31_FD_207151 | JGI IMG/M metagenome (GOLD analysis project Ga0335077, IMG submission 207151) | Soil microbial communities from Loxahatchee National Wildlife Refuge, Florida, United States - Lox_Sample_3.1 | ecosystem: Environmental > Terrestrial > Soil > Wetlands | place: USA: Florida...
AACGCCCGCACTCTCATCGGCAACGGCAGCACGGAGCGCCGCGACGAAGGCCTTTCCGATTTTGGTCTCGCCGTGGTTGAGCGCATGAACAAGCTCGGCATGGCCGTGGATGTCTCCCACTGTGGCGATCGCACCACCCTCGACGCCTTCGACGTCTCCAAAAAGCCGGTGCTCATCACGCACTCCAACTGCCGCACCCTCAATCCGGGCCATCCGCGCTGCAAAACCGACGAAGCCATCAAGGCCATGGCCGCCAAAGGCGGCGTCATGGGCATCACTGAAGTGCGCATGTTCGTCAGCCCCAAGGAACCGACCACCATTGAGACCATGCTCGACCACTTCGACTATGTCGCCAAACTCGTCGGCGTCGAGCATCTCGGCGTCGGCAGCGACATCGATCTCCTCGGCTACGACGCCATGAATCCCGACGAGAATAAACAGCTACGCGCCGGCTACAAGGGCAGCTACGGCTTCCGCGACAAAATCGATATCGACGGCTACCACTACGCCAAACGCCCCTTCGACCTAGCCGAAGGCCTCATCCGCCGCAACTACTCCGACGCCAACATCGAAGCTATCCTCGGCGGCAACTTCCGCCGCGTCCTCAAAGAGATCTGGACCACCTAACTCATGTAGTGGCGGGTCTTTCAGACCCGTGCTTTTCCTTTTGGGAGTGCAACGGCTTGACGCCGCTTTTCTTACTGGCAAGGTTGCCACACGAACTCTTTAGATCCGCTCTTCTCTCGTAATGTGCGCGGGCGCGCCTTTAGACCCGTGATCGCCGCGACCTGTCCTTCCTTCGCAATGCTGGCGACGCTTGTCCCGCGTCCCTGCTCATCGACAAGAACATTGTCATTCCGAGCGTAGCGAGAGCTCTTTTCCATCTCGCGGTTTTTGCGTTATGAAATCTGCTTTTCTCCGCGTAAGCCATCCCGAGCCTTGGCCGAAGGTCCCCGACTGGATCGCGCCGCCAATCAATAGTTCTTCGCCAGAAATTCCCGCAGCCGCTCCCTCCGAAACGCCGCGTCACCGGCTTCAATCTCCAAAAGCAGCCGCGCGGCCGTCAACTGATTGCGAAAATCCACCGCCGCTGCCGTGTCTGGATTCGCCACCAGCGCCAGGTTCTTGTCGATCTCTTCGCTTTCTGCCTGCACCGCCTTCAGCCTGCCCTCTTGCGCCGTCACGCTATCCACCAACTGCTGCCGCAGCACTTCCATGCTGCGCACCACGTCGCCCTCCTGCACTTTCTTCCATTCTTCGTGCGCTTCAGCCGCACGGTCCAGGTGCCGGTTGATCGCCCGGCTGGCGAAATTGTAATTCACCGTCACTTCGCCATACGGTTGCACGCCCTGCGCCACCGGATTCACTTGCTGGTGTACGCCCACCGAAAGCGCTACGTCCCAGTTGTTCTGCCGGCTCAGTTTATCCAGCGCTCTCTGTTCTCCGGTCTCACTGCGTTCCTTTTCCGCCACTAGTTCTTTCAAGGATTTGTCGCTTAACTCCGGCACATAGAGGGCGCTGAGTTTCGCTTGCGTGTCGGCCCGGTCAGCGTTGAGCTTGATCCTGGTTGTTTGCAGTGTGAAAACCATCAGGCGCGTCGCATTTTGCGCCTCTAGCATTCTGGTGGTCGTTTCCAGAAGTCCGTCCAGCGACGCATTCGCCCGTTCAATCAGCGTCAGCCGGTTCCGCAGCGCTTCCTTCTCAATGCTCGGCAGCGCGTATTGGATGACCAGCTGCGTTTCCGCCGTGCTTTGGTACAACTCGCACTCTTTCCGCGCCGTCTCCATCGTCAGCCCGGCTTTTCTAACGTTAGAGAGTCCCAACGTCGCGCCCCCCACGATCTGCATCGGCAATCCGGTCTCCGGCTGCGTAAACCCCGCCAGAGCCGTGGGCGACCGCAGCAAATCCCGCTGCGCCTGCGCCTGCTCCGTCAGATACGTGCAGTACGCCTGCCCATCGCTCGCGCTCTGCGCCAGCGCCTGCGCCGGGAAAAACATCGCTACTGCCAGCACACACTTCCACGGGCTTATATGCATTCGAGTCACCTTCAGCTTAAGAGTCAGAAACGAACTCAGAACAACAGCGGCTTCCGTCCCAGGAAAACTGTTCGCGACTTCGCCGATCCATGCGCATCCAAATCCATCTGGATCAGGAACCCGCGCAGTTGCGTCTTGAATATGGGATGCACGGCTTCCTGCTCGCCCGCGAATTTCTTCTTCACCTCACCCACTTTGCGGCACACAATCATGTTCAGGTAGCAGTCGTACACTGGGCTGCCCGCCACCGCGCTCGCCCGGTTGTCATACGGCACGAACGCGAAGTACAAAGTCTTTTCTCCCGAAGCATTCAGGTAATACGGGCTCTGCTTCGCCGTGGTGATGGCTTCCCTTAAACGGCCAATCTGCCGCGACTCTTCGTACAACTGCTTCTCCGCCACGTTGATCGCTACATCCAACTGCGCCGCCTCCGACTGCAGTTCTGCCTGTTTCTCCAGCACATCGAGCGAGTTTGTTCCCATGTTGGTCTTGTCCAGCACGTTATCTGTCAACAGCACCTCGGCAATCTTGCTGTCCGTGTACGCGCTGCGCGCCTGGTTCAACGCAGAGATCTGCGACGCCGCATCCGCCTTGGTGATCAACCCGTTCGCCAAATCTTTGTTGATGTTGGCCTCCAGCTCCTTCAATTGCTCCAGCACCGCTCGCGTTTTTGCGTTGTCATTCTTCTTCTCTTCGTCGAGCTGGGCCAGCTCCGGCCCCGTGGCCTTGTTGTGTTTTTGCTCGCGCTCAATCGCCTCTTGCAGCGGACGCTCTAGCGCCAGCAGCGCCCCGCGGTGCTTCCTCATCTCGTCCAGGCCGCTCTGCAATTTCTGCGTATCGACCTTCAAGTCCTCAATTGTCTGCTGGCTCGTCACCAACTGTTCCCGAAACGCGAGGCTCTTCTCATCGGACGCCGACAAAATCACCGGCGCCGCCCACGAGCTGTTCACCGCATAAAATCCCATCACAAACGCATACGCCAGAATTCCCAGCAGCACCAGATACAGCATGGCAATGGCGAACACGCGGTACAGCGTAAGCACCAGCTTGTAGTGCAGCTCGCGCAACGCTTGCCCTGGTGCCCGAGCGGCCTTCTTCGCCTCGGCAGGCGCCGTGTTAGTTGCTTGCGTTGCCAACGCCCACCCCCGTTTCGTCCGCTTGCTTCGTCCTGGTGCCCCAATCCGCTGAGTCCATCGTGAACAGCGCCAGCGGCGTCAGCAACAAGCTGCTGGCCATCGACCACGCCACATACGCTCCAAACGCCAGCGGATGCATCACCGCCTCCCGCGCACTGTATTTCTTGATGAACCAGGTCAGCACCGCGCCAATTCCCAATGCGCCGAGCAGCGGCACCGGTCCGGTCCACGCCAGCGGATCTGTTGTCAACGCCGTCGTCACCACCAAAAACGCCACCAGCGCTCCCAAGGGGGTCAGTACCAGCGTCCACACCGCATTCGGGTGCAGCTTCCACACGTGCTGCGGCAGTGTTCTCAGCGTATAGAAAAAGTCCCGCACGATGCTGCGCCGCCAACGCAATTGCTGTTTGAACAGGACCGCCAGCGTATTCGGCACCGTGGTCCAGCACAGCGCATCATTGTTAATGTAGGTGCCGTACCCCCGCAGCAGCGTCTGGTGGGTCAGAAACCTGTCCTCGCCCTGATTCACCGGAACCCCAAACCAGTGCCGCGCGCGAATCGCCGGCTCAATCTCCAGCAGCAGCTCCCGCCGGATGGCAAACAAACACCCGCTGATGCAGCACACGCTGCGCGTCCAATTCTCCGGAATCTTGTACAGCTGGAACGCCGCGAAATAAATCACCGCTTGAATCGCGGTAATCACGCTGTCGTTGGGATTCCGCACGCCCACGCGCCCGCCCACCGATCCGACCTTCGGCTCGCTGAAGCACGCCGTCAATTCCCGAATCGCCTCCGGATGAAAAATGCAATCCGAATCGATGGAAATGATGACCTCCGCCGTCGAGTGTTCCAGCGCATTGCACACCGTCCGCGCCTTCCCGCTGTTGACCGCGTTCCTTCCGGTTCTGATACGTATATTCGTGAAGTCGCGTTGCGCTTTCTGCATCCACTCGTAACTGTCGTCCACCGAACAGTCATCCTGCGCAATTACTTCAAACTTCTCGGCGGGATAGTTGCTCTTGCTGATGCTCTCAATCGTCTCGTAAACCGTCTTCCCCTCGTTGAAGCACGGCATCAGCACACTCACGGTAGGTTCGTAGCTATAGTCTTTTTGAATTTTTGCGCTGGGAAACGCAATCTTCAGGATGATCCCCATCACGTACTTCACCACGGAGACCAACAAACACAACACCATAATCAGCCACAGCAGTACTGGGGCCATGCCTGCTATACCCCTGCAGGTCCTTGCGCCAACCTCAGGACCTGCTTCCCCACCAATACATAGGACTACACGCGCCGCTCTCTATATGTCTACCGATGTTTGTTAGCCTCGTACCACTCAATCAACGCCACGTGTGCAAACCCGCGAATCTGCTTCAAGTTTCCGCCTTGCCGCCAGCTCACGGCACCGGTCCGCCGCACTTCTGACACGGCTGCGGCATCGGTCGCGGCACATGTCTCGGCACGTTGATCTGCCCGTGCTTCACCACAATATTTCCATCCCGAATCACCAAATCCACCTTCGCCACGTCGTCCAGCTCCACGTCCGGCTTCCCATCGATCACCGTCACATCCGCCAGCTTCCCTGCCTCCAGCGTCCCCAGCCGGCTTCCCATGTCCAGCAACTCCGCATTCGTCTTCGTCGCAATCGAAAGCACCTGCGGCACCGTGTAGCCCGCCTTCGCGAACTGCTTCATCTCCGTAATGTACGGCCCCGGCAAATAGCGGTACCAGTCCGTCACCAGGTCCGTCCCAATTCCCATCTTGATTCCCGCTGCCTTCATCCTCTTCAGCACTTCGAAGTTGGCATCCTTCGAAAACGTGAACCGCCGCGACGTCGTGTAGTAATACCCTCCGTTCAGATCAAAGATCAAAATATACGGAATCAGTGTCGGGTCCGCTTCCGTTCCTCTCTCCGCCATCAACCGGATCGTTTCGTCCGTTCGCGGCAACGGATGTTCGATCATGTCCACGCCCGCTTCCACGGCGCGCCGGATATAAAACGTTTCGCAGTCGCACGTCACTTTCAGTCCCAGTTCGTGCGCTTCCTGCACCGCCGCCGTCACTTCCGCCACGCTGAAGTGGCTCCCAATCTTGATCACGTCCGCTCCGCGCCGGAACTGCACGCGCACCGCATCTCGCCATCCATCCGGCCCCGACGCCTCGCGAATCGCTCCATGCACCGGATCGTTGTCCAGCCCGCCCTCATCCCCGTGGCCGCCGATGCCCGTAATGAATTGCCCCGCCGCGAAAATCCGCGGCCCAACGATGCGATTTTCATTCACCCACGCCTTCAGCCGGAACGGCACTTCGCCATTCGAAGCCACATCGCGCACGCTCGTGATCCCGCTCTCGATGTAGTACCGCAGCCGCTCGCTTCCGCGCAGCGCTTCGTCCGCCTCGCTCAGTGAAATCTCTTCTGGTTCTCCCGGATTCGCATATGTCAGGTGCGTATGCATATCAATCAGGCCCGGCATGACCGTTTCGCCGTGCACGTCAATCACCTGCGCATCCGCTGGCCAATCCGTCGCTCCCGCCGGCAGCACTTCGGCGATTTTGTTCCCCGTAATTACCAGCGTCCCTTCGTGCGCCGCCGCTCCTGTGCCATCAAAGACTCGTCCGCCGCGCAGCACCAACGTCCCTGCCGGGCCCGCGTCCGGCGGCACCGGCACGCGCCGCGGATCATTCGACAATGTCGTCGATGGATTCAGAAACCGCCATCGTTCCTGCCGCTCCACCTGCCCGCTCTGTGCCAACGCCATCGAACCAGCGCACAAAAACGCTAACACGCCAAGCACTGCCGCTCTTCCAGAACCTTTCACCATTTCCTTCCCTCCTATCCCTTCGGTGCAAAAACCTTCGAAGCGCCGCAACCTTCCCGCAACTCCACAAGAAATTCCCTAGTCATCCTTCATTGCTTCCTTACTTCGTTACTTCTTTACTTCGTTCTTCGTGTCTTTCTCCAGTGCATCCAGTGTCCGGTACGTCGGCGAGCCATTCTTGATCTCGTATCCCTGCGGCGGCTCCTTGCCCATCAAATTCCGCACCAGGTAATCCCAAAGCCGGCGAATGAAATAGGGATCGTTCAGCAGCGAATGATTCCGGTTCGGCAGCACCAGCGTGTCAAAGTCCTGATTCGTCTTGATCAGCGAATGCACCAGTTGCAGCTCCAGCGAAGGCGGCACGTTGTCGTCCATGTCTCCCCACGCGATGAGCAGCTTCCCTTTCAACTTCGCTGTCAATGCCAGCGCTGGATTCGACGCCTCCACATAATTCTCGCCTTCCAGAGGCCCTTCGTACTTTTCTCCCCACTCCGCCAAATATCCGCGCATGTCGTGCTCGCCCGAAGACGCGACGCCCACCTTGTAAAAGTCCGGATAGGTCAGCATCGCCCGCACCGTCCCGTATCCGCCGCCCGAATGCCCGTACATTCCCACGCGCGTCAAATCCATATACGGATATTTCTCCGCTAGCTGCTTGATTGCTGCGACATGATCCTCCAGCCCTCCCGCATCCCCCAGCTTCCCGTACGAGTAGTCGTGAAACGCCTTCGAGCGCAGCGGTGTCCCGCGCCCATCCACCGTAATCACCACAAATCCCAGTTGCGCGAGCGCCGGCGCTTGGCCATACGCATCAAAGCAACCGCTGCGGCCTTTTCCGAAAAGAGTCTTCGGCACGCGGCCCGATTGCGGCCCCGGATAAATGCTGTCCAGAACCGGATATTTCTTCGCCGCATCAAAATTCGCCGGCTTGTAAATCACGCCATAAATATCCGTCACGCCGTCTGCAGCCTTTGCTTGAAATGGCTCCGGCGTTGTCCATCCTTTGGCCATCAACTCACCGATGTCCGCCTTGGCCACCTCTCGCACCACGTTTCCATTTGCCGACCGCACCACAAACACCGGCGCCACATCCACCCGCGAATACGCATCAAAGAAATACTTCCCCGACGCCGAAAACGTGACGTTGTGATCCCCACTCTCCGGCGTCAACAATTCCAGCCCGCTTCCGTCCAGCCGCACACGATACAAATGCCGCAAATACGGGTCCTCGCCCTTCTCGCGTCCCGCCGCTGAAAAATAAACCCAGCGCTTCGCTTCATCCACATGCTCAATCCCGCGCACCAGCCACGCGCCCGACGTAATCTGGTTCTTCAGCTTCCCCGTCTTAGCGTCGTACAAATACAAATGTCCCCAGCCATCTCTCTCCGAAAACCAAATCACCTCCGCCCCGTCTCCCAGCACTCTCACCAGCGGCGCATCGCCAAACTCCGGCGTCGGTTCAATCTGCGTCGCGCCATGTTCTTCCACAATCGTGCGCACCGCGCCCGACGCATCCGCCACATTCAACTTCAGCGTCCGATTGGGTCGGTCCTTCTGCAGGAGATAAACGCTCTTCCCGTCCCTCCCCCACCATACCCAATGAAAATCCATCGGTGTAAATGCGTTCAATTCCAGCGCCGGCTCGTTCACTGCGATTTCTGGGGATTTGCTCGTCAAATCGAAAATCACGTACTTCAACAGCGGCACATTTTTGTCGCCCGGAAAAGGATAGTGGTAGGAATACAGCACCGGCCGCGCCGCCCCGATCTCTCCCGGTGCCACCGACTGAATCAAGTACGCCTCTCTCACCTTCGTCTGATCTAGCCGGTAGGTAATCACTTTCTTCGAATCCGGCGACCAGATCGCCTCAATCGGCTGATTCTTTCCCAGCAAAATGCGCGACGAAATCGCCGATGTGTTCGACTCTGGCTGCACCGCATACTCGTCGTCTTTTTTTCCATCCGTCGTCAGCGCCGACTCCTGCTTCGTCGCCATCGACCGCAAAAACAAGTTGTGCTCTTTCACAAAAACTGCCCATTTCTTGTCCGGCGACACCACTTCGCCGCCGCTCGGCTTCGCCGCCGCGCTCTTCTTGCACGTGTAGCCCTTCAGTTCGCAGCTCCAGTGATCCTTCTCTACATCAAACTCGATAGCCGTCCCGCCGCGCACAAACGCCAACGTCTCAAACGGCAACTTGTTCGCCGCATACGCTTTTCCCGCCCCTTCCGAAAGCGCCGCTGCCAGCCGCGCATGGTCAAACGCCGGCTCGCTCGTGCCCTTCTCTGCATCCACCACCAAAAACTCTTTCCCGTCCGCCGTTTCGTTCTTGAACCAAAATCGCTCGCTCTTCTCTATCCAGTTCGGCGTCACATCCAGATTCCGCGCCAGCTTCACCGCATTCCACGAAAGAAACTGCTCCGCCCGCGCATAGTCCTCGCGCGTCAACGCTTGCTCCCGCGCACCAGCCAATCCTCCGGCGCAAAGTGTCATCGTGACCAGGGCAGTTGCCCCGCAATTCACCGCCAATTGCCGCCTCCACCCGCGCACACTTGCATGCCACAGCCTCGCCCATGCACTCTCGAACACACGCGCACCCTCCATTGGCCCTCCTGACCAACTCCCGTCTTCTCCTGCAGAAAGCGCAGAGTCTACACCACGCCCCTGCATTTCCGCTTTTACCGTTCCGCTTGCGTTGTTATTCGCCGAAGTGTTGCCTTGGCAGGTAGTCTTTTCTAACGCAATTCAGCTTCCTTGGAGTGCGGCGGCCTGACGCCGCTTTGCACTTTTCGTCCCTCGCGCATACCGTGACCCTCGTCTCCGTAGCCTCTTCTTCACCCAAACAACCACTCCCAAAAACTCCTCTGCCGCGGCCCTTTCAGCTCGCTCTCCCGCGGCTGAACTCGTCGCGCCGCGGTTGCTCCACTTTCATTTGCCGGGCGTGCGTCTCTTCGTACCGGCGGCACCGCACTCCCGCCTGTTTCTCTCTTCATCAATCCCGCCCGCGCACCCTCCCGCCAATATCCATACACGCACCGCGTCCCCCGCCGCGCACAATCATGCGTGTCATGAATCACCCCATCAATCACCGCCGTCAAATGCTTCGAGACGCTCACCACCAATCTCCCGGGCGGCAATTCGTCTGCCCGCAAATGCACCGTACATCCCGACCCGATCTGCATCGTAGGCGTCCATTCCCAGCCCAACGCTTCCATCACCCGATGAATCGAACTCTTGTACACGCCCGTCCGCGCATTGCTGATTCCGCGCTTCCGTTTCCCGGTTCGCTCTCGCGTCGCCGCCCGGTTCACCCGCTCGTAAATCTCCTGATACGGCCGCTCGGTGGCAATCGCAATCGCCCGCACCACGCAATCCCCCGCCTTCCCCCCGGTACCCCGCTGCCGCCCGTCCCCCATCATCAAACCGGAAATGTGCCCGCGCCTTCACCTGTCCCCCAAAGTCTCCTAAGCCACCATATGAAGCTGGCCCATTCTACAGTCGGTTGTCCACCGCGCCCCAAGATTGCCCGCCCTGGTGTTCCATTCGTATCTGACCGCTTCGTTCTTGGCTTCGTATCTGTCTCAGCAAACTCCCAATTCCCCAGCAACTTCCTCTATCCACTCTAGATATTTTGTCTCAATTCGAATCGTACGCAGACAGTACTGTATCTTTACAGTAATCAACACCTGCGCTATGCTGGTTTATGGTCGGTTCTCGTTCTCCCCTTCTGCACTCTGTAGGTCCACTCCTTCCTCTTCCCTCCACGCCCACAACCAGCTCTCAAGCCGCATCCTCTTTCGCACTCTCGCGCAATCGTTTGCGATTTTCTGTATCTCGCAAAACCATACCTCCTTTGCTTTCAACCGCTTCCACGCTCTTTGCGCAAAAACACCGGGGGCACACATGCAGAGCTGGCAAGAACGTCGCCGCCGCCCCACCCCCCTCCCCATTTTTTGAAATGATGTGAAAACAAAGCACTTACGACAGAGGGTCTGCAAAGAATGTGAAAGCAAAGCACTTACATCCGGCCGTCACCCTGCCACAGCGAACAGCGGCATCAGCCCACGCTACTCACTATGAACTACTCACTACTCACTGCTCTATTCAAACAAATCCGGCTGCTCCCTCGTTATCCGGTCCCACAGCGGCTGAAACTGGAACCACCCCACCATGTGCCCCCCGACCTGCGAGTACGTCAGCTTCGCCGTCTCATGCGGAATCCGCCGTGGCTCACCCGCCGCTTCCGCCATCAATTGCGCCTGGCAGCTCCGGTCCATGGTGATGAACCACCACACCGCCTCATCCACGCTATGCCCCACGGTGAGCAACCCATGATTGCTCAAAATCGCCGCCTTCTTCTCGCCCAGCGCCGCGGCGATCCGTTCGCCTTCGCTCGTCTCGCTCACCACCCCCGTGTAGTCGCTGAACACCACATGGTCCTCATAAAACGCGCACGCATCCTGCGTCAGCGGATCGAGCAGCCGCCCCAGCGTCGAAAACGTCTTCCCGTTCAACGAATGCGAGTGTGCCGCCGCAATTACGTCCGGCCGCGCCTTGTGAATGCTCGAGTGAATCGCAAACGCCGCCCGGTTCACTTCGTGCTCGCCTTCCACTACGTCGCCCGCGTCATTCACCAGAATCAAATCCGACACGCGAATCTGGCTGAAGTGCATCCCAAACGGATTCACCCAGAAATGGTCCAGCCGCTCCGGATCGCGCGCCGTAATGTGCCCCGCTACGCCTTCGTCAAATCCGCACTTCGAGAAGAGCCGGAACGCTCCTGCCAATTTCTCCTTGCGGTGCCGCCGCTCCTCCGCGGGATTCGTAAACACCGCTGGCTTGCGCAGCCGGTCCACTCGCGACTTCACGTGCTGCCGCAATTCCGCCTCTTGCATCATTTTCGCTTCCTGCATAACTGCCTCCCTCCGCCGCCTGGCCTCTCCGCCTGTGCTCCGCCCCAGCGCTGCGTCCGCCGGCCTTTAAGACATTCCACTTGCCGGCTCGCCCCGCCTACTATATCCAATTCCCCGCCCTCGCAAACCTCAATTCTCGCGCTCTCTCCGCGCCATCCGTTGTACGAATATCCAAGCCGTCCCCGCCAGCAATCGCCAGTTCGGTGCGAATCACGATTCGCTTGACCCGCCCAAAATACTCTTGTTTACTTGGCTCGGAAGCTCGCTTGGCCAAATCCCTGGGGCTGTGGCGTGGACATGAATCTCCGGCACACTCGTCTCCCACGTTCTTCGCTTTTCGTCGCACGCTTTTCTGCCGCTGCCTTGCGGCTTTTCCTGGCACGGCTTCTCCTGCTCTTGCTTTCTCTTCCGCTATCCATTCTTGCTCAGCGCCCAACCGGCGGGGGTCCGCCGGCCGGCGCAGGTGCTGGCCAAAGGTCCGCTTCTTCCTTTCCGACGGCAGGCGAAACGCCCGTCGATCTCCTCGTTAGCGTGCGCGAACCGAGCGGCATGCCGCTGGCGGGCAACGCCCTCGTCAAGCTTATTTCGGAACGCGGGACTCCTTTGACCATGCCCACGCAAGACAATTCCACGGCCACCTTTCCCAATCTTTTGGCCGGCGAATACGACATCGAGGTCAGCGCTCTCGGCTACAAGACCGCCAAGGAGCACACCTCCATTTACGCCGGCGGCACCACCAATACCGTCTATATCTACCTGCACAACGAAAGCGAAAGCGCCTCCGGCTACGCCTCGCCGGGAGCGCCCATCATGACCCCGCGCCTCCAGAGGGAGATGGACAAAGGCCTCGAAAAAATGCGCAAGCACGAGTACGATGCGGCCCGCGCACAATTCGAGAAAGCCGCCAAGCTCGCTCCCGGCAATCCCGATATTCGATACATGCTCGGAATGGTGGAATACGCGCAGGGACATTTCGACGCCGCTCGCGCCAAATTCCAGGCGGCCTTGTCTGTTTATCCTTCCCACGAACGGTCGCTGCTCGCGCTCGGCGAACTGCAGCTCCGCACTGGCGATCCCGCGGCTGCGACGCAGACGCTCGAGAAGGCCTATCAGGTAAATGGCGCGGACTGGCGCACGCACATGCTGCTCGCGAACGCCTACGCCCAACAAAAGAACTATGCGAAAGCGTTTCCCCATGCCACGCGCGCGGCGGATCTTGCCAACGAGCATGCCGCTCCCGCGTGGCTCCTGGCCGGCAAGATCGCCATGAACGAAGGTAACCGCGAAGAAGCCATGCAGGCGTTCACGAATGTCATTCGCAGCTTCCCGAATGATCCCGCAGTGCCGGAAG
>Ga0335077_10009201_pt1 | contig 12255 bp, 10 predicted proteins | sample Lox_Sample_31_FD_207151 | JGI IMG/M metagenome (GOLD analysis project Ga0335077, IMG submission 207151) | Soil microbial communities from Loxahatchee National Wildlife Refuge, Florida, United States - Lox_Sample_3.1 | ecosystem: Environmental > Terrestrial > Soil > Wetlands | place: USA...
AAGTCTCGTCGCAGCCGACGTTGAAGAACCGGCTCGAAAAGTTCGGCAGCAATTCGTTGTATAACCCGCGCAAAAAGGGCAGGGTGCCCGGATGATTGGGCGCCAATGTGGTTGGCCAGCGGATGAATCCGCCGGAATCGGCTTCGTATGGCTCGGAAACTTCAGCGAGCTTTTTAAGGCGTGGATGCTCCAGGAAATATCGCAAATGGCCGAAGGAATTCTGGTTCGGCACCAGGTCAATGCCGAGCGCACGGCAGTATCGGTCGAGTTTGTGAAATTCCTTTCCCGTCAGTGCACCCCAGCTTTGCCAAACAGGTTTGTATTTGCGATAGGCGAAGGTGTGCTCGGTATAAAGTTGCAGCTCATTGATTTTGAAATCGGCGAGTTGTCCGACCAGTTCGAGCAAGGTTTCGAGTTTGGGCACGCGACCGCGGGAGATGTCGAGCATCACGCCGCGGCGTGGAAAATCCGGCCAGTCAGTGATTTCCAGACAGGGTAGGCGATCGCCATATTGGCGGAGCAATTGACGCATTGTCGCCGTCGCCGCGCGGAGGCCGCCGATTTCGCGGAACAAGAATTTAATTCCCTTTCTCGAAATCGTCAGCGCGTAGCCTTCAGGATGATTCGGTGCGGAATCGCTGAGGGCAAATTTGATGGCCGACAGCGGCTTCTGCCCTGGCAGTGTGAACGTGCCGCGAAGCAGCTTCAGCGAGCGAGGGCAGGGGAGCAGGGTTAAATCCATTTTCAAAATGGAACATCTTCCTCATCAGGCGCGTCATCTTGAGTCGGTTCTTGTGGAGATTCTTTGAATTCTTCCATTTCCTGTTTTACTGCTTCGTAGTACGCCGATGGTTCGCCAAACGGAACTTCAAGAGCATCATAAAATCTTCTGTCCCCATTTTTCAAGGCCTGCTTAAGCTGAGCCACGAAATACTTTGACGGTTGTGGCATCAACTCACCGAGGTGATGAAAGAAGAAGCGAAAGACATAATCTTGCTCCATTCTATCTTTTGAAAACAACTTCAATGTTAAAGCTGACGCCATCTGGTTTTTTAACGAGAAATGAGCGAACAAACCAGTAGACCATGTTCCGAAAGCGCCTCCTTTACATTTTTTTGCGGCTTCTATGTATCTCCCATCCTTGACTGACGAAATGAATTTATTTTCAATTCTCATCCTTGCGACTTCGCTTAAATTTACCCAGCAATCAACACGCAAAACTTGTATTGCCGTTCGTATGCTAGATTCGCTATCAGTTGTTTTGAATTCGTCTGAAACGAAATCCAAAACTTGCGCCTGCTCCTCTGGCAATAATTTTTCGAACAAAGGCAACAAAAAGTGCTTCAGCTTTTCACAATCGCCGGTTTCACGTTTTCTAAAGACTTCCAAAAACACATTCAACTTCTGCTTAACCGGAATTTCTTCGATCAGTAAAGCTGAATATCTTTCCGTCGTTACAAAACTCAAATCAAATACTCGCGGGACAAAATCTGTGATAGAAAAAGGTGACTTGGATTGATCAATAATCTTGACGAGATAATCGATGAAAACAATGATCGAGGCAGCATCGTCTTGATTGTCCGTAAATTTTTCGTGGCTTCTAGGATTTCGAAAGGCTTGATACACTCCCCGCAAAATGTGTTCAATGCCTGATTGAACGTTTTGTTCGGATTCCGTTTGTAGTTTGTTAATTTTAAGTTTTGGATTTTTCCCGCCGAACGCTTGTCCAACGAGCGAGACGCCATCAGCTTCCAACCCTGTTTTTTCTCGAATGAGGTCGCTTAAAAAATAGATTGAGTCAAGAATGGCATTGGTAAAATTACGAGCCTCGTAGTTACTTTTGACCTCAATCCACAAGCGCTCGCTGATTTTACCTTCCAGGTTCATTCAATTTCATTTCGCAATCATTCCCGTTTGGCGTGCGTAATTGAACAGGCCGCCGGCGTCCACCACGGGACGCACGTCGCCGAGTGGTTTGAATTTGAAAACCTTTCCGGTGTTCTTCACGGTGACGGTTTGCGCGTCCAAATCAACCGTCACGACATCGCCGGTTTTCAGCGTGTCGCAAAGGCGCTCGGTCAACTCACAGGGATAAAGTTCGCCGGTGGCAACGCTGTTGCGGAAGAAGATGCGGGCAAAACTTTCGGCGAGCACGATTTTGCAGCCGGCCGAGCCCATGGCAATAGGCGCGTGCTCGCGGGAGCTGCCGCAGCCAAAATTTTTTCCGCCGACCACGATGGGATAATCGCTGTCGAGTTTGCCTTCTTTTACGAAGCGCGTCGGGTAGAGCGACTCCGGCAAGCCGGCCATCGCGTAACTGCCGAGTTTTTCGTACTCATCGGGAATGGTCGGCACGAGCGTGAGGTATTGCGCAGGGATGATTTGGTCCGTGTCAATATTGTCGCGCACCACGTAAACCGGCCCGGTAAAGACAGATTGCATGACAGCAATGTGCCGCGCCCGGGCGGGATTTTCAAACAGAATTCAGCGGTTCGCAACGGCTTCAATCTTGCCGCTGGCGGCCGGATTTCTATAATCCCACAGTGCTCGACATTAAATTGATTCGCGAAAAGCCGGATTTCGTACGCCAACGTCTGGCAACGCGCGGGGCAGGGGACGATGCCCGTATTGACGAGTTGCTCAAGCTTGACGAGGAACGGCGAAAAATCCTGGTGGAAGTTGAATCGCTTAAAGCCCAACGCAATCGCGTGTCGAAGGAAATCGGCGCGCTGATGGGGCAGAAGAAAACCGTCGAGGCCGAGGCCAAGAAGGCGGAGACGCGCCAGTTGGGCGACCGCATTGCCGCTCTGGACCAGGAGGCAGCCCGGGCGGAAACAGCGCGGGACACACTCATGTTCCAACTGCCGAACCTGCCGCATGAATCTGTTCCTCAAGGCAAAACAGCCGAAAATAATCGCGAAGTCCGCGTACACGGCGAAAAGCCAGCTTTCGTTTTTAAGCCGAAATCTCATGTTGAACTTTGCGAATCACTCAAACTAGTGGATTTCGAGCGGGCAACAAAGTTGTCCGGCAGCGGATTTATTCTCTACACCAACTGGGGCGCGCGGTTGGAGAGGGCGCTAATTCAATTTTTATTGGATTTGCATGTTCAGGAACATGCCTACACGGAAGTCTCGCCGCCGTTCATGGTCGGGCCGCAATGCCTCGAAGGAGTCGGGCAATTTCCGAAGTTCCGGGATCAATACTACGGCGTGGCCGAAGGCGATGATAAGGAAAAGCTCGGCAAACTTTATTTGGTTCCAACCGCCGAGACGCCGGTCGCGAACATTCATCGCGGGGAAATTCTGAGTGAGAAACAATTGCCGATCCGTTACTGCGCCTACACACCGTGTTTTCGCGGCGAGGCGGGCGCGGCGGGCGTGGGCACGCGCGGCATGATTCGCGTGCATCAGTTCGACAAGGTCGAGTTGATCAAAATCGTGAAACCGGAGAACGGCTATAACGAATTGGAGAAAATGGTCGCCGACGCGGAGAAAGTGTTGCAACTGCTTGGTTTGCATTACCGCGTGCTGTTGCTGTGCACAGGCGACATGGGATTTGCGAGCGCGAAGACATACGACATTGAAGTCTGGGCGCCGGGGCAGGGGAGTTATCTCGAAGTGTCGAGCTGCTCGAACTGTGAGGATTTTCAGGCGCGCCGGATGAATCTGCGGTTCAAAGCGGAATCGGGTGGAAATCAATTCCCGCACATTCTCAACGGCAGCGGTACGGCGCTGGCGCGACTGTTTGTGGCGCTGGTGGAAACGCACCAGCAAGCCGACGGCAGCGTGTTGATGCCGCAGGCGTTGCATCCTTATCTCAAAACCGACCGCATCTCTGCGTGAGCAAACAATTTACGATTTACGATTTACGATTGACGCGGTTATCAGCCCGCGGCTCGTAAATCGCAAATCGCAAATCGTAAATCCATGAAGATTCTTCTGGCCAGCAGCGAAGTCCACCCGTTTTCCAAAACCGGCGGGCTGGCTGACATGGTGGGCGCGCTGGGCAAGGCGCTGGCGCGGGCGGGCCAGGAGGCGCGCATCGTCACGCCGTTGTATCGCGGCATTCGGGAACGATTCCCCGAGATGCGCCGGGTGGATTGGCATTTCGACCTGCCACTGGGAGACCGGAGCGTTCAGGCAGCATTGTGGTCGCTGGAAATGGAAAAGGGATTGATGGCTTATTTCATCGAACAACCGGGGTTTTTTGACCGCCCCGCGTTGTACCACGAGGACAACATCAGTTACACCGACAACGCCGAGCGCTTTATTTTTCTTTCAAAATGCGTTGCTCATCTGGCCCGGTATCTGCCGTGGCGGCCGGATATGGTGCATGTTCACGACTGGCAAACCGCGCTGGCGCCGGTTTTGATATTGCAGCAACAGCGCGGGGCAGGGTGGGGGAACCCGCCGCCGACCTGTCTGACCATCCACAATCTGGCTTACCAGGGAACTTTTCCCGGGAATGCCTTTGCTTTGACGAATTTGCCACTGGATTTCTTTGCCATGGACGGCGTTGAATTTTACGGCTACTTGAATTGTCTGAAGGCGGGCATCGTGTTCGCGGACGTCATCACCACGGTCAGTCCGCGTTACGCGCGCGAAATTACGACCGAAGAGTTTGGTTGCGGACTGGACGGCCTTTTACGCCAGCGGCGGAAACGATTCCTGGGAATCCTTAACGGCGTGGACTACGACGAATGGAATCCGGCCCGCGACCCGTTTTTGGCAAGCTCATATACCGCGGCCAGTCTGGCCGGCAAATTCGTCTGCAAACTCGCCTTGCAAAAGGAAGTCGGTTTGCCAGAGCGCAAGGACGTGCCATTGTTCGCCACCATTTCGCGACTGGCGGAGCAGAAGGGGGTGGATATTCAGCTGGGCGCGCTCGAAGAAATGTTGAGTGCTGAAATGCAATTCGTTTTGCTCGGCAACGGTTCGTCCGCCTACGAACGGGGCTATTTGGAACTGGCACGGCGTTTCCCGTCAAAGGTTGCCGTGCGCGTGGATTACGATGAAGGCCTGGCGCATCGCATTGAAGCTGCGTGCGACTTTTACATTATGCCATCCCGTTTTGAGCCAAGCGGCCTGAACCAGATGTACAGTCTTCGCTATGGGGCGATTCCGATCGTTCGCGCCACCGGCGGCCTTGACGATAGCGTGGTTGATTTTATAGAAGACACGCAGCGCGCCAGCGGCATCAAGTTCCACGAATACTCGGCGCGCGCGCTGGCCAAGGCCATTCGCAAGGCGCTGGCCCTTTACCAGGAGCCGGACCTGCTGCGGCAATACCAGCGCAATGCCATGAAAACCGTTTTTTCCTGGGAACAAACCGTGGGCGAATATCTGAAAGCCTACGCAATGGCGCGGAGTTCAGGACGCGTTTGACAGCCGCCGGAAGGAACTGGCCTCTTGAATGGGATGTTTGTCGCGCTCAACCAGATTGGCAAACCGCCGGGCGCGTTCCGCCACGCAGTGGACCGGATGATCCACTTCCGCCGGCGCATTCCACAATACGTAAAATTCGAAGTCGGTCGGGGGATGCCCGTGAACTTGCTCAAATCGCTCCACCCGCGCGTGCATGATGGCCCGGGCAACCACCAGCGCGGCGCTTGCGTTGTGCGGGTTCCCACCCGGCCAATACTGGGCGCGGATCTGAAACCGCGAGATTTCCCCGCAGCGTCCAATTGCGTAATCATTATCTCCGGATTCAAGCATAGACAAAGCTTTCCACCGGTTCATTCCAGAAGCGCTAAAAACCACCCCCAACGCGGCCAGCGCACACATGGCCCATTTGAATTTCATCTCAGATATTAGACACTATGCCTCAATTTTCGTCAATCGAACTTCTTCATATATTAAATATAATAGACATTGTGTATCATATATTCTGCGTGTAACAAATTAACGTTGACGTTAATTGTACAAAATGCGAGAATTGCCGCGGACTAGAGAGCTCGTAAAATCTGCCTGTTTCGGTGAGACGCCGCCTTGGGTCAAGGCCGGACTGTCTTTTGACAAGTGGTCGCAGCTTCGCGCAATTGGTGAGGATTCCGAACTTGGTTATCGTGTCACTCTGCAGCGCATCTGCTCTGAGAGCTTCCGTTACTTGGAGTCGCTCGCCCGTGATGCACGCGAAGGCAAGCACGTCTTTGAGGCTGCGAACTTCTGCCGGTGGCTCCGTTTTTCCGGTGTAACAGATTTGCTCGAACGTTACGCGATGCCCGGTCAAAATTTTAGCACGTTGAGCAAGGCTGTGGATGATCTGATTTCTGACTGTGGTGAGCAGTTCCGTGGCGGCAAGGTCCTCCCGAAGTATTCTGAGTCGGACATCGCCGAAATTAACCGCAAGCTCGATGTGCTTCTCAGCCAGTCTGCCGCGCCGGCCGCAACCGTTGTCACTGTCGGCGATTTTGCGCCGTCTTCGCGCGCCAAAGCCCTTCCGGCGCGTTTTGAAGCTTGACCAGTGGCAAGGGTTGCGCGGGTGCGGGCGTAGCCCGCCCCGCGCTTCCTTGTCTTTCTGTAACAACTCAACCAGCGCAGGGGTGGCTCTGGGCATTTGCCGGCAGAAAAGTCCGGTCGTTTTCGTGTGAATTGGCAATTCTGCTTGACAGCTTCCTGTCTCTTTGCCTATCGGTTCGCGCGACGGGCGGCTACAGCTATAGAGCCGTCCAACTTCCTGGGCGTGTGGGCAACACTCGCCTCATAGTGGGCCGGGCGACTTTCTCCAGTTGTCGCCCGGCGTGCCGCAGCGGAGCGAAGGCGCGACCGGCGCGAAGCGGTGGTGGGGATTTGATTTCAAACTGCCTTCAGGTTTGTCGTGCGCATTTGTGTGGCGAAGCAACGCGAGTTCGCGAGCGTTCCCTCAAAGCCTTCCCCTGCCCTTTGGGTCCTGCGCGGTGTTAGGAAGCCGACTTTCGATGCCACGTCTCATTCGTTGTGTAGGTGTAAGTATAGCTCGCCTCGTTCTTGGCTATTGCCTCCAGCCGACACCTCATAAACCGACCTGTCGAATTCCAATGCGTGGCAAATGATAAAATCTGGCCATCCCACTTGACCTCGAACACATCTGCGACCTCGCCATCGAATTGGTCAATTGCCCGCACTTTGAAAGTATCGCCGTGTGGTGTGACAATGTATTCAATCTCACTTCCATACTCGGTGCCGCTAACCCAACTGCCGACAAGGGTATAACTTCCTTTCCTTTTTTTCTTATGACGCGATTTGGGCATGGTGTGCAGGTCGGCCTAAGTGTGATTATACGATTGCTGGTTCGTATATCGGAAAAACCTGAACTTCAGTCAGGCACCAGTCAAGTATTACCTTGGGACAGTTGCAATCAAAAATCTTGACAAGTCAGACATTGTGTATCATTTAGTAAATCTCAGAATGGCTCTAAAAGAACAGAAAACCGGGGTTTTAAATGCTAAACCGTTTATAAGGTCGTACCTTACCGCTTAGTGCAAATTTAAAAGCCGCACCTGATCTACGACTCTGGCATAGACAATTAGTGTGGAAATAAGGAATAAAGCCATAAAAGCGGCGGCGGCCAGTTTATTCTTGCGCCATACTCCAATGAAAGCCAAGGCGAAAAAGACGACACCTGCACCCCATCCCCAGGCGTGCAGGAACATAGGATGGGAATTTGTCTGCCCCGACAAAATCTCTCCTGGAAAGAAAGCATAAAGCGGCAAAAGCGCCAATTGAGGCACCTGCTGTTCGTAAACAAGTGCAAACCCCAAGATTAAAATCAACAACCAGAGGAACAGGGTGATGATGACAAGCATTCGTGCTATCAGCGATGCTGTCCAATACCCCGGGCGGGCGATGGCCGATGACAATTTTCTTAGCCAGCCTCTGAGCACCAAAAGGACATTTGTATCTGCCCGGTCTCTTCTGTGGGATGTCATGGAGCTTACAGTTAAAGTTTGGGTTTAATATAAGCAAATGCGGGATTTTCCATCAAGGATTTTTGTTCTCCAGATTTTTCTTTGCCATTCGCCCTTGTGTCGCAGCTGGGGCACAGGTTGATCGGCAATGTGCCGCACGTGTCGTAAAGAACGTTGCCCACGACCTGCAATGATTGCGTCTTTCGCCCGACCAGGTTATGGACGTTTTATCTGATGATCAACGACATTATTGCCGGCGTCCAAAGAATAAGGTGTCTCTTGCGAGGTGTTGTCCTTGCGGAATTCCTCCTGAAAGTGTCTCATTAATCGTATGACTCCAAAGCAGACAAGGCCGACAGCGATTAGGAGAGCCATCCCTATCGCGAAAGTTGCTGAGGTAAACATGGCGCGGAATTTTCGATTTAATCTTTATTGACCAACTGGCCCATTAGCTAGTTCTTTGCCAATTCCACTCCCGTTTTTGCCCGTTTTTGCTTAATTTCCGTTAAATTTGCCGGCGATTTTCCTCACCCATGAACGGGGTGCAAACCGGGCAAGACATATAAGCAGACGATTTTTCAGTCCGGGAACAGCCACCACTATTCTCTTCCGAAACGCGCGATGGCCATAAATTGCCACGGCTTCTGCAGACATTCTGGCGAGCCGGGTCATCCGCGCCTTGTCGGCGTGCGCAACCCGGCCGAAATTCGTGGTCGTGGGACCCGGGCACAAAACCGTTGCGGTTACGTTGGCGCCGGCAAGTTCCTCGGCCAGCGCCTCGGTGAAGGAAAGGACGCAGGCCTTGGTCGCGTAATAAACCGCCATGCCGGGTCCCGGCACGAAACCCGCGACCGAGGCGACATTCAAGATGCCACCGCGCCGGCGTTGCACCATGCCCGGAAGAAACAATCCGGTCAGTTGTATCAGCGCGGTGATATTGACCTGAAGCATTTCGAGCTGCCGTTGAAGCAGCAAGCCGGCGAACATTCCACAGTCGCCGAACCCGGCATTGTTCACCAGAACGTCCACCGTAATTCGCCGGTCCTGCAATTCTCTGAAGATGCGCTCCGGTGTTTGAGGCAGCGACAGATCGGCGGTCAAAACAGACGCCTCGGCGTTGCGCGCCCGGCGCAATTCATTGGCGAGGGATTGCAACGCATCCGTGTTGCGGGCGGCGAGCACCAAACGGGAACCGTCCGTCGCAAAGCATTTCGCCAGTTCCAAACCGATGCCCGACGAAGCGCCGGTGATTAAAACCGTTTCGTTGTGCGCGCCGCTCATGTTTAACGCATGGGTTTATTCGTTGCCCCAGCCGAACCGTTTGGTAATGGGCCAATAGACAAAGAAGGACTTGCCGATGACATATTGAGCCGGAAAACCGCCCCAGTAACGCGAGTCAAGGCTGTTGAAGGTGTTGTCGCCCATGACGAAATAACGATTGGTTTCCACCTGGTAACTTTGCCCCGGAGCCAGCGCTTGCAGCATGGCGTGCCCGTAATAATGGTTCGGCTGGCGTTGAAGAACTTTTGCTCCGGGCGCCGGATTGGAAAATGAATATAGATTCTCAAAATGCGGAGTAGAGGCCGACAATTCCCTGCCGTTCACAACGAGATTTCCTACTGGTTTTGTTGCAAAGCCAAATTGAGGGATATCCGCAACTTCGTAATCCTGGTGGATGGACAACGTTTCGCCGCCCAGCCCCACCAGGCGTTTGATGTAAAATTCATTTGCTGGGATATTAAATTGGTCGCGCATGTCCTCGGGAATCCCTTTGGTTTCAAACACCACAATTTCGCCCCGCTCCGGCTGGCGGAAATTATACGTCAACCGGTCCACAAACAAATGGTCGCCGGCATGGACGCGCAGTTTTATTACGTCTTCGCCTTTGCGAAAAACACGATCAGGATCCAAACCGGTCCGAAATCGCATCGGCTCTTCGCCGTAATCCGGCGGAAACCAGATAGTGTACCACTGTCCGGCAAATTCTATGCGCTGATAAATGGAGAAAAACACAGGCGGCCAGGGTTTCTGAATCTCATTTACCCTGCCATCGGTCGGAGCAACAAAATGAACATAAGAAATTCCCCGAAACCAATCTCTGATACGACCCCAGATGTCCGGGATTTTCAAGGCCGCCTGCAATGTCATCTGCTTGTTCACCTCGGCTTGGATTTTGGCTCTGTCATCCAGGCCGGCATTGGCTTCACTGAAAATGGGAGCGAAGTCAGGCGTGGAAGTCACCCCGTAAAGCGTCGGCTGCATCGAGCCGGTGGGAATCTTGAAAGGCTGAATAAAAAAAGTGCGAATGGCCATAGCCACGGCAACGGCCACCAGCAACACTTCCACATTCTCGCGCCAGACGGCGTTTGGATAGGGTTTCAGCCATTTGTTGGCGGCAAATTCCAGCTCCTCCATCTTGATCCGGATTCGGCCCTTGTTGGGCTTGGCTTCATTGATCGCGGCGTTCAGCTCGTTCATGGCGAGCATCACTGCGCCAACCGCCTGGGCCGAAAGCAGGTCGCGTTGCGCATGATACCAGCGGTGAACGTGTTTGCGCATCGCGACGGCTTCGCGGATGGTTTTGGAAAATAACCAGCGGATCATAAAAAGTGTCGAGGGACGAGTGTCGAGGGACGAGGGCAAAAATGCAAGTATTCGTAGGAAACAATCCCCTGCCCTCGTCCTTGGACCCTCGACTCTCAACTTCCTTTCACGCCTTCAGCACCTCAATAAACGCCTCTTGGGGGATGTTCACGTTGCCAATGGATTTCATCCGCTTTTTGCCTTCTTTTTGTTTCTCCAGCAGCTTGCGTTTGCGCGTGATGTCGCCGCCGTAACATTTCGCCGTCACGTCCTTGCGGAACGCGCTGACGTGCTCCGACGCGACGATTTTCCCGCCGATGGCCGCTTGGATTTTGACTTGGAATTGCTGGCGCGGGATGACTTGCTTGAGCTTTTCGGCCAGTGTGCGTCCCCTGCCCTCCGCCTTGCTGCGATGCACGATGCACGAAAACGCGTCCATCGGTTCGCTGTTCACCAGCATGTCCAGTTTCACCATGTCACTTTCCAAATAACCCGCCTGCTCATAATCCATCGAACCGTAACCACGCGTCATGCTTTTGATGCGGTCGTGGAAATCAATCAGGATTTCGTTCAGCGGAATCAGCGCCGTTAGCATCACGCGCTTGGCATCGAGCGTTTCCGTGTGGTCGAGCGAACCGCGCTTCTCGGAAATCAACGCCATCATGTCGCCGATGTTTTCGTTCGGGCAAATGATAAAGGCCTTCACCATCGGCTCCTCGATTTTTTCGATGAACGTCACTTCCGGCAAGAACGCCGGGTTGTCCACTTCCTTGGGCGTGCCGTCCGTGAGCGTGACATGATACACCACGCTCGGATACGTCGCGATGATGTCCATGTTGTATTCGCGGCGCAGGCGCTCCTGCACAATTTCCATGTGCAACAATCCGAGAAAGCCGCAACGAAAACCGAACCCCAGCGCCACGCTCGTCTCCGCCTGATACACAAACGCCGAATCGTTCAGCTTCAGCTTCGACATGGCCACCTTCAAGTGCTCGTAGTCGGCGGTGTTAATGGGATAAATCCCGCTGAATACCATTGGGTGAATTTCCTTGAAGCCCGGCAATGCCGCCGATGGGTTCCGTGCGTCCGTGATAGTATCGCCCATTTTCACTTCCTGCGGACTTTTGATGTTCGCCGTCATGTAACCGGTTTCGCCCACTTCAAGTTTCTCGCGGGCGTAAGGCTTGGGATTGAAGCTGCCGACCTCCTTGACCTCCACATTTTTGCCCGAATGAAACAACTTTACCTGCTGTCCGGCTCTTAACTCGCCGTTGAACACCCGTACGTGGGTGACGACGCCTTTGTAAGTGTCAAAATAAGAATCGAACCCCAGCGCCTGCAACGACGGCGCACCCGTCGGGTTCGGCGGCGGAATGCGCGCCACAATCGCCTCCAAGATTTCATCAATGCCAATCCCTTCCTTGGCACTGGCGGGAATCGCCGTCTCGCCGGGAATGGCCAGGATTTCCTCAAGCTGCTGGCGCGTCTGCGCCACGTTCGCGTGCGGCAAATCAATCTTGTTGATGATTGGGATGATTTCAAGATTCTGTTTCATCGCCAGATGCACGTTAGCGACCGTTTGCGCCTCCACTCCCTGTGCGGCATCCACAACGAGCAGCGCCCCCTCGCAAGCGCTCAAGCTGCGCGACACCTCGTATGAAAAATCCACGTGGCCCGGCGTATCAATCAGGTTCAGCTCGTACGTCTCGCCGTTTTTGGCCTGATAAAGCATCGTAACCGGATGCGCCTTGATGGTGATGCCGCGTTCCTTTTCGAGGTCCATC
>Ga0335077_10009204_pt1 | contig 12253 bp, 10 predicted proteins | sample Lox_Sample_31_FD_207151 | JGI IMG/M metagenome (GOLD analysis project Ga0335077, IMG submission 207151) | Soil microbial communities from Loxahatchee National Wildlife Refuge, Florida, United States - Lox_Sample_3.1 | ecosystem: Environmental > Terrestrial > Soil > Wetlands | place: USA...
ACCTTCCCGATGGGCTCGTTGAGCATTCGCCCGAACATCTTTGGAAACCAGAAATAAGTAGCCGCGAAGATGCCAAAGATCGCCGCCACCCCCATGATCAGGTGGAAGTGCGCCACCACGAAGTAGGTATCGTGCAGATAAAGATCGATCGATGGCTGCGCCAGGAAAAGACCCGAAAGCCCGCCGGTCACGAATAGCGAAACGAAGCCGAGCGCGAACATCATCGACGTGGTGAAATGGATCTTCCCGCCCCAAAGTGTGCCCAGCCAGTTGAACGTCTTGATCGCCGAAGGCACTCCGATCGTCATGGTCAGCAGGGAAAAAGCGAATGCCGAATAAGGGCTCATCCCGCTGACGAACATGTGGTGCCCCCACACGCAGAAGCCCAGGAAGCCGATGGCGCCCATCGCGCCGACCATGGCCTTGTAGCCGAACACAGGCTTGCGCGCAAAGGTCGCCAGTACGTGCGACGCTACACCCATTCCCGGAAGGATGGCGATGTAAACCTCCGGGTGGCCGAAGAACCAGAACAAGTGCTGCCACAGCAGCGGCGAGCCACCCGTATGCTGGGTGATCGGCGTATCCGTCACCACCAGCCCGCCGGGGATGAAGAAGCTTGTTCCCGCCACCCGGTCGAGCAACAGCAGCAGGCATGCCGCAAGCAGGACCCCGAAGGCCAGCAACCCCAGGATCGCCGTAACCAGCCATGCCCACACCGTCAGCGGCATGCGTCCCAAAGTCATTCCCTTGGCGCGCAAGTCCACCGTCGTGGTAATAAAGTTCAACGCGCCCAGCAATGAGGCGATACAGAAGATCGCCAGGCCAATCACCCACAACGTCTGCCCCGCGCCCTCGCCAGGACCGGTAATCTGCCCCAAAGCGCTCAAAGTCGGATACGCCGTCCATCCGGAAATCGGCGCCCCGCCGGTAACGAAAAACGCTGAAACCAGCACCACCAGAGAAACAAATGTGGTCCAGAACGACAGCATGTTCAGAACAGGAAAGGCCATGTCTTCGGCGCCAATTTGAATCGGCAAAGCGTAATTGCCAAAGCCGGACTGTGGCGCCGTGGTCAGCACCATAAAGACCATGATCGACCCGTGCATGGTGACCAAAGCCAAGTATTGCTCCGGCGTCATGATGCCGCCCGGCGTCAGTGGAAGCTTCAGATTCGGCCACACCAGGTGGATGCGCATCAGAAGCGAGAGCACCATCCCCACGAACACAGAGAACAGGGCAAGAAAGTAATACTGGATGCCGATGACCTTGTGATCGAGGCTGAAAACATACTTGCGAATGAAACCACTCGGCGGGTGGTGATGTCCGCCGCTCTCGTGCGTCACCATCGAATCGCTCCTGGAACCTTTCGGCTCCCCGTCAAACGATCTACTGCTGCGCTAATGCTGTCTCCTGATCGCTCATCCATTTATCGAACTCGTCTTGCGAAACCACATTCAAAAACGTGCGCATCTTGTAATGGCCCAGCCCGCACAACTCCGCGCAAACAACCTCGTATTGCCCGGGATTGAGCGCATCAAAATGCATATGGATCACCATTCCCGGCACTGCATCCTGCTTTAGCCGCAACTCGCGCACGTAAAAGCTGTGCGTGACGTCCTGCGTCCGGATCAAAAGCTCCACTTCGTGTCCCACCGGCGCGTACATCACCGGCGACACCACATCGTCTTTCGACGCTGGGTCCTTCGGATCAACTCCCAGCGGATTTCCGCTGGACGCGCTGACAAGTTCCGGCTTGGTCCCGCCAAACTTGTCGTCCGGTCCCGCATACCGGAAATTCCATGTGAACTGCTGCCCGGTAACCTCCACTTGGATCGCGCCAGGCGCGGCGCCCTGAAAATGGGCCTCCGCCCAAGCGTGTTCGCCGTAGAGTCCCAGTCCGACGAACATGATTACCGTGGCCAGCGTCCAGACGAACTCCATCGTCGAATTGCCTTCGAAGAAGCTCGCCTTCTGGCCGTGATCGCGCGAGCGGAAAATCGCCAGCGCCAGCCCAAGCTGAGCCAGCACAAACACGACGCCTGTAATCACCAGCGTGCGGTGGAACTGATCGTCGATCTGCGTGCCAAACTGGGTGATCGTGGGCGGAAACCACCAGATCTTAGCTACGAATAGGTAAACGGTAACAATCGTGAAAATTACGAGGAAAGTGGCCAATGTGAACGCAACTGCGGCCGAACCCTGCTCTTCCTTTTTTCTGGTCATCTTCCTCCACTCCGGACAATTGGCAGCCGGGACGGCGAACCTCGTTCGCACTCCTTGCTGGCGCTGCCGCCGCTTAGGGACTAGCCGAACGCCGATGCTGGCGGCAAAGACCCCACATGATATACATCCGCCGCTTTTTTTCAAACCCTTTTCACCTTCCAGTAGCAGGTCAGTTTGAATTCTCTTGGTGGTGACACACGCCATCCGCCCGGGTCATCAGAGGTTTCGAAGCAAAAATTTCCTCTTTGTTACAGGTTATTCTGTATGGGAAAGCTCTTGCGCTTTTGGCTATAGCTGTTTATAACAATGCGGTTGCGCGGCATTTGTTTGGTCTTAACCGCAACGCGTGGAACGTGGTCCTCCTCGCCCTGCGTTCCCGAAGGATGCCGGTGGGCCTGCGAGCTCGGAGGATTTGAGTGCCAGCCAAAATTCTGGTCGCGGATGATCACGAAGTCGTGCGGCAGGGCATACGCTCAATCTTGCAATCGCGGCCGGATTGGGAGATCTGCGGCGAAGCTGTGGATGGTCACGAGGCCGTCCGCCTGGCCCAAGAGCTTCATCCCGACGTCATCGTTATGGACATTACCATGCCCAGAATGAGCGGGTTAGAGGCCGCTCAAGAGATCGCCAGGCTCAAACTGCCCGCCCGCGTATTGATCTTTACCATGCACGAATCGAAGAGTTTGGCGCCATCGGTGCGCAAGGCCGGCGCTCAGGGCTATGTCGTCAAGTCTCGTGCTGGCCGCGACCTCATTGAGGCCCTGGAGCGTCTTCTGAGTGGCGGCACCTTTTTTGATGCTTCCACTCTCTCCGCTGCTAAGGGGGCAGAGGAGAAACCCGACCGCGACATTCTTCTCCGCCAGGCCCTCAGCTTCGCCCGTTACTCCTTCTCGTATTAACCACTCCTAGGCACACAGGTGTGAGTCTTTCTAGGTGAAAGCCCGGATAGGGGCAGGGCTTGACTCGTAGTATAAAGACAGCCCCGATGCCTTGTCGCTTGTTATTGGCGGATGATCACGAAATCGTGCGGAGAAGTTTGCGCGAGATCATCGAATTGAAGACCGATTGCCTCATTGTCGCCGAGGCCATCGACGGGCTCCAGGCCGTGCAGTTAGCCAAGGAATTCGCGCCCGACATCGTGCTGGTCGATATCAGCATGCCTCGTTTGGATGGCCTCGATGCCGCCCGCCAGATTCGCCAGCAGAACCCGCAAACCAAGATTCTGATTCTCACCATGCATGACGCCGGCCCCCTGATCGCCAGAATCCAGGAGACCGGCGTCGACGGATATCTGCTGAAATCCGAGGCCCCCAAAGGCTTGCCGTTGGCGATCGACTCTCTGCTCAGCAACAGGCCATTTTTCGCGAGTTCAGACCAGGCTCCATTTCGCCACGGGCCTTCGACCTGACGTCCTCATACCACCATTCTCTTTCCGTTTCTGCGCGCCCACCTTCGCGGGCTCTTTATCGCCGCCGGGGGTATGCTCCGTATCGTTAGCGGCGCCTTTGCGTCGGCCATCCCTTCCAGAGCCTCAGCGACAACGCTCAGCAAATCGTCTCGCGAGAATGGCTTCTGCAGAAGCACATCCCCCTCCCCCAACTGCTCTCCGTCTCGATCGTGATAACCAGACATATAGACCGTCTTGATATCGGGATAGAGGCGCGTCAGGTTTCGTGCCAGTTCGGGCCCTCGCATTTGTGGCATGACCATATCGGTCAAAAGCACATCAATGGGCCTACCCCATCGTTTGGCGCACTCGAGTGCCTCGCCGCCGCTCCGGGCGGAGATCACCGTGTAACCCGCTAATTTGAGAAAATTCGACGCCAAGTCTCGCACCGCGTCTTCGTCTTCCGCGATCAACACCGTTTCGCCATACGCCGCTGCCGCCGCCGTCTGGGCTCCGCCGCTCACCGTGTCCTCTGCCTCCATGACCAGCGGAAGGTAAACCTCGAACCGGCTTCCTTTACCCGGCTCCGATTCCACCCAAACCCATCCGCCGCTCTGCTTGACGACTCCGTAGACGGTAGCCAAACCAAGACCGGTGCCTTTGCCCACCTCCTTCGTTGTGAAGAAGGGCTCAAAAATCCGCGCCTTCGTCTGCGCGTCCATGCCGCACCCGGTATCCGTGACGGCCAGCATCGCGTAGGAACCCAACGGCACTCCAGGCCGGCTTCTCGCAACCCCCCCATCCACGGTGACATTTTGCGTTTCGATCTTCAGCGTGCCCCCGTGGGGCATGGCGTCGACTGCGTTCACTGTAAAGTTCAAGATCACCTGCTCGAGCTGCCCCGGGTCCGCTTTCACTCTGCCCAACGATTCGTCCGGATGGAAGCTGAACTGGATGTCCGCGCGAATCAGCCGCGTGAGCATTTTGGCCATGTCGGAGATCAACGCATTCAGGTTCACCACCTTGGGCTGCAGGACTTGCATCCTGCAGAAAGCCAGCAACTGCCGTGTGAGCGATGCGGCCCGGTCGGATGCCTGTTCGATTTGCCGGCCGCTCGAGTAAAGCGCATCGTCGGGCTGCAACTGCTCCAGCATCATCCCGGCATGTCCCTTGATGACCGTGAGAAGGTTGTTGAAATCATGCGCCACGCCACCGGCCAGCCTGCCGATAGCCTCCATCTTCTGCGAACGCCGCAAGTGCTCTTCGAGTTTTTGCCGGTGGGCGTCGTTTTCCTGTAACGTCGAGCGCATCCGGCCAAATGCTCGCGTTAGCTGGGCCACTTCATCGTTCCCCCGCCACTCCAGCCGGTACTCGAAGTCTCCTTTTTCGAGCGCGTCCACGCCGCCCAGCAATGTTCCCAGCGGACGCGTGAAGGTGTCGCAAATAGCGAACACCAGCGCTCCTCCGGCAAAGACGGCCAGCAGGCCGAGACCCAGGAGCAGGTGGTTTAACTGCGCCAGCGAAGCCATCGCTTCGCGGTCGGATTTCAACACGATCACGCTGACGGGCGGGTTCAGCCCAGAGCTCAGGACTTTCAGGCTTCCCCAGTAGCGCTCGTCGTCGATCTTAATTTGCTCCGGCGCCGCTTGCTCGCGCAGCTGGTCCGCCAGTTCGGCCTGCTTCAACGCGGGTATCGTGCTGGCGACGATGTTGTCGCCGTAGCGCAGAGCGACTTGAGTGGACGAAATCCTCGCCAGATCGTTCAGTTCCTGGCTGCCAATCCCCCGGCCCGCGATGACCACTCCGGACGCGATCTTGTTCGACGGGTCGTTGTAGAACGGCTGAATCGCCACCTGGTACAGACGCGCCCCGCTGTACCACCATGCGCTGGCTTCCCGCGCGTGGCCGGATCGCCTCAGCATCACTTCCGCTACGGCAAGCGGAAACTCACCGGCCGTCGAGTGCATGGCCAGAATATGCCCGCTCGCGTCGGCCAGAACCAATAGATCGCAATCGGAAGATCCCCAGGGGTCCTCGCCTGCGTCGTCGATGGTCGTGACGTCACCATTCCTCATCGCCGCCAGAGTCGCCAGCAAGTCGGCTGTACGGCCGAGGGATATCTGGTGTTGCTGCTGCATCACCTGGAAAGTCAGAATCACATTCCCGGTTTGATCCTTTACCTGATCCTTGATTTCGAGTTCAGCGCGGCGGTGTAAAATGAGCAAAGTGGCGCATGTAAGCCCCGCAATCACCAGGACCAGCGACGACAGCAGTTTCGTGCGAAGCTTCAGAATCCCGCCTCTCTAGCCCCAATAGGTCCTAACCAACAGAAGATGAAAGGTTTAGCCAGCTCAACGCTAATCTTGACTAGAAGAATACGAATTGCGCCCATCCGGTACAATGGCACTTCAGTACCTCCTTGTGCTTAGGGAGTACTGCGAAAAGTCGAACGGAAAACGCCCCTAGAACCTCTTACAAATCCACCAGACGGAGGCCGCCACTGCCATCCAGATCGGCGCGCCCTCCAGGAATCGAACGAGCAGCTCCAGCATCTCTTGAGTCTCTCGCTTCTCTGTGCCTTTATCAGATGTTTGAATGGCGGAAGTGGAGGTTGTCCGATCTGTACTTCCGCGGACCACTGAAGCAGCAATTGATTAGGATTGAGTCGCTGCGGAATTAAGGGGATGTCTGGAGCTATTCCAGTCTGCGCACCCCGCGCATGTCACTTATTGCCGCTGCACTCCCGGAGCATCTTTATCCATCCCGGCCAGCGCCATCTGCGTAATCCCATTCGCCGGGTGGTATCTCAATTCCTCCCGGAACTCGGCTCTTGCCTCTTCGACATGGCCTTGTTCCCTTAGGACTACCCCCAAGGCAAAATGGTAGCCTTCGCCATCCGCCTTTTGCGCGATGGCTTCGCGTAGTTGTGCCGCAGCCTCTTGGCTTCGGCCTTCCCTGAAAAATGTCAACCCCAGGTAAACGTGGCCGTCCGGATCCTCGGGATTAAGAGCGATCGAACGGCGAAGAAAGGTTTCCGCCCCATCGAGTTGGTTCAAGCGATAGTTCACATACCCCAAGTTATAGTCCGCCAGCCAGAAATCGGGGCGATCTTGAGTCACGCCCACCAGAATCGTTTTGGCTTCCTGCAGCCGTCCGCGCGCGGCATACTCGCTGGCAAGGTTGTTGCGCGCCATCGTATTCGCCGAGTGCTCCGCAGCTCGCGTATACAGCGCGAGATTGTTCTGCCACTGGGTAGACTGAACTGCTGTCAAGGCCGCCATTCCGGCCAGCAGCAGCGTCACACAGGGAAGCGCCAGGCGCTTTCCAACGCTTTGCCGGGCGCCGCTGATCAAATGTTCAAGCAATGCGCCGCAGACGATTGCCAGCCCTAGGACCGGCAGATACAGGTAGCGGTCGTGGACAAAATCGTCTCGCTGGAAAAGTGCGATGTCGGCTACCGGCAGTATCGGAATCGCCACCCACGCAGCGGCTGCCGGAATCACAACGCCCCGCGGGCGCCTCAACCCGTATAAGAGGCCGGCGCCTAAAATTCCAAGCACCGCCAGCGGAATCCAAAAGCCCATGTCTCTGGCGTCCGTGATGACGCGAAAATCGTAAAACAGACGCAATCCGAAGGGCCAAAGCAGGTGCCGGAGATAAAACAGGAAAATTGAGGGAGCGCTCAAAAGCACATCGTGGCGCGACACCGATCCGGCCATCTTCGGCAACGAATGAAGCAGTGCCAGGCGCACTCCCAAGTAGACCCCCGCAACGCCCGCGAACGGGAGCGCTTCGCGAAGGGCAATTTTTAACAGTCCGGCGGGTCGCGACGCCGCGTCAGCGTTGCCCCGTAAGTGCCAGAGCGTGTAAACGAACACCAGACCCGGCATCACCACGGCCGTCTCCTTGCACAGGAGGGCCGCTGCGTACAGGCCAAGCGCGCCGGCTTGCAATCGAATGCTTGGCGACTCCCGTTTGCGGAACCACAACAGCAAGCTCCCCAAGATGGCGGTGGCGGCGAGCGGATCGGTTACTCCCGAGATCCAGGCCACCGACTCCATATGCGCCGGATGCAAGCCAAAAATCAGAGCGCCCACGGTGCTTGCCCAGGGATTCAGGAAATGCCGGCGAAGAAAAAAAAAGACCAGGGCTGTCGCGCCCACGTGTGCAAGGATGCTGGCGAGATGCCACCAGAAAGCGTGCAAACCGAACACGGCCGCGCTTAGGCGCAGCCAAAGAAAGAATAACGGCCGATAATACCGGTAGCTGATCGGCAGAGCGGATTTCCCGGGTATCCAGACGGACTTGATGAAAAACGCCGCCGGCGACTGCCAGCTCCGCAGCGCAACCGTATCGAGCACTTGCACATCATCATCGTAAACAAAGCCGTAGGTCAGGGCCGGCAAGAACGGCAGAATCGTGGCGCCAATCACCAAAACCAGCAAAGCCCAGGTCGAAGGCTGTCCCATCTTGCTGGATGTCGATGGCGGGGTAAGGCCGAAAATAGTTCTCCACCGCTCGCGCTTCACGGGAACCATATCTGCATTATTCCTGCGATTCGCAAGGTAGTCTCTGGTACTCGCGTTATCCATACGGCACACAAGACACGTCAGAAAATCATTCGCGATTCTGTAAGCCGGGCGTGATGCTGGCTTGCCTGAGGCGCGTCGCAAAAAAAAGAGAGGAGCCGAGGCTCCTCTCCTTGTGCCCTTGCGGTTTGGAGAAGCTTATCCGATGGGCGTGCTGTTCGCGCTCGCGCCTGAACCGGAGGCGTCTGCGCGGATCACGCCGGACTGGTCGGTGAAAAATTGACGCTGGCCGGTTGTGCCTGCGACAACGGGCGTGGCCGTAATCGTGTAGGTGTCGATCGCGCCGGCTGCGTCCGCCGTGCCCGCCGCGTAGTTGAAGCTATAGCCGCTCTTCACCCTGTTGGCCAGCACCGAGTCAATCAAACCTGCCGACGCCGAGGTCGCCGTTCCGGTGCCGCCCAGGGCACCTAAGGATGCCGGAAAGCCGATCCCGTACGTCGTCGAGTATTCAACGCAAGACGTGTTGATCGTCCGCAAAGAACCTACCGCCGAAGCCTCATTGGCGGCCATCTTCGCCCTCAAGAGGTTCGGGATGGCAATAGCGGCGATAATCAAAATAATCGCCACCACGATCAAGAGCTCGATTAACGAGAAACCCTTTTGTTTCCGCATTTGAATTCGTCTCCTCCGAAAAGGCCGCTGTGTGCTTCTGTGGTCGCTTGCCTTCGGTACTAGTAATCACGCACTACGGGGGCCAATCGCCTGCCCAGGGCGTAACTTTTAGCGCACAATTCCCCGGCCCCCCATATACGTAGCTAGCAAATGAGCAGTTAGCCCTGGCCCCAATCTGCACGCCCCGCACAAACGCCGGCCATGGCTGCGCCGGAGGCTGGCAAAACTGACAGATTCCGGCGTTTTCGCAGACCCAAAAGTGCCGCGGATTGTCGTCCGTTATCGGGGCCATCGGCTACCGCTCCGCCATGAAACATAGGCGCCATAGCCCATCCGTCCTTACCACTGCGCATTGAACTCGTCGCAAGTTGTGCCGGGCAATTCCATCGGCGAGCAAATCGCCCGTCGACTCGATCAGCGGAATTGCAGTCTTGGAAATTGATCCTCTCGCCTTCCGTGATTCAGCGATACTCGGCTTGCACAATCTGGGGTGCCTGAGGCCCAGCCTGCGATGGAGATCTTTGAACTGTATTGTATTTGTGTTCCCGTGGACGACGCTACGCCGCCAATAGAATTGTGCTATCGATGAAGCGGCTCATCGTGAATGCCGACGATTTTGGCCTGGCCGAAAGTGTCAACGATGCAATTATTGCCACGCACGACTTCGGCATTTTGACCAGCGCCTCTTTGCTCGCCAATGGTTCCGCTTTTGGCCATGCCGTCGCCGCGAGCCTTGAATTCCCTGGATTGTCGCTCGGCGTACACCTGAATCTCAGCTCAGGAACTCCGGTCTTGGATCCCGCTCTGGTCCCCACTCTCGTCAATCGGCATGGCGACTTCTACATGAACCCCCTAAGCCTCGGCATCGGACTCCTGCGGCGGCGCATAAGACTCGAACACATTCGTGCCGAATGTCGCGCTCAGGTCATCAAGATCTTTGACGCAGGCGTCACTCCCACGCACCTCGACGGTCACCTCCACGTGCACGTCCTGCCCCAAATTGCGCCTCTCGTAATCGACATCGCGCGCGAGTTTCGCATACGGTGCATCCGTTGTCCTGCCGAAGATCTCGAGACCACGCTGCCGTCGCTTTGGCGTCATCGCCAAGCCTCCCTGGCTGCATGGAAGCGCTCCGCCATCGCCTATGGAGTCACCTCCTTGGCCCAGCGATTCAGAGAACAATTGCGCGACACCGGACTCGTCTGCCCCGATGCATTTTGCGGCCTTGCCCACACGGGATTCTTGAACGCAAGAACGTTGAGCGAGATCCTCGCTTCCATAAGAAGCGGAGTCACCGAACTGATGTGCCATCCAGGCTATGCGAGCGCCGAACTGCAATCTTCCGGCGGCGACCTGACCAACGCCCGCGGAACTGAAGTGGTGGCCCTCACTGCGCCTCAAATCAAACGAACCGTGGAACGGCTGGGAATTCGCTTGATAAGTTTCCGTGACGTCTAGGCGGGAGTCTTCAGGGGACCGGCCTCGACCGCCGGCTTCTGCTCTTGCTATCGAGGTCCGTCTGAGGCGCTCGGCGCCGGCTCGGCTTTCACAGGCGCTGGCTCAAGCTCTGCGGCTTGGCTTCTGGTGCTCGGTGAAGCGCGCCCGGCAATCATTCGAATTCGCAGCAGGTCCATCAACATCCGCGGCGACTGCAGTAAAATGGCATGCCGCGTCGGGCGCCGCTCCACCACTTCGAAATCGATTTCCCGGATCGCCAGTCCTCGTTTCCACGCGGCATATAGGAATTCGACGTCGAAGGAAAATCCCCGCAATCGAAGCTCCTGGGCGATCGGCAAAAGCGGCTCGCGCACAAATGCCTTGAACCCGCACTGCGTGTCTCGCAGAGGGAGATTCAGAATCAAGCGCACCAGCGCTCGGTAAACAATGCTGGCAACAAAACGCGAGGCGCTCGGTGCCGAACTCATCGGTGCCGGGCGGCGCGAAGCGATGGCCACTGCAGCCCCGTCGCGCAACGCCTCGAGCAATCGGACAATATCCTCCGGTCTGCCCGGTAAATCCGCGTCCGAAACGAATACGCATTCGCCGCGGCTCGCCAGTATCCCCCGGCGAATGCTCGCCCCTTTTCCTATATTCACGGAACTGCGCAATACGCGCAGGCTCTCAAAAGATCCGCGCCACTCGTCTAGCACCGCCGGGGTATTGTCTGTCGAACCGTCATCGATGACGATCACTTCCGCTGAGAAGGGGCGCTCCTCTAAAAACGCACGAAGGCACTCCAACGTTACCGGCAGGATCGCCGCTTCGTTATGGGCAGGTATAACAATCGACAAATAAGGATTCATGTAGTCCCGCGCGCTGGCGAATTCCTCGGAGACCAAAGTCTAGCCGTTCGTGCTCCTCCGAAACCCGGCGCGTCCGCAAATAGCCGGCTAACCGCTTGTTTAACTTGTACTTTCACCCTGCCTTGAAGTCAAGCAAGCTCTCTCCCTTACTCTCCCCTCGGTATTCACGATGCACGTACCGGAGCAATAAATCCGCAACTCGCTGAAGAAACCCGATGATCTGGACTCGACGCGACGTGAACTCCCGAATGCCTGAATTATTCCATGAATAGTAGCGATGCGGGTTGTTCCAGTGCTTCGGCGATCCAGCGCAAAAAGCGCGCTCCATCGGCGCCGTCGATCAGCCGGTGATCGTCGGAAAGCGAAAGTGGCAGGATCTTGCGCGGCTCGAATATCGTACTGCCCTTGACGAGCCGCGGCTCGTCGCTGGCACGCGAAATACCCAGTATTGCCACCTCGGGATAGTTCACGATCGGCGAAAATCCTGTCCCGCCGATCCCGCCCAGATTAGTCATGGTAAAGACGCCGCCGGCCATCTCTTCGAGCGCAAGCTTTTTCATCGTTGATGATCTCAACAAAAGCCAATTGCCTCCCCTTAATTTGATTAACGATAGGCTGCATTGGTCTTATGGCAAGGCGAATTGAGGCAGTCCTGGAGGCAGCGAATGCAGGCGTGCCATTAGAAGACGTACGCGACCCGATGCGAGTGCTCCTTCAGTCGATGTTGTAGTCGGTGATCTTCTTGTAGAGAAGGCGGCGGTTGATCTGCAGCCGGTCGGCCGCATCGGTCTTGTTGCCCTTGGAATCCCGCAGCGCGTTGGCGATCATGGCTTTTTCCAATTCGGCGACAGCCTTGTGAAACGGCAACGAAAGGAGTTCCGCCTGCAGCGGCTGTGGCTCGCCGCGCGCTTCGGACCCATCCTTGCGGGGAAAATGGCTCGGCATGATCACGCGGCCTCGGGCCATAAGCACTGCGCGTTCGATCATATTTTCCAGCTCCCGCACATTCCCCGGATACGAATAGGTTTGTAGCGTCAGGATGGCGTCCTCGGAGAACCCCACGGCCGGGAGATCGTTTCTGTCGCTGTAAAGGCGGAGGAAATGCTCGGCAAGCAGCACGATGTCCGAGCGGCGTTCGC
>Ga0335077_10009205_pt1 | contig 12252 bp, 10 predicted proteins | sample Lox_Sample_31_FD_207151 | JGI IMG/M metagenome (GOLD analysis project Ga0335077, IMG submission 207151) | Soil microbial communities from Loxahatchee National Wildlife Refuge, Florida, United States - Lox_Sample_3.1 | ecosystem: Environmental > Terrestrial > Soil > Wetlands | place: USA...
CGATGCAGGCGGCGCGCACTCGGAGGGCATGACCAAATCGGGTCAGCCTTCTGCAGGGAAAGACTGCCCGGGGCCGGGCGCCAGCCGCTAGCATCTCCCTCCCTCCTGTAAACGGCTGTTGTAACGACACGTTAATGTCGGTGGGCCCGAACACAACGTGCTCCGCGGGTATCCGCGATTACACCCTGATAGGAGTTTAGACATGCGAAGATTGATTGCCATTTTGATGGTGGCGCTATTCTCGGCCGCGAGCGTCGCGGCCTATGCCGCTGACCAAAGCACTCAGCCGGCGCCTCAGAAGCAACACACCAAGAAGAAGAAACACAAGTCCTCCAGCGTGCAGCAGTCGGCCAACCCGATGGACAAGTCCGGGCAGGGCGCCGCACAGTCGAGCGGCACCGGTGGTGTCCAGGCAGGCGCACCCGCAGCGCAAGGGCGAGGCACTCCGTCCGGCGCAGCGGCTGGCGGCGGGGTGAGCAGCCCGACGCCGCAAGGGGCGGGCCGCGCCAACAATCAGTAAGGATTCGAGAGTCGCACTGCAAACGCGCGGGCCTTGTGCCCGCGCGTTTCCTTTTGAGGCGAGAAACCGGAACAGTGCGTCCACGCGGCCGGGGGTGACAACCGGCGTCAGCTGCATCCCATTCTGTCGCCTCTCGACGTCGTTTAACCCACCCAGCCCGGCCATCGCCGGGCGCACCTCGCGCCTTCCCGGAGGGCGTCCGAATACGTCGCGGTTTCGCGATTCGCGATTCGCGAATAGAATGCCCGGATAGCCTCAGCGGGGCCTGCCCGTGAGCCTCAAACCGCAGGACATCTGCGTCCTGCTCAAGATCTTCGTGCTGGACCGCTCCCCGTGGTCTTACACCCAGCTTGCGTATGAGCTGGGTATGTCCGCATCGGAGGTTCACGCCGGGGTGAAGCGGGCGACGGAGGCGTCGCTAATGCGTCTGGAAGAAGGGTGGGGAAGCCCGGACGCGGGGGCGCTCGACGAGCTTCTCGTGCATGGGGTGAGGTACGTGTTCACACCCGCGCACAGCGGGCTGACGCGCGGCATGCCCACATCGTTCGCCGCTCCACCACTCAGCAGCATGCTTGACCACGAGGCCGGGCCGCCGCCGGTGTGGCCTGATACCGAAGGCGATGTCCGCGGCTACGGATTCTCACCCTTGTACCGATCGGTGCCGTTTGCCGCGCGACGAGACGCCCGGCTTTATGAGCTGCTGGCGCTGGTGGACGCCATCCGGGGGAGTGCGGAGGCGGCCCGGGCGGCAGCAATCCGGGAACTACGGACGCGGTTGGGCACACAACCTGCAGACGGCAACACGTTTTCGCCGGGCGCTCGGCGGACGGCGGGGACAAAAGGGGCAGCGGGCAGAGTCAAACGAGGTGCAAATGGCTAAGAAGACCGGCGCATACACTGCGGAAGACATCGAAATCCTGGAGGATCTTTCGCCGATCCTGCACCGGCCGGGCATGTACACGGACCCGGCGAATCCGAACCACGCGCTGGTCGAGGTGATCGACAACGCCGCGGACGAGGGACTGGCGGGATTTGCGACCAAGGTCGCGGTCGTCCTGTACGAGGATGGCTCGGCGTCGGTCGAGGATGACGGCCGCGGCATCCCGGTCGATATTCATCCGAAGAAGAAGATTCCTGCGGTGCAGGTCATCTTTACCACGCTTCACTCGGGCGGCAAGTTTCACAAGACGGACAAGGACGCGGCGTATCGCATCGCGGGCGGGCTGCACGGCGTCGGCGTGTGTGTGAGCAACGCGCTGTCGAAGAAGCTCGAGGTCGACGTGAAGCGCGACGGCGCCGCGTACCGCATCGTCTTCGCCGACAACGGGAAGCTCAAGCAGCCTCTCAAGAAAGTGCGCGACGCCAACGCCAAGGGCAGCGGCACACGCGTGCGCTTCTGGCCCGATCCGCAGTACTTCGATTCGCCCGCCTTCGTCGCCGCAGACCTGGCTGCGCTGCTGCGTGCAAAGGCCATGCTGCTTCCCGGCGTGACGTTCTCGCTCGGCATCGAGAAGAAGGGCAAGATCTCGACCCAGACGTGGCATTTCCCCGAAGGCATCAAGGGTTACTTCGAGAGCGCGATCGCCGGTGCGGAGCCGGTCGCCGGCACCTTCTTCGGCGAGCGCTATATCGCAGCGCAGTCCGAGTCAGACAGTTTTGCGGAAGGCGAAGGCGCGATGTGGGCGATCGCCTGGACGCCGGACGGCGACCTGGTTACCGAGTCCTACGTGAACATGATCCCCACGCGGCACGGCGGTACGCACGTCGCCGGACTGCGCGAGGGCGTCTACAACGCCATCAAGAATTTCATCGACATACACGCGATGGGTCAGCGTGGGCTAAAAGTGGTGCCCGAAGACGTCTGGTCGCGCGCTAACTATGTGCTGAGCGTGAAGATGCTCGATCCGCAGTTCAAGGGCCAGGTGAAGAACGACCTGATCTCGCGCGACGCGGTCAAGCTGGTTTCGCAGATGGTGCGCGATCCGATCGAGCTGTGGCTGAATCAGCACGTCGACGAAGGCAAGCGCATCGCCGAGCTCGTGCTGCGCCAGGCCCAGGCCCGCACGCGCGAAGCGCAGAAGATCGAGCGGCGCAAGAGCTCGGGCGTGGCGGTGTTGCCCGGCAAGCTCACCGACTGCGCCTCCGACGACCCGGAGCGCAACGAGCTGTTCATCGTCGAGGGCGATTCCGCCGGCGGCTCTGCCAAGCAGGCACGCGACAAGGAATTCCAGGCGGTGCTTCCGCTCAAGGGCAAGCCCAAGAACACGTGGCAGGACAGCCCCGAGACGCTGTACGCGAACAAAGAGATCGAGGCAATCGCGCTCGCCATGGGCGTCGATCACCACAAGACCGCAGACAGCGTGGACCTGTCGGGCCTGCGCTACCGCAAGCTCATCATCCTGGCGGATGCGGACGTGGACGGCTCCCACATTCAGGTGCTGCTGCTCACGCTGTTCTTCCGGCACTTTCCCAAACTGATCGAACACGGCCATGTGTACGTGGCGCAACCGCCTCTGTTCCGCATCGACGTGCCGGCGCACGGCAAGAACAAGCCGGCGCGCAAGCTCTATGCGCTGGACGAGCAGGAGCTCGAGATCCTGCAGGACAAGCTGATGGACGAAGGCGTGCGCGAGGCGAGCTGGACGGTGAGCCGCTTCAAGGGGCTGGGCGAAATGAACGCGGATCAGCTGTGGGAGACGACCTTGAACCCCGACACGCGCCGCGTGCTTCCCGTCACGCTGGAAGACGGCTTGGACGTCTCGAACGACATCTTCAACATGATGATGGCGAAAGAGAGCGCCTCGCAGCGGCGGGAGTGGATGGAGACATTCGGCAATCTGGTTGAAGCGGATATCACGTGAGCTCGTGATTGGTACCATCGGAGAAGGGTGATGGACAGCAAGAAACGCGTAGACGACAGCACCGGCGATCTGTTCGCCGATGCGGACACGGCGGTCGCCGAGGCCGAGCGGCCCGTGGCCAAGGCATCGAAGGCTGACGGCGCAGCCGAAGCGGCCAAGCCGAAGGCGCCGCGCGCGCCAGCGGCCGCGGGCGGCGGCAACAACGGCAGGCTGCCGCCGCATTTCGCCCCGCTCAGCGGAGCGTTCGGTGAGGCGCTGCCCCTGGGGCGTTACGCCTCCACCCAGTATCTGCAGTACGCCATCGCGACGGTCAAGGACCGTGCGCTGCCGCGCGTGGCCGACGGTCAGAAGCCGGTGCAGGCGCGCATCCTGTACTCGATGTGGGAGACCGGCACGCGCGCCGGCACGAAGCGCGTCAAGTCGGCGGCCGTGGTTGGCGAGGTCCTCAAGAGCTTCCACCCGCACGGCGACGTCTCGGTGTACGACGCGCTGGTTCGCCTGGCGCAGGACTTCACGGTGCGCTATCCGCTCATCGACGGCGAGGGCAACTTCGGCTCGCGCGACGGCGACGAAGCGGCCGCGTATCGATACACGGAAGCGCGGCTCACACGATTTGCCGAGGTGGTCCTGGCCGAGGTCGATCAGGGCACGGTCGACTTTCTGCCCAACTACGATGGAACGCGGCAAGAGCCCGCCGTGCTTCCGGCGCGCCTGCCGATCGTGCTGCTCAACGGCGCCTCCGGCATCGCGGTCGGCATGGCGACCGAGATTCCGCCACACAACCTGAACGAAGTAGCACAGGCTGCGATCGCGATGATCCGCGAGCCGGACCTGAGCATCGCCGGGGTCATGCGCCACATCAAAGGCCCGGACTTCCCGGGCGGCGGACAGATCATCACGCCGCGCGCGGAGCTCAAAGACGCTTATACGAGCGGGCGCGGCTCGGTGCGCGTGCGCGCGCGCTGGACCATCGAGCGCCTGGCGCGCAGCCAATGGCAGCTGGTGGTGCACGAGCTCCCGCCGGGCACCTCGGCGCGCAAGGTGCTCGAGGAAGTGGATGCGATCACCAACCCGCAGCCGAAGGCGGGCAAGAAGTCGCTCACGCCCGAGCAGCAGCGCGAGAAGCAGCTCGTGCTCTCCATGCTGGATGCCGGCGAGCGCAGCGTGCGTGACGAGAGCGACCGCACGCATCCGGTGCGCCTGGTGTTCGAGCCGCGCACGTCCAAGGTGGACGAGGACGAGTTCATCAACCTGCTGCTGGCGAAGACCAGCCTCGAGACCAACGCCCCGTTGAACATGGTGGTGGTCGGGCTGGACGGACGCCCCATGGGCAAGAATCTGCGCGACGCTTTGGCCGAGTGGGTGACGTTCCGCTTCGCCACCGTCACGCGCCGCACGCAGCACAAGCTCAACCAGGTGCTGGACCGCATTCACGTGCTCGAGGGGCGCATGCTCGTGCTCCTCAACGTGGACAAGGTGATCCGGATCATCCGCAACGCCGAAGAGCCAAAAGCGGCGCTGATCAAGGCGTTCCAGCTCTCCGAGCGCCAGGCCGAGGACATCCTCGACATGCGTCTGCGCATGCTGGCCAAGCTCGAGCACATCAAGATCGAGCAGGAGCTCGAGCAGCAGCGCAAGGAACAGAAGGCGCTCGAGAAAATCCTCTCGAACCGCAAGGCGCTCGAAGACCTGGTAGTCGGCGAGATCGAGGCGGACGCACAGAGCTTCGGCGACAAGCGGCGCACCAAGATCGAGGAAGCGGAGAAGGCCGAGGTGGAAGCGCCGGTGATCGACGATCCGGTCACCGTGATCTTCTCGCGCAAAGGCTGGGTGCGCGCGCGTCAGGGCTGGGGCGTGGATCCGGCCGCGCTGTCATTCAAGGAGGGCGACGAGCTGTTGACGCTGATCGCGTGCCGCACGGTGGATCCGGTCGTGTTCCTGGACTCGAAGGGCCGCACCTATACCGTGCAGGCAGGCGAGCTTCCCCCCGGACGCGGCGATGGTGCTCCGGCCTCATCGCTGGTGGACGTGCAGGAGGGGGCGCACATCATGTACGTGGTCGCCGGCAAGCCGGACACCAGTGTGCTCGTTGCCTCCACCGGCGGTCACGGGTTCGTGAGCAAGATCGCGGACATGATGTCGACCCGGCGTGCCGGGCGCGAGTTCATGAGCATCGACGAGGGCGAGACGCCGGTCCAGCCTTTCATGTACGAGCCTGCCGAGCGCAGCTACGTGGCGGCCGCCGCTGCGGGTGGCCGCATGCTGCTGTTCCCGCTGCAGGAGCTGAAGTACATGTCCAAGGGGCGCGGGATGGTGGTGATGGGTCTCGCGGACGGTGAGAAGCTGGTCGCGGTCGCGGTGTCGGATCAGCCTCGCCTCTTCGTGTTCGGGACCGCGAAAGGCAAAGAGAAGGAAATCGAGCTGGCCGACCAGAAGCTGTGGCATTACGCCGGGCAGCGCGCACGGATGGGACGCGTCCTGCCGGACAAGTTGAAGCCGCTGGCGCTGAAGGTGCAGGCGCGCGCGCCAGAAAGCGCGAGCTGAGCTCGCAATAGGTCACGCGCGGCGGCGCGCGAAGCGCCGCCGCCCGCATCACGCTCAGCTCTTCTCGACCACTCCGCCCTTCGCCTTGCACGTCTTCTCGGTGAGCGGCAGCCAGCCCTGGCCCTTGCACGAGTTCTGGCCCTTGCAGCTGTTCTTGCCCGTCGCGCACTCGCTCTTGCCCTTGCACGAGTTTACCCCGCTGCAGTGAACCGTCGCCTCGTCGGCCGCAGCGGGAACGACGGCCTGACTCATGAACAGGCCGGCGGCGGCGACAGCCAGCGCGGCGCCGGACAGCGTTCTGACCTTGCTTCGTTTGATCTGATCCATGTTGCTCCTCTCGCAGTGGGGGACGACTGACGAAACCGTGCTCGCCGCGTGCCGCGACGGCCCGGCAATCCCGGAGCGCAGGTCGGCGCTCGGGTCGCATAAGTGTACGTCGAGACCGCTGCGGCGGATGCGGCGCGTCTGTAGCCGCGCGGTGACATCCGATCGGTGCGTTCCGGATGCGACCTTTGTCCTGTTCCCGCGGTATATTTGCGCGAGGAGGGACCCATGAGACTGTTGTCCGATCGCGAACGCGAGCTATTGCTGCCGGCCGAAATGGCCGCGTTCGATTCCCCCGTGCCCACGCAGATCGTGTCCAGTGATGAGTTCGCGCCTACCGCGCAAACGCGCGCGCAACGCGAGGTGGAGGCGCGGCTCAAGACCTTGGCGGACGAGCTGGCGCGCCGCCAGGCACTCGGGCGGCGCGAGTTCCTGCGCACGGCGGCCGGAATGGCCGCGGCGTTCGTCGCGATGAACGAAGTGTACGGGCCGCTGTTCGGCGCAACCCGGGCGGAGGCGGCCACGCCGGAGATGGCCGACGAGCGCGCGAACCAGCTTGCCGGACAGTTCGTGTTCGACGGGCATACGCACTTCCTGCGCGACGACACGCGCCTCGAAGGCTTCGTGCACATGCGCGAGGCGGTCGGCAAGGCCGGATGGAACCCCGAGCTCGAGGGTAAGCCTCAAACGCTCGAAGACCTCAAGTTCGACAACTATCTCAAAGAGATCTTCTACGACAGCGATACCAAGATCGCGCTCATCAGCAGCGCCCCCTCCGACGTGGCCGCCGACTGGTTTCTCACCAATCGAATGACGGCGAAAGCGCGTGCCCGCGTCAACGAGCTGCTGGGCTCCCGGCGGATGCTGAGCCACGCCATCTTCACTCCGGGGCAGCCGGGGTGGCTGGACGAAGTGGAGCGCGCGATCGCCGAAGATCGCCCCGATTCGTTCAAGGGCTACACGATTGGCGACAACACGCACAAGGAGCTGAGCCGCTACCCTTGGCGCATGGACCACGCGGAGATCGTCTATCCCTTCTACGACAGGGCGTGGAAAGCGGGCATCCGCAACATCTGCGTGCACAAGGGCCTGTTCCCGCCCTCCATCGAGCGGCAGTACCCGCATCTGCGCGATTACTGTGACGTGCGCGACGTGGGCCGGGCGGCGAAGGACTGGCCGATGCTCAACTTCATCGTGTACCACTCGGCGTACCGCTTCCCGGGCGGAGGCACGCCGGAGGAAGCGCTGGCGCAGTTCGAGCGGACCGGCCGCATCGACTGGGTCTCCGATCTTGCGGAGATCCCGGGCCGATACGGGGTCAGCAACGTATACGGCGACTTGGGTCAGGTGTTCGCGACCACCACGGTCTCGCAGCCGCGGCTGTGCGCGGCCATCATGGGTACCCTGGTGAAGGGCCTCGGCGCCGATCGCGTCGTCTGGGGCTCGGACGCGGTCTGGACCGGCGCGCCGCAGTGGCAGATCGAAGGGCTGAGGCGGCTGGAGATTCCCGAGGACATGCAGGCGAAGCACGGCTTCGCGCCGCTCGGCCCGGCGACCGGACACGTGAAGAGCGCGATCTTCGGAGAGAACTCGGCGCGGCTGTACGGCATCGAGCCCACCAGCTACGCCGGCGGGAGCGATCGCCTGCCGCGGCTCAAGGCTGCGTATCGTGATGCGGGAGGTACGCCAAGCAACCTGCGCTACGGGTACGTCGCGCGGGGCTGAGTGGGTTACCCCTCACCCTTACCCTCTCCCGCAAGGGGAGAGGGGATCAGAGGTCGCGCAAAGGGAGAGGGGTCCAAGCTCCCTCTCCCTCGACGGGAGCGGGTTGGGGTGAGGGTGGCTAGAAATTCTCGGTGTGCGGCCGCAGCTCGAGCTCCCAGCTCCAGGCGCTGCGGTGCTGCCGGTGCAAGTTCAGATATTCGCCCGCGATCGCGTTGGGGTCGAGAAAGCGGTCGGACGCACGATCCTGATCAGTCTTGGCGTAGCTCGACGCGATGCCCCCGTCGATGACGACGTGCGCCACGTGCACCCCTTTGGGCGCCAGCTCGCGAGCCAGGCTTTGCGCCAGGCCGCGCAGTGCGAATTTACCCATCGCGAACGCGGAGGACTGAGGGAACCCTTTGACGCTCGCGGTCGCGCCGGTGAATATCAGCGTGCCGCGCCCCGCGCGCAGCATCCGGCGCGCGGCCTGCTGCGCCACCAGGAAACCGCCGAAGCAGCCCACCAGCCACGCGCGCTGAACCTCGGCCGGATCGAGCGCCTCGATCGGTCCGCGCACCCTGAGGCCGGCGTTGTAGACCACCAGCGACGGCGGACCAAGCCGCTGGTCGAGGTCAGAGAACAGGCGGTCCACTTGCTCCGCAACCGAGGTGTCGCAGGCAAAGGCGACCGCACCGGTCTCGGCGGTGAGCGCTGTGAGCTTGCCAGGATTGCGCGCCGCGAGCGCCACCGCCAGGCCCTCGCGCGCAAACAGCCGGGCCAGCGCAGCGCTGAGGCCTGAGCCCGCGCCGACGATCAAAGCGATCTCTCGCTCCATCTAGCGCCTGGCGGGCTGCGTGGCGATCAATGCAGGTGCTTGCGCCCCTTGCCGGCAGGGGCCGGTTCGGACGAGGCGCCAGAGGGCTCACTGGCCCCGCGCTCGATCCAGCTGCGCGAGAACAGCTCATTCACGTGCGTAACCACCTCCGCCACCTCTGAGGGGTTGAACTGCCGCGACAGGATGTTGGAGATGTCCTCGACCATGCGGCGGCGCTGAGCCTCGTGGATGGACTCGGCCGAGGGGCCGACGAATACGATACCGATCTCGTCGCGGCCGTCCTCGTGGTAATACGAGAGTTGGATCTCCGTCGCCTGCTCACAGTAGCGCGACAGGCCCTGCAGCGAGTCCTCGACGATCTTGCGGAAATTGCGGCCGACGTCGCCGGTCCAGCAGATCTCCAGCAGCCGGCGGCGCGCGTCGAACACCACGCCGGGCTCATCGCGGTGCACGCTCTTGGCTTCGTCGGCGTTCTCGACGTCCAGATAGTCGAGCCACGGCTGCAGCGCAGCCTCGATCTGGGTGAGCGTCACCCCCGCCCGCAGCTGGATGTTGCCGTGTACATGGACTTCGACTCGCATGGGATGTGTCCTCCCTTGAAGCGCGCGCTCGCCGGTTTGGAGAGCTCCATTGCGCGCCAAACCGCGGCGCGCGACCGCTCTTGCCGCCTAGTCTACCCGTACCGGCTGCTCGCGGTAAGCAAGCGCTCGCGAAGACCCGGCACGCCGCGGTCAGGCCCGGGCGCTGTCGCTGCCCGGATACGGTCGGGCGGCACCGGCCGCCGCCTGGCTATTGCACGGTAAACTTCAACTCCTTCAGCACCTGATCGCTGCTGTCGGTCACGGTCACAGTCCAGTCGCCGGCCTTCCAGGCGGTCTTGCTGGACCAGGTCCGCCACGGGCTGCCGCCCACCTTCAGCGTAACGGTATCCGTGCTGTCGCCGACCTTCCAGCTGACTTTCACCGCGTCGGAACCGGTTCCGGTCAGCTTCAGCAACAAAAAGACCTTGTCATTGACGGCGAAGGTCGAGGCCTCTTCGGTGATGGCACGGTCCTGCACGTTCTTGCCGAGCTTCGCGTCGGCCACCTGCAGCCCCTGTGCCAACGCAGCGATCGGGAAAGATGCAGCTACGGCGACGACGAGCAGCCAACGGAGCTGGTTCATGCGCACCTCCTTTCGATTTGAGTATGACGGGCGGGTAGCGCTCTCAGGACGATGAGGGCCGGCTCGCGGCCCGGCTCGCACGCGCGCAGCATACAACATGCACTGGGCAAACGGGCGGCGGCCGATGGTCCGCCTCTCACCTCACGTCGGAGGGCGAGAACGCGGGCGTGCCCGCGTCCACTTGCGTCGCGTCTTCGCGGTCCTGCTCGAACAGCCCCTCCAGCTCGCGCGCAGCCTCGAGTGCGGACTGGCGCAGCTGCTGCTCATCGTGATAGACGGCGTGCTGGCGCGCGAGCGTGCGTTCGTCATGTGCCGTGAAGCGCGCCACAGTGAGCTGTGCTTGCCATTCCGACATGCCCAGGGCCTTGAGCACCTGCTCGCTCAAGTGGAGCGAGGAGCGATAAGTCTCGCGTTCGATCAGCTCACACCCCAGATCCATGAGGCGGTAGGCATGGAAGCGGTTGCGCGCGCGGGCGTAGATGGTGAGCTGAGGGAAATGCCGCCGCACCGTTTCGGCGGTCAGGATCGACGCCTCCACGTCGTCGATGGCCAGCACGAAGAGCGTGGCCGTGTCGGCCTTTGCCGCACGCAGCAGGTCGAGGCGCGAGGCGTCGCCATAATAGACTTTGCGCCCAAAGCGGCGCACCGACTCCACCTGCTCGGGGCTGCGATCGAGAGCGGTGAACGGGATCTTCTTGACGGTCAGGATGCGCCCGACGATCTGTCCAACGCGGCCGAAGCCGGCGATGATCACCTGGCTTTCGCCCTCGTCGATGGTGTCGAATTCCTCTACCCGCGCTGTGCGCTTGCCGCGCGACACGGCATCGTTCAATGCCAGCGCGACGGGCGTGAGCGCCATCGACAAGGTCACCACGACCACCAATCGATCCACCAGCGCCGCGTCCATGATGCCGTAGCTGCCGGCCAGGCTGAACAGCACGAAGGCGAACTCTCCCCCTTGAGACAGCGCGACGGCGAGATTGCGCGCCGAGTCCGTGGTGTATCCGGAGAGCTTGCCGATCGCGAACAGGATCGCGGCCTTCGCGAGCATCATCCCGATCACTGCAGTGACGATCAGCAGCGGCTCGCGGCCGATCACGCTGAGGTCCACGGACATGCCGACCGTGATGAAGAACAAGCCGAGCAGCAGGCCCTTGAACGGCTCGATCGCGGCCTCGAGCTGGTGGCGGTACTCGGAATCAGCCAGTAGCACGCCGGCCAGGAAAGCGCCGAGCGACATGGAAAGCCCGACCGCGATCATCAACAGCGATACCCCGATCACCACGAGCAGCGCAGCCGCGGTGAAGATCTCCTGGATCTCGGTGCGGGCGATGACGTCGAACACTCTTCTCAGCACCAGCCGGCCGCCCACGATCACCGCGGCGATCACCGCCAGCGCTTTGAGCGCGGCGAGCCAGGCGTCGGTTCCGTGCTCCATCGCGGGCGCCATCGCCAGCAATGGGATCAGCGCGAGCAGGGGAATGACGGCCAGGTCCTGGAACAGCAGGATCGCGAACGCGGAGCGGCCGTGGCGCGTGGTGAGCTCTTTGCGCTCGGCCAGGACCTGCAGCACGAACGCGGTCGAGGACATCGCGAGCGCGAAGCCGATCACCACCGCGCTCTGCCAAGTGAGGCCGAGCGCGATTGCAGCGAGTCCGAGCACCAGCGCCGTGACCAGCACCTGCGCACCGCCCAGCCCGAACACAGACTTGCGCAGCACCCACAACCGCGAAGGCTGCAGCTCGAGGCCGATCACGAACAGCAGCAGCACCACGCCCAGCTCTGCGAAGTGCATGATGCTGTCGACCCCGCTTACCAGCCGCAGGACGGGGCCGAGGATGACGCCAGCCGCGAGATACCCTAGCACCGCACCGAGCTTGAGCCGCCGAAACAGCGGTACGGCCAGGACCGCGGCCGCCAGGAAGATCGCCATTTCGGAAAGTTGCGGCATCGGTGCTGCCTAGCGGGCGGCTATCACGCGCATCTCGACCAGGAGTTCGGGCTGCGCGAGCTTGGCCTCCACGCAGGCGCGCGCCGGTGTGTTCCCGGGTGACACCCACTTGTCCCATAGCGCGTTCATCTCGTCATACCCGCGTATGTCCGCGAGCCAGATGATGACCGAGAGGAGCCGGCGCTTGTCGCTGCCGGCTTCTCTGAGATATTCGTCGATGCGATCCAGGATCTGTCCGGTCTGCGCGCTCACGTCCGGAATGGGATGATCGGCGACGACGCCGGACAGATACACCGTGTCGTTGTGGACCACTATTTGACTTTGCCGTGCGCCGACGCGCTTGCGCTCG
>Ga0335077_10009206_pt1 | contig 12251 bp, 12 predicted proteins | sample Lox_Sample_31_FD_207151 | JGI IMG/M metagenome (GOLD analysis project Ga0335077, IMG submission 207151) | Soil microbial communities from Loxahatchee National Wildlife Refuge, Florida, United States - Lox_Sample_3.1 | ecosystem: Environmental > Terrestrial > Soil > Wetlands | place: USA...
GCAGCGTGTTGACTTCAGCAGCCGCAAAGGAAGCGGCCAGGTTGATGGCAGTCGTAGTCTTGCCGACGCCACCCTTCTGGTTGGCAACAGCGATGACGCGTCCCATGTGAGTTGTAAGGAGATGCTAGAGCACTCGCAGCATACTTCTGCTTGCAATTGAATTTCAATGAAGAAGTGCTGTGCAAGATGTGAATTCGTGTGCAAAACTTGGTTCAATGTTCCTGCAGGAACACTTCTCTTAAAACTTCAACCGTTGACATCTCTTTGCAAAAACCTGAAAAGTGTTCCTGCAGGAACACTGTGGAAAACTTTCAGGCACAGTGTTGCGTTTCGCAACACGTATGATCATATGTCCCACTTTATTTTAATCATTCACCAAATAAATCCATGAAACTCTTATTTCATTAACATTTATCCCACTTATTACTAACTTGATACCTCATTTGTCGGGCTGGTGGCGATCGCCAATAGTCTGGATTGGGATTGGGGAACAGGAATGGGAGCGAGCCAATCCAATGCGGGGAGGGTTGAGCGGGCTTGGCTGAGTTGGGACTGAGCGATTAGGAGGGCGAGGCGGCCTCCTGTGGCTACCAAGCCGGCTGCAATGGGCAAGATCGAGGCGAAGCGCTCTACCGCGCGGAGCGTGACCACATCGAAGGAGGCGTTGGTGAGCGACTCGGCGCGGGTATTTAATATATTGACATCCGTCAATGTAAGGGCGCGGGTGACTTCGCGGAGGAAGGTCGCCTTCTTGTGGCTGGACTCGACCAGCGTCAAGGAAATCTTGGGATACCACAGCTTGATCGGGATTCCGGGGAAACCGGCGCCCGAGCCCACGTCGGCAACCTTAACCGCGTCTTTGGTCCCTTCGCTCCGCTCGGGGTTGGCTATGAGCCGTCGTTGGTCGATAGCGGCAGGCGGCGTCGGAGGGCGCTCGTGATCCTGGCGTTTTAGCAGGCCCTCAGGGGCGGAAGCCCTGTGTTCTTCCAGGGGCGAATGGGCACGGCTCAATCCGTGCTCTTTCGGGCCTTCTCCTGGAAAGAGGTGGCGGGCGGCGAAAAGGGATTCGCCGAAGTGGCGGGTAACGATTTCTTCTTCGCTGCGGATGGCGGTCAGGTTGACCCTAGCATTCCAGCGCTGAAGTAGATCGATGTACGTCGATATATATGCCAAGGCGTCGGGTGTTAGGCGTCGGGCGTCAGACGGACCGAGGAAGGGGGCGAGCAAGTCGGCGATGCGGGAGGCTTGCATTGGGGCCATTGTATGAGTGGTAGGGGAGATTGAGAAAGTGCTTCAGCGCGAGGAAGCGGTTCGGACAGCCTGTCCACATTTGACTGGGGGAAGCAGTCTGGATCCCTTGATCTCGTTCAGGATGGAGAGACGCTTGGCTTAGCATTTTCCAAACCAGTGCTGGCGTCCGAGTTGGCTTCGGGGAGCGCCGCCCCTAAGCGTGCCATGGTTCATTCAGCGTAAGACAAAGGCAGAACGAGCTCTGAAGTTGGAGTGACCCTGTTATTGCCTGTTAGCCGACACAGTGCAAGCAGGGCCGTAACGATTCTACAGTGAGACATCTATCGCGTGGGTCAAGATGAAAATGCCGTTCCAGATTCAGGCGCGCGTTCAGGAACTTCGGCGAGAGACGGTCGAAATCGTGGCGACACGGAGCGCGAAACACTCCAGCGGGCAGGAGAAGGTGAAACGTGAGCAGCGGATCAAACGACTGTCGGAGATCCGTAATGAATTGTTGTCGCTGGTCGCGAAGGGTGGTGCGATTGGTGCCTTAACGCAGGAACCTCAAAGGGAGTGACGCATGTACCGGACGCAGTTGATGAAGCGTATCTTTGAGACTTGGCCCTACCTTTTTATTGCTATTTCTGCAATCGGTTTGGCCTACATGGCAATCGTTCGCTAGACACGGCCACCGGGTTGCCGGTTGCATGGATGACTGGAGTACTTACAAGAAGTCTGCAAGGCTTTTGTTGTAACGAGGAGATCAGGACGGGTTGCCGTTCACAGTTCCTGCAAAGGGCTCTTCCTCGCTATGTATTCCGCCACATACAAATGTGATGGCAGTCACACCAAGAATGTGTAGGCTGTCCTACCCTTTTTGCGTCTGGAGATCGCCAGTAGAAAGAAGATCGTTGTGCCTTGTAAACGGTGCGGTTTGGATAGCCTGACAGAGCTTTCTTCGGAGACTGCAATCCACTTCCCTGGCCCCGAAGGTTACAAGAAACCCCACGTGTTTGCGTTCCCGACACTTTTGATTTGCTCCGAATGTGGCTTTACGGAGTTCATGCTGACCCCGAGCGAGCTGGAGCAGATTCGTGATCGATTAGCGGCCTAGAAGGCTGGGGAAAACTCCACTCATGCTTCAGGAGTAGCGGGGCTAAAGCCCTACTCGACGAACACGACTTCGGCGGCCATGAAGGGCCGCCCTTCCACGGCGGCGCCAACCATCCTGGCGTTCTCCACCGGCGGCGTCAACTACCCAGGTTTTTTTCGCGGGGGCACCGGCCATCTTGTTTTTTTTCGCAACAACTAGAGGCGTTTTGCGTTGCGGCTGATGTACTGCTCGCCTTTGAGGACGGCGGCGATCGCAGCCAGCAGTTCGACAGCATCGGTCTTAACGACAAAGCCAATCGCCCCAACCCGGAATGCCTCCCCTACGACATCGGCTGAAGACTGCTGGGTAAGGAAGAGGATTTTAGACTGCGGCGAGAGCTCACGCATTCTTTGTGCGGCCTGGAGACCGTTCAGTTGAGGAAGTCCGATATCGAGAATGATCAAATCGGGTTGGAGCTGCCCCGACAGAGTTGCCCCTTCGAGTCCACCGGACGCTTCGAAGATGATCGGAGAGAGTGGTGATTTTTGAAGCAAGGAGCGGATTTTTTGTCGAAAGGGCTGAAAATCCTCCACCAGCAGAACGCGAATCGGCGCCGTCATTCAGGCCCTTTCATCAGGATGTGGACACCGGTGAGACTGTTTGAGTGGAATTTAATGAACCATTGTATCGCGCGGTGGTTAATTTCACGTTGGCGACTGGGCAGAAATTCGCTGAGATTACTGTGCTCCGTCGCCAACGGTCCTCGCAATACACTCAACTTCGCCGGGCATGGCGTCGCCGCAATCGACAATAACTTTTTCCTATGGCTTGGTAAAGAGCGGTGGCTTGTCATATTCATAACCGCTTCATAACCGCCAAATCACGACTCTTGAGGAACAGCCACACTTCAGTCGGGTCGGAAGGCTGTCACTACTGACAGTTCGTGACGAACTAGACCATGGCTAGGCTGGTTGACGCAGGTCTCTGTTTCCGTCAAGGTGGCTCTTCGCAGACGTCTATGTTAATCGGAACAACAAACCGCATCGAGCAAGAAAACAAGTTGGTGAAGTAAGCCTGTCGAAAACAGATCGTGAAGAAGGATCGAAGGTGACATCGAGCATTGTGTCGCCCAGGCTCGATCCGATCGTAACCCTGTGTCAGAAGAAGCTTCCAGGCCGGTCAGGCGTTTTCTAGATCCGATGGAGCGGATTTCCGAGATCCTTTTCGGGCTGGTGATGGTTCTCACTGTCACATGTTCGTTCAGTATCGGAGGCGGTGGGCAGACAGCAGTACGCGAGATGCTTATCGGAGCGTTAGGTTGCAACGTGGCATGGGGTGCAATTGATGCAGTTCTTTATTGGCTGGCTTGTTTACATGCCCATGGGCAGAAAATCATGGCGCTGCGCGCAGCCCGGGATACGGAGAATGCTGGCGAGGCACACCGCCTTATCGCGGACGCGTTGCCACCTCTGATCGCATCGGTTACGACTCCGGTCGAATTTGAGACAGTTCGACGAAAGCTGCGACAATTACCCGAGCCACCAGAGCGCCCCCGTCTTACAAAAGATGAATGGCTTGCTGGACTCGGTGTGTTTCTGCTGGTTGTTGTCGCGACCCTGCCTGTTGTCCTGCCATTTCTGTTCGTTCATGACCCGAAGCATGCCCTACGAATTTCGAACGGCATTGCCATTCTGCTGCTCTTTTTGACGGGTTATGTGTACGGGTACCACACGGGCTATCGACCACTGAAGAGCGGTCTGATCGTGATAGTCATCGGCGTCGCTATGGTGGGAATGACGATTGCGCTCGGAGGATGACGAATCATTCAAAGCTGGCGGAGCTAGTCTTTCTTGTTCTGGTGGCTGCACAAATGTGCGCCCAGGGTACAGGCGGCGTCGTGCCTCCGCAAGCGGCTGAAGAACCCAACGGCAATACGTGGTCGTTTGCCGCCGCGGGATATGGGTACATCGTTCCCGATGATCAGTCTTACTTCTCTCCCACATTCCGCGCCGACCGAAAATGGGTACACCTGGAAGCGCGCTACAGTTATGAAGACCGAAAGACCGGTTCGTTTTGGCTCGGATACAACCTGAGTTTCGGAGAGAAGCTGGTGCTGGAGGCGACGCCGATGGTCGGAGGAATAATCGGGAACACGACCGGCGTAGCTCCCGGATACCTTTTCACCTTGAGTTATAAAAAGGTCTCGCTCTACAGCGAAGGCGAGTTTGTCTTCGATACGAAGAATTCCGACAGCAATTTTTTCTATAACTGGAACGAGCTGACCTACTCGGCGACCGACTGGCTTCGCTTTGGGCTGGCCTCGCAGAAAACGCGCACATATCAGACGCCCCTTGATGTACAGAGGGGTTTCTTCACCGGGTTCTCTTACAGAAAAGTGGATTTCACTACTTACGTCCTGAATGTTGGATGGACAGATCCCACCGTCGTTTTGGCCATGGGTTTCAAATTCTGACATCTTCGGCCCAACAGCGGACGCAGGGTTCTTTTCAAATTCAAGGGGGATGCGTGTTGACCCGTCTTGCGTCGACTTGAGCTCAAAAGGCAAGCGGGGAGCCCCGCAAGAATTACACATCGCCAACACAACACACCGATTCACACCTGTCGCATTTAACAGTTTTCAGTCCGGCGAGGGATAACTATCCTAAGGCACACTTCCCGTTTCTCCTTGAAAGATCTGCGAGCACGCCCTGAAACAGGTGGAGGTTGCCATGCTCACTCTCCTTTGGGTTCTTGAGGGCATAATCCTTGCTTCATCATTCGCCATTGGCGTGTTAACGATTGCCGATGCCGTGAAAATCCAGCATCGGCGGCGTGAAAGGCCCCCGTTATTCGCGAGGGAAACTGGCTGGAGTAGCCCGGGAGGTCGTGATGCGCGTTGTGCGCGTGTTAATGAGTTTCACTATCCGGGCAGTCTCTTCCAGCGCCCTTGACGGACAGGAGTCATTCAAAAAATGCCGGTTTTAGGTTGAATCGCGGCATGACTGTGCGCCGAGCAAAAAGCAGCACAAAACTCGTCACGATCGGCGCCGGAAACCGCTACTAGTTCTCTTGGACATCACCCGCTTGCTTGAGTTCTTGTGTGGCGCCTTGACCAAGTAGAGGCCGCGGCGTCTGTCGCAATGGAAGCCTTCTGCCCGGAGGCACTCAGCGTGGACGACACCGCCGTCCGCTATACCAATTCAATGTTCCAGCAATACTGGCTTGCCACAAATGGCGCACAGAGTTCCTTTTACTTCTAAATTGTTTTTCATCTTGTGCGAAGCCCCGCGCCTTCTCTCGAAAGTTCTTACCTGCCCTGTGAGGTAGGGAAGCTCCTTACCTTGCTTTCCGCCTCAAGGACTATTAGCTACGGGTAAAGTGTTGTCAATCCATCCAAGATGGGCAAATTCACCGACCATAGTTAATCGCTTTTGTGCATGTTCCCTGGCGAGAATTGCAATTTGCGTAAAGACCTCCGCATGCGATCGCCCAGATCCAGTCTGATAGTCAGTTCTGCTGAGAAAAAACCCTGCTCTTGTTCGCTGCGGTGGTGCCGGTCTTCTTGATCGCTGTGTCCTCTGACCTGTCTTTTCAAGTACGTCGATGACCTGGGAGCATACGGCATTCTATCGGAGACCGGTTTTCTCACTCTGATTCCAGCAGCTATGATGGTTAGCCTTATGCCTGAGAGCGATGGAAGGATTACCCACATCAGCGACACTGCGCTTATGGTTGCGGCGTGCCGAGCGCACGAGAGCGCACTAGAGGATGCTTTTGTGCATGATCCGTTTGCGGCGCGGCTGGCTGGAGAGCGCGGAGTCGCTATTCTTAACGCCTTGCCACACGCGAAGGTAGCGCGGCTTGGACTCGCCATCCGCACACGGTTCGTCGATGAATTGCTGCTGGAAGCACTTGCAACTTCCACGATCGCGACTGTGCTGAGCGTTGGCTGCGGCCTCGACACGCGCCCTTGGCGCCTGGACCTTGCGCCGAATCTGCGCTGGATTGAGGTTGACTTCGCCGATGTGCTCGATTACAAGGAGCGACTCATGTCGGGCGAGAGATCGCGCTGCCAGCGTGAACGCCTCACTATCGATGTGAACGATTTGGAACAGCGACATGCGATGTATCAGGCCACTGGTGCGTCCTCGGCGCTCATGATCACCGAGGGGCTGCTGCTTTACTTGCCGGCTGCCACGGTGGAAGCACTGGCCGGCGAAGCGTCGACGCACAGCCGTATCGCCCGCTGGATTAGCGATATTACGACGACGATCTTCAGCAACGTGCTCAGCGGAGGCGCCGACGCGATGAAGCCGATCCGTCATGTGCAGGCCTCGGATGCTCTGCAAGGCGAACAGATTCTGCAAGTGCTGCAACGCCATGGCTGGACGACCTCGGCGATGCGCAGCTATATCCGCGATGTAGATTTTGTGTTCGAACGCGTCCGGAAAGCGATGGGGGGCGCTACGCCACCGCGGCCGCAGTTCCCGCCCGATGATCCGACAGGAGTGCATCTCCTGGTGCACGGTGGATGAGTGCTGAGGCCTTGGCAGAGAAATGGCACACAGGTGGTGCGGCCCGTGCCTCCTCACAAGTGTGATGAGTTGCGCACTGCAAGTGTTGACAGTTGCGAACGGCAAAAGAGCTGCGAGACTGTGTGGGTGGAGCTGCAGAGTTGCCTGACGTCGAGCTCCGGCGCGCTTCGTCCCGATGAATTGTCCTCACTGTAATCGAGAAACCGACGACAGTACTGCCGCCCTGGCAGATCACGCCTACATGCTTCGTGCCCGGTGCGAAAAATGCGGCAAGGAATTTCTGATCGTGGAGAGCGTTGCGATGACTGAGGAGAAGTACACATCTCAGCTGCGCGCAGACTCCAAGCAGAAAGGGACCGGATAACCTCAGTGCCGGAGAGAATGCATGATAGCCACGACGACGGGACCCGAGATCGTGAGCAAGATGTTTCCGAGCGCATACGGAACGGTGTAACCCAGGGCGCCGATGTTGCTGCCGCTGGCTTCGCGGAGCGCGTTGAGCGCCGGCATGCACGTCTGCGCTCCGGTGACCCCCGCGATGACCATCAGCGGGTTCATGCGAAAGATCCATCTGCCCACGACCATGGCTGCTAATGATGGGATTATGGTCACGACCATGCCAGCGAGAAAGATACTGGCAAAGAACGCTGGGCCGCGTTGAACGTATGCCTCGACGGCATGGGGTCCCGCACTCAGCCCCACGAGGGCAATAAATACGACGAGGCCGATATCGGCAAGGACGCGCTGGGAAGCCTCCGGGACCGAGCCAAACACGGGATAACGGCTGCGGGCCCAACCCGCAACGAGTCCAACCACGAGGATGGCTCCGGCCGTCCCTAGGCCGACTGGGATGCCGTTAATATGCAGGATGATCAAGCCCAGAAGGACGCCACACGCAATGCCAGCGGCCACAAAAGTGAGATCGGTCTTATTGAGATCAGCCTCCAGATAGCCAAGCCACTTTCCGCCACGATTGACATCCTGGGGCGAGCCAACCAGCTTCAATACATCACCGCGCTCAATGGCTACCCCAGCCTCGTGCGGCATTAGCTCTTCACCACGCGTAAGAGATTCCAGATATACGCCGCGAAAAATCTGACGGTTGGCCGCCAGGGCAGCGAGCGTGGTTCCAGCGGCAGAGCGGTTCGTGACTACCACGGTGATGGTTTTCAGGGGTACGGAGAGGGTTTCGAAATCCTCGAACTCAGGCCCGATCTCGCGTTCGGCGTTCGCGAGTATTGATCTGTGCGCCGCTATTACGAGCTGATCGCCAAGCTCAAGGCGGGTGTTGGGAGTGATGCTGAGGAATGCGTCATGGCGCTTCAGGCGCTGTACCGACAAACGACCAGCCGCGTAACGGTCTTCGAGTGCGTCGATTCCGATGCCGGCGAGCGAAGGGTTTTCGACGCGGTAACCGCGAAAGGTGAAGCGGTGTCCGGCAAGGAGCGAACTCCTGGCATCGGTTCCACCGGAGAGTTGCTCCTCCAATATCTTCGCCTCGGCTTTCAGGTTGGCCCTCATCAGCATGGGTCCGATTGCCGTGGCAAAGACAATCAACCAGAGATCGCCGAAACCGTAAGTGATGGCATCGCCGAGAGGAGCGTTGGCAGAGAGTTGGGACTTGATGGCATCCGAAAGCGGCAAGTTGGCGATCGCATTCAGCCCGGTTCCTAAGGCAGCCGATTGGGTCAAGCTGCCAGAGAACAGGCCTACGCTGATGCCTTCATCGAAGCCAAGAACATACGAGACTGCTATTGCCGTCACAAGGCCCGTGACCGCAAGGGTGACGGCGAGGACGATTTGCGAAATGGCCTCCTTGCGCAGGCTGCCAAAAAAGCGCGGGCCTACGGAATAGCCGATCGAGAACAGGAAAAGATAGAAGAAGATCCAGCGCAGCAACGGGGGAAATTCAGGCTTGGCGAAGATGCCGACCACGATGCCTGCCAGCAGGGTTCCGACGACTGAGCCGAGGCCAAAGCTTTTTACGTGGATGCGGCCGATCAAAGTACCGAAAAAAATGGTGACGAACAGAGCTAGCTCAGGATGTCGATGGAGCAGGGAAGCGAGTTCTTGCACGAGCGTTTCCTTTGCGGCGCGCGATCAAGCCGCCGGGTGTCCTGGAACTGCAGGCCGCAGCGGCGAGTGCGGCGATGATGCGGCCAAGTGAAATGTTCTAGCCGATCACTGGCGCGCATCTTACGTGCAGGAAAGAATCAAGTCAATGAAAGCAGATGAGTCGAACGACGGCTCAGCCGTTGGGGGCACCGCAAGCCTGTCAATCCCTACAGTTATGGACGCGATCGAAATTGAGCACTCTCGAGTCCTCCAAATCCTAACGAGAGGGCTAGGCCACCATGACTCAAAAATCGAAAGACGCTCCCCAGAAGCCGAACATCCTCGTTATCTGGGGAGATGACATTGGGATACAGAACTTGAGCTGTTACAGCCACGGAGTGATGGGATACGACACTCCAAACATCGACCGCCTCGCCAAGGAAGGGATGCTGTTCACCGATTCCTACGGAGAACAGAGTTGCACGGCTGGGCGTGCTTCCTTCATTACGGGCCAGAGCGGTTATCGCACCGGATTGACCAAGGTGGGAGTTCCAGGCTCGCCGGTTGGACTGCAGGCTGAAGACGCAACAATCGCGGAACTGCTGAAACCCTTGGGCTACGCCACCGGTCAATTTGGCAAGAACCACCTAGGCGATCGCAACCAATACCTGCCGACGATGCACGGGTTCGACGAGTTCTTCGGGAATCTGTACCACCTTAATGCCGAAGAAGAACCGGAACTGCCGGACTGGCCATCCAAGAAGGATTTCCCAGCCTTTAATGAGAAGTTTGCGCCGCGCGGAGTGTTGCACTGCTGGGCGACCGACAAAGATGACGCGACCGAACATCCGCGGTGGGGCCGGGTGGGCAGGCAGAAGATCGAGGATACCGGCCCGCTCACGAAGAAGCGGATGGAGACCTGCGACGACGAGTTTGTGGCGGCGGCGAAAGAGTGGATCACAAAGCAGCACAAGGCGGGCAAGCCTTTCTTCTGCTGGTTGAATACAACCCACATGCATCTCCGGACCCACACCAAGCCGAGCAGCCTGGGTCAGGCAGGGCGGTGGCAATCGCCGTATCACGACACCATGATCGACCACGACAAGAACGTTGGGGATGTTCTCGATCTGCTCGATGACCTTGGCATCGCGGAGAATACTTTCGTGATGTACAGCACCGATAACGGTCCGCACATGAACACATGGCCGGATGGGGCGATGACTCCGTTCCGCAGCGAGAAGGACACGAACTGGGAAGGTGCGTTCCGCGTGCCGTTGCTGGTACGGTGGCCGGACAAGATCAAAGCTGGATCGGTGTCGCACGAGATCGTGCAACATCACGACTGGCTGCCCACTTTCCTCGCCATGGCTGGCGAACCGGACATCGTTGAAAAGTGCAAGAAAGGCCACAAGGCCGGCGATAAGACGTTCAAGATCCACATCGACGGCATCAACTTGCTGCCTTATCTGACGGGCAAGGAGAAGAAGAGCCCACGGAAAGGGTTCGTGTACTTCGACGACGACGGCAACCTGGTGGCATTGCGCTTCGACAACTGGAAGGTTGTCTTCATGGAACAACGTTGCGAGGGAACACTGCGCATTTGGGCGGAGCCGTTCACCGTCCTGCGTGTACCCAAGCTCTTCAACCTGCGGACGGATCCGTTTGAACGTGCAGACGTTACGTCCAACACGTACTATGAATGGTTCCTGGACCACGACTACATCGCGCTGGCAGCCACTGCAGTGGTGACGGAGTTTCTGGAGACATTCAAGGAATTTCCGCCACGCCAGAAAGCGGCATCTTTCACGATCGATCAGGCCATGGAAGCATTGACGGCCGCTGGTGCGGGAGGAAGCGCGAAAGTGTCGGCGCCGGCAACAAAATCACCAAAAGCAGCTTAGAAGCCTTACGATTGTCAGACAACAACTGGGCCGTCTTCCATTGTGCGGAGGGCGGCCCGTTTTTTTGCACCTAGCTCGGTCAAATGTCCCCGAGATCAGAAGGATTGATTAGCGCAAGTACACGGTCTGAGGGGGAATTACCACCATCGCATCATGGGAATTTGTGACACCGCCTGCAGTTCAATTAACAAATTGAGCTGGTGCTCAATCTGATAGAAACGGACCAGCCTGCGGGGAGAGAGGGCGGTAGCGAATTGCTTGCGATACTTCTCGTCCAGCAGGTCTCGCTGTTTTTGAATGGCGAATCGTCGATTTAACATTTCAGTGGCCTGGCTATCGGTGATCTTGTCGTAATCATCGGCATACGCCTTGATCAGGGCGAGTCGAGCGTCGACGAAATTCTCCAGTTCCTTATTGTAGGCGTCATAGATCGGCCAGAACCGTTTGGCCTCCTCGTCCGTGAAGGTTTGCATGCCCTTGGTGATGGCGTCTTTCTTTTGCGCCTTGAGATCCTGTTTGAGCATTTTAATCCACGCATCAAGATCGTCCTGCGCAAACGCGGAAGTAGCAAAAATCAACGTCAGGGCCAGCAGCAATTTCTTCATTCTCGTTGTCCTCCGGAACACTACGAGCAGACTACGAGACGCGGGTCCGGCGCAGTACTGCGATTTCTGACAGTTCAGCAGAAGCCCGGCAGCCCTGTTGGTCATTAATGCGTTTGCCCAGATAAGTCCATTGAGACTGTTGCCGGAAACGTCGATGTGAATCTGAATCGATCGAAATTCGAGTGGGAACGACTCGACACGAAGCCGTACTGGTGAATTTGTAATTTCGATCACTGCAACCCTTCACGTCCGACCGTAAGATGAACGATATGAATAGGAGATCGTCATGGCTTGCTTTTCCTGCCGATCAGAAAACGTGAAGGCGTTTGACAGCGAAATCAGCATTCACTTTCCCGCAAAATCAAATCTGACAAATAGCCTCCTAGCGTCCCCAAAACTCCTTGTCTGTTTGGATTGTGGCCTGGCTGATGTCTTACTGAGTGAAGATGAACTGCGAAATCTCAGGGAAACGTATTCGTCGGGAAGCTGTGAAATCCTCAAAAATAGGAATGCAAGTCTTGCGCCAAAATCCCCGCTTCAAGATCGGTAAGTGGAATCAGGAGTTTCTATGTCCCGGCCGCGCCACTGTAGCCTCAGGGGCCAAGCACGACAAACAGAAATGCGATGAACACGCAGGCACCGAGAGCCAGGGTTCCAGAGGAGAACACAAGCATGGGCCTCATCACCTTCAAGCGGCGGTTCCGGCGGGCTTCCTCGCCCTCTGCCACGCTCTGGTCGTTCGGAGTTCCGCGAATACGCAAGCGGACGATGCGGAGTTGAAACGCGATGGAATCGGAAGCCAAATAGCGGGGACAGAGCGCCGAGGCGGCGG
>Ga0335077_10009211_pt1 | contig 12250 bp, 9 predicted proteins | sample Lox_Sample_31_FD_207151 | JGI IMG/M metagenome (GOLD analysis project Ga0335077, IMG submission 207151) | Soil microbial communities from Loxahatchee National Wildlife Refuge, Florida, United States - Lox_Sample_3.1 | ecosystem: Environmental > Terrestrial > Soil > Wetlands | place: USA: Florida...
ATCCGGATCGCTTGGTTCTGGATCTTCCCAACGTGGATGGGCCATCGACGCAGCGTCACTTCCTGGTGAATCGAAACGGAGTACACGGTGTTCGAATCGGGCTCAACAGAACGAAGCCGCTGGTCACGCGTGCAGTCGTAGACCTCGATAGCGAACATCCATACAAGCTCGTTTCGGGGAAAAATAGGGTCATCCTCATAGTCCAGCCCACTGCCAGCGCCCATGGACCATTACCAGCTGCGAAAAGGACTCTTTGGGGAAGATTAGCGACTCGTGGAGTAACCGACACCAAGCCAGAACGGCCCGTGCCTGCTGCGAGGGCTGAAGCCTCAACTGCCAATCTACACGTTAGCTTCGAAGTGAAGTATGTCGCAGAAGGAGCCGTCTATCTGAAAGGGGGACGTAGTTCCGGCCTGAAAGAGGGAATGAGGCTGGTGGTGCATGATGCCACCGCAGGCTCGAAAAAATCCAATGGTTCGCTCGGGCCGACCATAGCGGAGCTGCAAATCGTTTCGGTTGCCGATTCCTCCGCGGTCGCGGAAATTCAGAGCGCGAAGGGCGATGTGAAGCAGGGGGACTGGGCGGAGTTATTGCCACGTGAGGTTGCGAAGCTGGGAGAACCTCCATCAACCGAACCCGCAATCAAGACGGCTGTTCAGACGATTGCCCCGCGCGAATCCATACGATCTTCTCAGGGGGTGCGGCCCTCTGCGCAAGAAGGATGGATTCGCGCTCGCGTCGGCTTCGATTACAGCGGAATGACGAGCGGCGGCTCGACGCCAGGACGCAGCACTTCGTTCGGACTCACGATCAATACGGATACGACACAAATCGCCGGCACTCACTGGAATCTCCAAGGATACTGGCGGGAGAGATTGACGACAAATTCTCAACCCGACGAGCAGACGCTGCAAAACTATCTGGACAGGACATATCTCATTCAGATGCGCTACGACAATCCGGATTCCAAATGGGTTGCGGGATTCGGTCGCTTATATCTCCCATGGGCAGTGAGCCTGGATACGATCGATGGCGGATATGTGGGACAGAAGGTGACGTCAGGCGTCACTACCGGCGTCTTCTTCGGTTCAACCCCGGATCCAACATCATGGAACTACCGGCCTAATCAACAGATTGGGGGATCGTTCGTCAACTTTGAAGGCGGTAGCTACGACGACCTTCATTACTCGAGCACGGCCGGATTTGCATTAAGCACGCTGAAGTGGCAATTGGACCGGCCATATGCATTTTTTGAGAATGAACTTTCCTGGGGCAAGGTTTTCTCCGTCTATCACTCATTGATTGTCGACTGGCCGCAAGGACTTAGCACAGACGGCATCACTCCGGGAGGAGGAATTAGCAGAAGTTATCTTACTGTCCACATAGAACCAAGAAACTGGATTTCGTTTGACGTTTTTCACAACTACTTTCGTGATGTCCCGACCGCTGCCACCGCCTTAATAGGAACTGGATTGGTGGACAAACTGCTGTATCAGGGCGTCAACGGAATCATACGTCTAAAGCCAGTGCGAAGCTTCAGCATTTATTCCACTCTTGGCAGAAGCGATAAGACCGGCGATGCCCATCGAAGCTTGAATGAAATGTATGGAATCACCTGGAAGGAGATCTGGCACACGGGAATTCGGGCCGACATCCACTATTCGAAGTTCGATAGCGATTTCGCGCGTGGCACCTACAAGGTCCTTTCGCTATCAAGACATCTCGCCAACCGGATGATGTGGGATGCGCAGTTTGGAACTCAAAGCCTTAACTCTGCATTTACTCTGAACAACAGCTCGAAATTTATAGACACCAGTATTGATACCAACTTCACGAGACGCACATTCCTGCAAAGCGGTTACACCCTCGAACATGGTTCGGCGCTGAATTACCGCCAGTGGTACCTCAGCCTGGGATATCGCTTTGATGAGAAAGAGCCAGGAAAATGAACGCATCGATCAGCACACTCGTCTCGGTGACAACTCCGGGCTCCGATTGCGAAGCAGGCTCCCCCGAAGCAAGACACAGGCGTCTTCTGGCCTTGATATTGCTAATTTTTGTTGGCGGCGTCGTCGCGCTCACGCTTTACGGACAAGACTATTACCGCCTTAGCCAGCCGGAGCGGGCACTTTCTCCGAAGCACCATTTGCTGAAGCCGGGTGGTGTTGTGGGCGTTAACCTGGGATTGCTCGGCGTTGTGTTGGTCTGTGGGATATTCCTCTATTCACTGCGACGACGCTGGAGATGGCTGCAGAAACAAGGCACTTCCAAACACTGGCTAGACGTCCATGTTGTGCTGGGAGTTGCGGCGCCCGTTTGCATCGCGTTCCATTCGTCCTTCAAATTTCGAGGGCTGGCGGGGCTGGCATTCTTGCTTATGGTGCTGGTTTCGGTAAGTGGGCTGATTGGGCGCTATTTATATGCGCAAGTGCTGCAGGATATCGCTGTTGCTGAATTGATGCTGCGCGAATTGAAGGCTGCATTGGAACGGCAGCGGATCGTAAGGCCGGCAGAGTTGCAAAGAGTTTTCCTACGTCTCCCCGATCCCGGTCGCGTCCCGCACTGGTCGCCTCTGAGGGCAACTGTTTATACGCTGGGGGCAGATCTCGTGCGTCCATTTCGGACCCTGCAGCTTCGACTCAAGGTTATGGGAGGCGCGGCTGCCATTCCCTCAATATTGGGAATTGGGGTACCGAGGAATTCCACGCTGGATGACGTCATCCGCTTGGCTCGCAGGCAGGCGCTGCTTTCGAGGCGCATCCTACTGCTCTCACATGCGAAGAGAGTCTTGCAGCTGTGGCATATCGTACACAAACCATTCAGCTACACGTTCGCAATATTAGCGCTCCTGCACATTGGAGTGGCAATGATGCTCGGATTCCTGTGACAGTCTTTCTTTTATGAACACCCTGATCACGCTCTGTATCGTTGTGCCGCTTGCGTTGTTGTTTCTAAGACGCTATGTGCGACGCTTGATTCAGAATGAAGAACACGCTCGGAGGATGGTCGAAGCGCAAGACGTGCTACCTGTGACCGCGAAAGGAATGCATCCTCATATCGACTCTGCCCTGTGTATTGGCTGCGGGAGTTGCACAACAGTTTGTCCGGAGGGAGATGTTCTTGCTATGGCGGGGGGAAAGGCGGTGATCGCAAACCTGCAACGGTGTATCGGACACGAACGCTGCGCAGAAGCTTGTCCCATGGGAGCGATCACCATGGTCCGAGGTTCATTCATCGAGCCCGGTACTCCACGCTTGACAGACGAGTACGAAACGACGATCGATAATCTGTTCATTGTCGGAGAACTGGGTGGCCTGCCGTTGATCAGGAATGCGGTGAACCAAGGGCGGCAGTGCATCGACATCATCGCGAAGAGACTTAGCCGAAAGCGGCTCGCCACATCCATAACGAACGTCTACGATGTGGTGATTGTGGGCGCAGGGCCGGCAGGTATCAGTGCTTCTCTGCGTGCCATCGAGCAAAAGCTGAGCTATATCACGATCGAAGCGGACGAGGTGGGAGGGACCGTGGCTAAATTCCCTCGCCACAAAGTCGTAACGACCACGCCCTTGGATTTTCCGATCTTTGGAAAACTCGACAGGACCGAAATGCCAAAGGAGCACTTGCTCGCCTTCTGGGACATGGTTCTGAATCGTGCAGATTTCAATGTTTGCGCAGACTCGAGGGTGCTTGATATCCGGAAATCGAGACCCGGCGTTTTTTGCGTAAGAACCGCGACCCGGCAATACTGGGCACGCACGGTTGTGTTGGCGACCGGCCGAGCCGGTAACCCCAAGAAGCTAGAGATACCGGGGGAGAATTTGTCAAAGGTGATGTACCGGTTAATAGAAGCAGAGCACTACATGGACAAGAGAATCCTCGTGGTAGGAGGTGGAGATAGCGCAGTCGAGGCTGCACTTGCTCTTTCGCGTCAGCCGGGAAATAAAGTAACAATCTCGTACCGCAGGCGGGAGTTTACCCGGATCAAAAAGCGAAACGAGCAACTCATCAGAGAATCCGTGGATCGAGGAGTCATCGAAAGTGTATTCGAATCGATGCCGACCGAGATTACGAAGGATTCCGTTGTCCTCGAAGTTCGAAGAAGCCCTCGTGCTTTAGCGAACGATTTGGTGTGGATCTTCGCAGGAGGGGTTCCACCTCAGGAATTCCTGCACAAAATCGGAGTCGGTTGCTGGGCTGCCAACTCAGAAATTTCTTACCAACGAGCCCTTCTTTAACAGCAGATGTTTCGCGGCAGCGGACTTCCGTGTGGATCGCCTCCTCGACTTTTAGTCGATTTAGCAATGGTCATTAGCACCCTAGAGATACAAGTGCCCGCAAGTACTCACTATATCGTGGACGGTGGCAGCGCCTCGATCGAAAGGCATATCATGAATTACTAATCGTCACTGCCAGACGACAGTTTGCCTGGAGATGCTTGAATGGTCGATGACTTTCCTCGCTTTGATCTTAAGGGTGATGTGGCATTAGTTACGGGCGCTGCCCGAGGTTTGGGGCGCAGCATTTGTTTGGCACTTGCGCATGCTGGCGCCGATGTGGCACTCGGGCTGAGAGATATAAAAACAGGAGGCGAACTCGCCAGCGAGATTGAAGGTATGGGCCGTCGTGTGTTGCTCCTCCAGATGGACATGACAGAGCTTGATCAGATTTCTCGTGCGGTTGACGATACGGCCCGGCATTTTGGGCGGCTTGACATCCTCGTAAACAATGCGGGGTTGTCCCCCGAAAATCTTGTGGAGAACGTACGAGAGGAAGATTTCGATTTGACTCTGAGGGTGAATCTGAAAGGGACTTTTTTCGCGAGTCAAGCGTGCGGGCGCTTGATGATTAGCCAAAAGCGAGGATGCATCGTAAACATGAGTTCGCAAGCGGGCTTTGTAGCCTTGCCCACGGAATCGGTTTATTGCATGACAAAGGCCGCGATTGCGCACTTGACCAAGTGTCTTGCGGTCGAGTGGGGGAAGTACAACATTAGAGTTAATGCTGTTGCACCTACATTCATCCGTACACCAGGTACGGAATCGGTATTGGCTGACGCGGCATTCCGAAGCAACGTGATTGAGCGCATCGCGGCCCTGCACCGAATTGGTGAGCCGATGGACGTCGCCGGAGCCGTCATCTTCCTCGCTTCCCCAGCCGCATCATTGATTACGGGACAGACACTCCTTATCGATGGCGGCTGGACCGCCCTATAGAGGGTCCCCGTCACCCAGGCAAATTCGTACCAGGCCGGCTTTTCGCTGGAGTATCGTTTCAACCGTCATCATTCCCGTGGACTCGCTAGCATGAGTTGCCATTTGATTAGCGCATGGATTCGAAAGGCGATTCCTGAACTTCTGCGATGTTAAAGTGTTTTGACGCGACACAGAACGACCCCATGTGACGGCACGACAGCGCTGATAGTGTTTCCTGTTTTCTTCATCTCGCCGGTCCAGAGGTCGTGTAAGGAATAGCCGCTTTGCTTTTCGGGGAGTCCTATGGTTGATGCTGGAACAGAGACTTCCTCTGCTTTCCCGCCGGTGTTGAACAAACCGACGATCACGTCTCCGTTCGATTCCTTCTTGGCGAACACCTGCCGATTACCGTTAGTAAGCACTCTTTTGGCGGCAATCGAATCCTGGTCGACAGCAAGGACGTCCAAATTCTCAAGGTATTTCTGCAGGTCTGTTGGGTCGAGGTGAGTAAGATCGACGCCGAGGATAAGGGGTGAAGCGCCAAGCGCCCATAGGCTGATCTGCGTCTGGCGCTCGACCGGAGTCAGCCCGTCGTTGCTGCCATTTCCTACCTCGAGGGAGTCATAGTCGTTGAAACCGCCCGCGCCAGCATAAGGCTGCCACTCCGCCACATAGTTGAAACGCTTTGCAACGTCGTTCCAACTGGTCAGCGGATAGCTGCTCCCGCCCTTTTCGCACTTATAGCATTCGACGTCGGGCGCAAATTCCCATTGATTGGCATACTTCATCAGCGTCGGCGTGAGATCGGTTGTAAAGTCGCCTTGCGTTACATCCAGGACCATGGGCCGTCCGCTTTGCCTTATCGCATCCGACCACGCCTTAACATCAGCGGCATTGTTGTTCGTCATGCCGTCAATCTTGATGTAATCGACACCCCACGCCGCGAGCATATCCACCCATGAATTCGTATACTCGTGCGCTCCAGGCTTGTTGTAGTCAATGCGGACCATGCCCTTGCAGTTGTAGTTGTTCTCCTTGACAGACGGTTCCGCAATCTGGGCAGCCGTGTATGACGTGCCCTTGATGGGCGTGTTCCGATTGACTGCCTGCTTCGAAATTCCGGGCGTAACGTAAATTCCGAACTTCATCCCGAGACCGTGGATGTAGTCAGCAACTACCTTGATGCCATCGGTATCTCCCTGAGGCGGGAATATCGATGGGTCTGTAATCCAGCGGCCATACGCGTCGACATTCGGACCTTGTGGGCCCGGGCACTGATACCAAAAATCATCGAGGTTTACGTATTCGTACCCGAGTTTCTGCAATCCGGAATTATGCAGGGCGAGCGCCTGCGCTTTCATATAGTCCGCCGTGGGATGCTTGCGGAGAAAGCTCCAGCTACTCCAGCCGAGAACCGGCGTGCGCTCGAGGCCATTATCTTCTGCACTGCTGTTTTGCAGGACTCCGCCCGCCAGTAACGCGATCAGAAACACTGCTTTCAAACTGTGTGTACACTGCCTCAAAGAAATCATCCCTTTCCTCTATCACAAGCGGGGGCATAAAACAATTGCGCATATGCAGGCGGAGCACTATCGCATATATCCTTGAAACAGATCATGCAGAGTTCCAGGTTTCAGGCCGGCATTTCTTTTGCCTTTGAAACGCCCAAAAACATCTGATCTAATGAGCCGCGCTTAGAGTCTGTTTTGGGCCGGCAGCTTTAAATTTTCAGGCGGTGCTGAGGATCTCTATGACCATCACTCGACGGAAATTTGTAGGGGGCGTGACTGCTCTCGGAGGGGCCTCGATACTGCCCGCAATCTCCGCGCAGAAGATCACGTTGGCACCGCAGACCACGCATTCCAGACTGCCGAGGAAACAAGATTTCACAATTCCAGAAGGCGTGACCTATCAGGCTGCGGAAAAAGTCATACTGGCCCGGTTCAAGGAAAGCATTCGCGAGCCTGCATCGGGACAGCGGAATTCCTGAACTTGTGACTACTCCCAGAAGATTCGCCAAAAGCTAGTCCGCCGAGATTCGTAAGTTGCTATGAGAACTGAATATTTCGGTTGCCCAGGCGAACTACTTCTCAGCAGGCAGACGCCGAGTCCAAAGCGGGCTGCAACCTTGCTGGAATCTGGCCATGTTGCCAGTCGTTGAGCGGACTCAGGCAGGTGCGCCGGATCGGACGTTTCGTAAACAACGTCATTGATCCACCCGGAGGGAAAGCGCATGTCCTGCTTGCATACCTTTTCCCGAAACGTGTTTCTACCCATTCTTTCCAGTTTCGACAGATGTGCTGCCTGACGGACCTGAAGAAAAGCTGTTGCAACTGCGTCGGCGACAGCATCCTCCTGATCAGATGCAGCCGTGGGTACTACGATAAGGAAGATGAGAAGAGCCGAAAAGATCAGCTTCGCCATACTGCTTCGGATCGATCCTCCACGAAGGCACATTGTGACACAAGCTTCCCCCCAAATAACAATCGAGGTACCAGAAAACTCTCTTGTTTCCACAGCGCAAGCTGATAAGAAGAGGGCATGCGTGGAAAAGACGAGCAACAGTTGGATGTGTTTAGCTACGTAAGCCCAGAGCAGCGCGTGCCCCAAGACCACCCCTTGCGTCTTCTTCGTGTCATGACCGATGAGGCATTGAGAGAACTGCAACCACGATTCCACAAGCTGTATGCGAAAACCGGGCGGCCGTCGATCGCGCCAGAGAAGTTGTTGCGGGCGCTCCTGCTGCAAGCGCTGTACTCGGTGCGCAGCGAACGGCTGTTGATGGAACAGCTCGACTATAACCTGCTGTTCCGTTGGTTCGTGGGCTTGAACATGGACGACGCCATTTGGGATGTGACCGTGTTCACCAAGAACCGCGAGCGCTTGCTCGATGGGGACATTGCCGAAGCCTTCTTCCAAGCCGTGCTCCAGCAGGCGCGGGAGCGGAGTCTGCTCTCGGACGAGCACTTCACCGTGGATGGAACGCTACTGGAAGCGTGGGCGAGTGTGAAGAGTTATCAGCGCAAGGATGCGAAGAACGACGTTCCGCCGGACGATCCTGGCAATGCGACGGTGGACTTCCATGGGGAGAAGCGGTCGAACCAGACGCACGCCTCGAAGACGGACCCGGATGCGAAGATGGCACGCAAAGGCAAGGGCAAGGAAGCCAAGCTGAGTTACAACGGGAATCTACTGGTGGAGAACCGCCACGGGCTGATCGTGAACACCGAGGTGTTCGAGGCCAACGGAACGGCCGAACGCGATGCCGCACTGGTGATGCTGGAGCAGATTCCGGGAACGAAGCAGGTGACCGTGGGCGGGGACAAGGCATACGACACGGCGGATTTCGTGGCCGAATGCCGCAACCTCAAGGTTACGCCGCACGTGGCTCAAAATCTGGAGCGACCCGGTGGGAGTGCGATTGATGCTCGCACGACGCAGCACCCTGGATATGCCATCAGTCAGAGGAAGAGGAAGCGTATCGAAGAGTGCTTCGGATGGCTGAAGACGATCGCGCTGTTGCGGAAAGTTCGGCATCGTGGAATTTTCAAGGTGGGATGGGTCTTCACCTTTGCAGCCGCTGCCTACAACTTAGTCCGTATGAGGAATCTGGCGATTCAATCGACGTAAGCCGAGGTCGCAGTCTGCGCGCAGGCCCGAAAATGAATCCGCGCGGGACACCAGCTGATGCAGCCAGAACCCTTCCCGAATCACAAAATCACTAAGACTCGAGAGAATCTAAGTCGCGGAGTCCATTTTTCCGCAGCCTGCTATATCAATAGTGCCTATATCCATCCCATGCCGATTCGCGCGCAAGAGGCGTTACGAGCATATGCTGAGTCGCGCTCAACCCCAGGAGTAGATCTTGGACACTTCGATACAAGCGATCCGAAAATCGAATTTGTGGCGCTGATCAATGCAAAGCCGGCGGAGATCAGCTATGTGCCCAACACCAGCACGGGCGAGAACCTCATCGTGAATGGCCTCGATATCGTAGGCACGAATGCAAACGTCGTCACCGATGCGCTTCACTTTGAGGGAGCGCTTCTTCATCTTGGCGAACTCAAACGCCGATCGCAACTCGATGTTCGCATCGTCATGCCGCGAGACTGGCACATTTATATCAAGGATCTCGAACGTGCCGTGGATGCTAAGACGAAGCTGATCGAGATATCCCTGGTTGCGATGGACAACGGTTTTCAGCACGACCTGAAGCTGGTCTGTGATTTAGCGCATACGCACGGCGCTTACGTCTACGCCGACATCGCACAGGCGGCTGGCAGTACTCCCATCGATGTTCGCCAGAGCGGCGTGGATTTTTGCGCTTGTTCGAGTTTCAAATGGCTCATGGGCGACTTCGGCCTGGGCTTCTTGTTTGTTCGCGAAGGCCTCCTTGATACCGTTCTTCGACGCACGCAATATGGTTACTACGAGGCCAAGTCTCTCGAGTCGCACTTCCTGCCCACTGACAAGCCTGGAGATGCACCATATAGCTGGCAACTAGGTGACGATGCGAGCTCGCACTTCGAAGTTGGTACGCAAGCCGATGGCGTCGCGCATGTGCTCGCGCATTCTCTGCCGTACATCCGAGCGATGGGAGTAGAAAACATTCAAGCGCACCGGCAACCCCTTCTGAGGAAGCTCCACGAGGAAATGCCGCGCCTCGGGTTTGACTCTATTACACCGCGGGAATCAACCTCCGCGATCATTAGCTTCCGGATGAAAGACCGGGCCGACGTGGTACAACGCCTACAGAAATTCAGGATCAACGCGAGAGTGACGCAACAGTTTCTTCGCCTCTCGCCTACGGTCTTCAATGATATCAACGACGTTGATCGGGTGCTCGAAGCTTTGTCGTAATTCATCTTGGCTCGAAAAAGGAAAGTGCCGAACAGTGATTACGCGGTGAACCCCGAAGGGCTTGAGGTTGTCGAAGCAGTCCTGTATCCGTTCAGGAGAGGGAGAGAGGCGATTTTCAATATCCCATCCTCTTGTCTGCGATATTCAAAAGAGAATCTCCGCGTCTGAATCGTTCTAGCTGCGTAAGAAAGAATCGCATTGCGTTGTCCAACCAATCGGGCGTGTGGTCCGCGCAATGTGGAGACAACAAGACGTTCTCCAGGGCATAAAAAGGATGTCCTTGCGGTAATGGTTCTTGATCAAACACATCGAGGGCCGCACCTCGAATCCGATGGTCCGAGAGTGCCTTGATCATTGCTTGCTCGTCGACCGTGGGTCCGCGGCCGATGTTGATGAGTACGGCATTCTCTTTCATGGCGGCGAATTCGGCATCTGCAATGAAACCTCGCGTTTGCTCAGTCACGGGCAGCGCTACGACTATAAAATCGCATCGCGGAATCATTTCCAGGCGCTGCTCCGGTCTGTAGAACTGATTAACGAATAAATCTTCTTTCGACTGGCGGGATATATCTCGCCTGAGGCCGAGTACGTTCATCCCCAGAGCGCGAACTCGGGCAGCCACCGCACTACCGATGCTTCCATATCCGACAATGCCCAGAGTTTGCCCAGAAACCATCGTTACGTCGAAGGGTTGCCATACCCCGGCGATCTGATTGCGAATCATCCGCCGAAAGTCCTTGGCGAAGTACAAAATCGCGGCCAAGGCAAACTCCCCGAGGGATGGGCTAAAAACACCACTGCCGTTCGTAAGAATTACGGCGCTCTTTATGAGTTCGGGGAAGAGCACCTGCTCTAAGCCGGCTGACCGGGAATGGATCCATCGTAATCGGCGTGTCATCAGAAACACGTCTCGGAGAAGCCCGAGGGAGCCCGACCAATTCAGAATAATTTCGGCATCGAGTGCGGCCCTGGTGAACTCACCTGCCGAGTCTCCGACCACGATCGTTGCCGCCTCACGCAACTCGCCCAGAAATGGAGTTTCCTCATCGCCGGGTGCAGTCAAGACGAGGATCAGATTATCGTTCATCAATTCGTCCCCCGGAGGTTCGAGAAATAGTGTGCGGTCAACATGCTATTTCAGGAACAAGGCCATCTGCCGAAAGAACCTCTATACTACGGTGCAGATTTTACCGGAGGAAGCGCCGCTCTTCGGTGTTTTGCCGAACACCGGTGAGGCGATACTTGATAAAAGGGAGACTATCGTAAGAACAGGTGTTGTCAGGGGGTGCATATGTTTTTCACTAGACGAGAAATGTGCAGTCTCATTCCAGCGCTCATAGCGGTGGGAACCGGCCTTCCAGCTTCCGCAGATCAGAATGATTCGCTGCAATCTGCGGTTTTTGCGTTCGACGAACTGCGCATACAGAATTCCGGGCTCGTACAGACACGGCCGATCTTAAAGGGCAAGCTCGCGACTGGCGAACACATCGAAGCGCATGAGACGACTCTGCCGCCGAATGGATATCCGCATCCTCCCCATCATCATGCGCACTCGGAGATGTGGCTTATCCGCGAGGGAACTGTGGAACTCACGATCAATGGCGCCAACCATCGTTTGGGTCCCGGAGGGCTGGGCTTCGTCCGCTCGAATGAGGAGCACGGCATAAAAAATGTCGGCACAGTTCCCGCCACCTACTTCGTTGTCGCCGTTGGTCCCGGAGCGGACAGCTAATTATGATCAGGGACTCGGCTTCGCACCTTTCGCGAGCGGTGAACATCGACGACCTGCGCGAACTCGCGCGCCGCCGCGTGCCAAGGATTGTTTTCAACTACATCGATGGCGGTGCGGAAGGCGAGTGGACGCTTCGCGAAAATCGCCGCGCGTTCGAAGCCGTTACGTTCCGGCCGCGCCAAGCAGTTCACGTAACAATAACTGATTTGCGAACCTATGTGCTTGGCAGAGAACTGTCCATGCCTTTGCTCCTGGCGCCGGTGGGATATCTGCGGGTGATGCACCCCAAGGGTGAAATTGCAGCTGCCCGGGCGGCTGGCAAAGCTGGGGTTGGTGTGATCCTCTCGACAGTCTCTGGTCATCGCCTGGAAGATGTGAAGGCCGCTTCTCCCGGCCAAGTCTGGTATCAGCTCTATCTCACCGGCGGTCGCGCTGCGGCCGAAAACGCGATGCGGCGAGCGAT
>Ga0335077_10009212_pt1 | contig 12249 bp, 9 predicted proteins | sample Lox_Sample_31_FD_207151 | JGI IMG/M metagenome (GOLD analysis project Ga0335077, IMG submission 207151) | Soil microbial communities from Loxahatchee National Wildlife Refuge, Florida, United States - Lox_Sample_3.1 | ecosystem: Environmental > Terrestrial > Soil > Wetlands | place: USA: Florida...
AAACCCGTCATTCCGAACAAAGTGAGGAATCTCTCTTCTTGCTTTCGTCCCGTGGCTGTACCACCCCAACGGCTCGTCATCCGGTTCTGGCATCCACGGCAACACGCCTCCCTAGGACAACCCCATGGATCTCGCTGAACTCCAAGTCTTTCTGACCGTCGCCCGCGAGGGCAGCTTTTCTCGCGCCGCCGAACGCCTTTACCGCACGCAACCCGCGGTCAGCCTCGCCATCCGCAAACTTGAAGAATCCCTCGGTCAGCCCCTATTCGTCCGCGGCGCCCGCCCCGTCCGTCTCACCGATGCCGGCACTCTTCTTCGCGAGTATGCCGAGCGACTGCTCAACATGCGCGACGAAGTCAAAAAAGGCCTCATGGACCTCGAAGGCCTCAAGCGCGGCGAACTCTCTCTCGGCGTCAACGAAAGCTCCATCCACGCCCTGCTTCCGGCACTCGCCAAATTCCGCGAAGCCCATCCCGGTGTCCAGATCCGCCTCCACCGCATGTTTTCGCGCGATATTCCTCACGAAGTGGTTAACTACCGCCTCGACCTCGGCGCCGTTTCCTTCGTCCCCCGCGACGCGCAGCTGCTAGCCACGGAAATTCTCAAGGACGAACTTACTTTCGTCGTTCCGCCCAAACATCCCTTCGCCAAGAAAAAGGAAGTCGATATTGAGGAGCTTGGCAAGGAAAACTTTATCGCTCACATCGTCGAATCTCCGTTCCGCCGCCGCGTCATCGAGCTTTTCGCTCGTCATAAGACCATTCTCAACATGCCCATCGAAATGCCCACGATCGAAAGCATCAAGCGCTTCGTGCAGATGGGCATGGGCGTCGCCATTGTTCCCCGCATGTGCGTCAATTGGGAGATCGAGCATGGCACCCTCAAGGAACTCAAGATTCGCCAGCTCAACATCCCTCGCCACCTTTACATCATCACCCGCCGTGGCGCTCGCCTCCCCCACGCCGCCGCCGAATTCATCCGCCTCCTCAAAGTCGAATAGCTCTTCGCAGTTGTAGGGCCGCCTTCCGAGGCGGGCCGCCACCGGAGGTGCTTGCCGACAACGTGATCTTCTTTGCGTCAAATCAAAGGAGTTGTCATCCTGAGAAGCGCCTTCTGCGACGGAGGATCTCAACTGATGGTGTTTCCCCAGCCTGCCCATGGTTCACGCCATCGCTAGGTCTTGGGCTCTTTGGACCTTCACTTTTCACCTTATACCGTTGCACGGTTCTTCTTTTGTACGCGCGCAAATTACGTGACCTGCCTCACTCCCCCTGCATCTGAATTTCGTTTATCCTGTACCCCTCAGCCGCCGAAGGACGCGGCCAGCGCATGCTCAGCGGTCTCGCCATTCTCGCTATCGGCTTCTTTCTCGGCATGCGCCATGCCACCGATCCCGACCACGTGATCGCCGTCTCTACCATCGTCAGCCGCGAGCGCTCCCTCTCCAAAGCCTCCCTCATCGGCGCCTTCTGGGGACTCGGCCACACCATCACCATTGTCATCGTCGGCGCCGCTATCATCCTCTTTAATCTCGTCATTCCCCCTCGTCTCGGCCTCACCATGGAATTTGCCGTCAGCCTCATGCTCATTCTTCTCGGCATTCTCAACCTCACCGGCGCCACCAAGTGGATCAGCGAAAAATTCTCCCCCGCGCATCCTCATGTCAGCGGCCAGCACGCTCACATTCACGAGCACAACCATCATCTTCATTACCACTGGCACGCTCATGCCCCTGCTCAGGAGCATCACGCTGATTCCCTGCCTGCCCCCCGCCTCGTCGAAAAACCTCTCCTCAACCTCGGCTGGTTCCACACACTTCGCCCATTGTTCATCGGCATCGTCCATGGACTCGCAGGCTCCGCCGCCGTCGCTCTGCTCGTGCTTACCACCATTCACAACCCGCGCTGGGCCGTCTTTTATTTGTTGGTTTTTGGATTGGGCACGATCGCCGGAATGATGCTCATCACCTGCGCTCTCGCGCTGCCCTTTTCCTATGCCGGAACCCGCTTCCGCGGACTTAACCAGGCCCTCATCACCGGCTCCGGCATCCTCAGTTTCGCCTTCGGCCTCTTCCTCGCCTACCAGATCGGCTTCGTCGACGGTCTCTTCACCACCCACCCCACCTGGGCCCCCCACTGAGGCATGCTCCGCAAAGCTTCTGAGAATCACATCTGCGGATGCTCCTCGATAACAGCGAGCGCTCCGTCGAAGTCTTGGCCACGCATCCAAAGGGCAGACTAGCGTCACAACACGATTCGCGCTGTGTTGCTGCCTCGCGGTGGCATCCTGTGCCCTTAGCTCGTCGCCGCTCGCAACTGGCGCTCACCTTCGCTGAGCGAGAGGACACTTCCGCGAGGGATGGCTTCCGGTTCATCGCTGCGTGAGATCACTCGGCGTCTCCATCGAGCGGGCGGTGGCCAACAGATTCAAACGTGAGATTTGGAGTCGATGATAATGAGTGAGAGAAAGTTGGGTGCCGCACCCTCGGGTTCAAGGGTGCGGATTTTAACGTCTACCTGTGACAGATATTTGCGACCGCATCGCGTAGACCAACGCGACCAATCACGCGCCCTGCTAGGCCTAAATGCCTAGGTTTCAGTGCTAGCTCTTTTTCCCCGCCGCCGCGTCTTCCACTGTCGCGTAAATCGGCAACATATTATGCAGGCCCGCCACCATAACCACTGCCCTCGCCTGCGGAGTCAGCGACGCCAACGCCAGCGTTCTCTTCTGGTTCCGCCGGCTCACAAACAACGACACCAGCGCCCCCACTCCCGCCGAATCCAGAAAGCTGATTCCACTGAGGTCCAGCACCAAAGTCTCCGATTCATCCGGCCTCAACTGCTGGACAAACCCGTTCACCGTCTCCAGGCTCAATTTCCCCTTGGCATGGTAAATCGTTATAGTTCCACTGCTCTTCGCGTCTTTCTCTAAATCCAAAGTGATCGGTGGCATAAGCCTAAGACGATAGCGCGGAACCTTTTGAGTACACATTAACGCCCGTTAACATGGACTCGCTCAGTCCGTTTCTTCTTAAGACTGTTTCAAATGGGAACAGTCGCCGCTTTCTTAACCTTCTCTCATCCTCTTGTTATTGACCAAATATCAACATCACGCTAATGTAATTTCGGGCTTCTCTCTCTTTTCCAATTTTTTCCGGATAGATGTTCCGGATTAAGGAATCCTCATGCCACTCGGTCATCCTTCTGCTCCTTCTCGTCCACTTTCGCTCCTCATGATCCTGCTCTCTTCCCTTCTCATTGGTCCGCTCTCTCACGCGCAGACTGCCCAACCATATCTCTTCGTGGAAATCCCGCCTTCCCCCACACAGCCAATCGCGGGAATGCTAGCTTTCTTTCGCAGCGACACGACCGGCGCGCTAACTCTTCTGCCAGACTCCGTCAGCACGTTCCATGATGCCTGCGTTCCTTCGGCAATCGATCCCAATGGTCGCTTCCTTTACAGCTTCTGTGGCGACGGGGCGTCCATGTACGCCATCGACACGACAACCCTCGCCCTCAGTGAAGTTTCCAACGCCCCGTTCGCCGCATCACAGCTGCAAGGTTTCTTCACCTCCGCCATCATTGCCGAAAGTTCCGGCCATTTTGTGTACGTCATCAAGCAGAGCGAGTCCGCCACGGAACTCACCAGGAATTTCTACCTCGACACCTTTCAGGTTGATGCGGTTACTCCTACGCTGGTTCCACTTTCCAGCCAGCCGCTGGATCTCGTCGGCGCTGGCACCATCGTCGTCGATCCCAACGGTCACGGCCTCGCCCTCTTCGTGAATCAACAGAACGCCGGCGCAAATCCCGACGCGGTCCTCTATCTGATCACCTTCGATCCAGTCACGGGCGTCCCCACCTTCGATCCTGGCGGTGGCCAGATCGTCGGGCAGAATGCGCGGGCCCTGGCGATCAGCCCGACAGGTATCTTTCTGGCCTTGAGCTACGGTGTCTCCGTCGGCAACCTCTCCAGCTACGCCATCTCCTCTACTTCTTTCACGCTTTCGAATCCGGCCGTCTACGAACTCGGCCCCGATCAAACTCCGGCTGGCAAATACGTTATTGGAGGTTCGATTTTCTTCAATCCTGGAAGCCAAATCCTATACGTCCAATCCGCCCCACCCGATTTCTCTGGCGGCGGACTCCCCTTCCAGCTCTTCGATCCACCTTCACTACTTCTCCTGCCCTCCTCACCGCTGGCCTTGACTGACGCGATTGCCTTCGCCGACGGCCTCCCCGACCCGCAAGGCCCCTTTGTTTACTCCTCCCCCTCTTCAGGCGGCCTCAGTGTCTTCTACGTCGACCCCATTTCCGGACACGCCAGCCAAACCGGCACCATCAGTGCGCCTTTCAATCCCGAACTTGGCTTCCTTCCGCCGAAAATTGCCTCCCTTGGTCCCAACGGCGGCCAAGGCACGTCCGGCCCGGTTCTTTCCCTGAGCGTTCCTTCTCTTACGTTTCCGCAAACAACATCCGGCCAATCCAGCGCCGCGCAATATGTCATCCTCAAAAACGTCGGCACAGAAGTTGTCAGCCTTACCTCGATCTCCATCACCGGCATCAACTCCGCCGATTTTCAACTCACCGGCAATTGCAATCCTCTCGCTCTCGCCGCCAACCAGTCCTGTACGCTCGCGGTCATTTACTCGCCCACAGCGGCGGGCACCAGCGTCGCTAGCATCGTCGTCTCTAGCAGCGCTCCGCAAAGCCCGCAATCCGTTTCTCTTGCAGGCTCGGCCATCGCTCCCATTTCTCATGTCAGTTTCAGCCCCGCGAGCATTGTTTTTCCTGCCACCAGCGAAGGCGCCACCAGCAGTCCCATCGTTCTCACGTTGACTAACGCCGGCGGTGCAGCACTACACATCACGAACACCTCGATCGCTGGCAGCAACGTTCCCGACTTTTCGTTCGCGCCCACCACTTGCATCGGCGCTATCAATGCCGGCGCCAGTTGCACTCTCACCGTCACATTTACGCCTCTCGCCGCAGGTCTTCGCAGCGCCACCTGGACCGTTACTGACGACGCTGCTGGCTCTCCGCACGTCATTTCCATCACCGGCACAGGCGCGCCCGCTGTGCAAATCGGCGCTGCGAGTGGTGGCAGCACGATTGCCAACGTTTCCGCCGGTCAACCAGCGCAATTCAATCTGCAAGCAACTCCTGGCAACGGCTTCACCGGCACGCTAACCTTCACTTGCGCTGGCGTTCCCTTCGGCGCCACATGTGTTCCGCCCGCCAGCTTGCCCGTGTTTGCCGGCAGCCCCGCTCCCTTCACCGTCTCCATCAACACGCTCGGCACCTCCGCTCTTCCACCGCCAGCGCCCCTCTCCAATTCCCCATTTCGCCCGACTCCCTGGCTCTTGGTTGCTGCCCTCGCCGCGCTACTCGTACTGCTCATGACGCAACTGCGTAGCTACGCCCCCTCATTCCCACGGCCCGTAACCATCGCGGCAACGGCCCTCTCGCTTTGTCTGATTTTTTCCGGAATCGGTTGTGGTGGCGCTGGGGCAAACTCCAATTCTCAGCAGCCTCCGCCGGAACAGCAAACGGCCACACCAACGATTCAACCCACCGGCGGCACTTTCAGCGCGCCGCAATCTGTCTCTATCTCCGATTCCACCAGCGGTGCCACCATTTACTTCACCATCGACGGCTCCGCTCCCTCTACTTCGTCCTCCGTCTACTCTGCTCCGTTTTCGCTCAACTCCGCCGCTACCGTCAAAGCCATGGCCGCCGCCTCCTCTCACACCAACAGTTCTGTCCAATCCGCCGGCTTCAGCTTCCGCTCCCCTGCCGGCACTTACTCCATCACCGTCAGCGCCACCGCCACGCCCACCGGCTCCTCCAAATCCCTGCAGCTCGCACCCATCGTCCTAACCTTAGTGGTGAACTAGCTCAACAGAACTTCAGGGTGCCCCATCCTTTCCGCGCTCTTTGCGGAAAGGGTGGGTCTGCTCTTTGCCTGTGACTTTCCTCTTGCTAACATCCTGAGGAGCGCATTTTGCGACGAAGTCTCAACGTAGACTTCTAGCAAGCCGGTACAATTCTCCAGCTGCCCGCCTTGTTTTGTGAACCGCTGTCTGCGGTTGGGCCGTCGAAAACTTCTCGCCGTCGCGTAACAACCGCGCACCTTCCTTCGTACTAAAAATGAAGACTCCCGGGTCTATCTCCCTCGACGTGTGTTTCTGTACGATGGAGGTAACCGACGGAAGGGCCCTCCACGCATGCTCGCGCTTCGCGACAATCTCCTGCTTTGCACCAGCGCCTTGCGCGCCCACAAGCTCCGCACTTCCCTCACCATGCTCGGTCTCACCATGGGCGTCGCCACTTTGATCACCGTAATGACCATCGTCCAGGGCGCCAACCTCTACGTCGAAAGCAAGATCGCCAACCTTGGCACCAACGTCTTCCAGATCGCCCGCACTCCTTTTGCCGTCACCGATTTCAACATCATCATCAAAGCCCTCAAATACAAGAAAATCGAACTCGACGACGTCCGCGCCATCACCGAAGGATGCCCCGCCTGCCGGGAAGTTGGCGCCACCGCCAGCGCCTCCGTGCGCGCCCGCTATGGCGATAAGGAACAGCAGGACGTCAACTTCTACGGCCAAACCGCCAGCATGTCCGATATCGACACCCGCACCGTCGACTTTGGCCGCTACTTCACCAATGCCGAAGCCGAGCATTCCGCGAACGTCTGCCTGATTGGCGACACCTTGGTGCAGAAGTTGTTTCCCGGCACGGACCCCATCGGCAAAAGCATTCGCGTCGGCAACGAAGAGTTCCTCGTCATTGGCATCATGGAAAAAATCGGCAGCGTCCTCGGGCAGGATCAGGACAATTTCACCATTGTTCCTCTCCCGGTCTTTTTGCGCCTTCAAGGGATCCACCAAAGCCTCACCATCAACGTAAAGACGCGGCCTGGCCAGTTCGAAATCGCTCAGGATCAGGCGCAACTCATTCTCCGCGCGCGCCGCCATCTCAGCGGCACCATGGAAAATGACTTCTTCGTCGGCACCAAGGAAAGTTACATGGCGCTGTGGCGCAGCATCAGTTCAGCCTTCTTTGGCGTCTTCATTCTCGTCAGCGCCATCTCTGTCGTCATCGGCGGCATCGTCATCATGAATGTCATGCTTGTTAGCGTTACTTTGCGCCGGCGCGAAATCGGCGTCCGCCGCGCCGTCGGCGCAACCCAAAGCGACATCCTCGGCCAGTTCATCCTCGAAAGCATCTTGCAGTGCATCGCTGGAGGAATCGCCGGCATCGCGCTCGGTTTTCTCGTAGCGCTTCTCCTGCGCACCTACTCGCCATTCCCCGCTTCGGTGCGCACTTGGGTCGCCTTCATGGGTGTCGTCATGAGTTCCGTAGTCGGCTTGTTCTTCGGGATCTACCCCGCGCTTCGTGCGGCGCGGCTCGATCCGGTGATTGCCTTGAGGTCTGAGTAATGGCTCTTATGACTCTGGCACACGCGCGCGAAAATTTCCTCGCCGCCATGGACACGTTGCGCTCCTCCAAAGTGCGTTCCGCCCTCACCGTTCTTGGCATCGTCATCGGTGTCTCGTCCGTCATCTCCATGGCCGCCATCATTCAGGGCCTGAATAAATTTGTGCAGGACCGCGTCGAGTCCCTTGGCTCTCGCACTTACTTCCTCACCCGGTTCCCTCCCGGCACCGATCCTTCGCATATGCCTGAACGTATCCGCACTCGGCGCTACCTCGAGTACACCTACGCCGAATACGTCCGCTCCGCCGCGCCCGACGCCGAAAATGTCACCACTGTCGGCACGCGCGGATTTTTTCTCGGCGACTCCAATCTCATCACCAGCGGCGACCGCAGCGTCGAGAAGCTCATCGTTCGCGGCGCCGAACCCGAGTACACCACCGCTCTCCCCCTCTTCAATATCGAACGCGGCCGCTTTATCAGCGCCTTTGACCAGGAACATGCCCGGCCCGTAGTCGTCCTCGGCGCGTCAATCAGCGAATCCCTTTTCCCGAATTCTGACCCGCTCGGCCAAACCGTGCGCATCAACGGCTGGACTTACGAAGTCATCGGCGTCTTCAGCCACGATCAGGGCTTGTTCCTTGGCCCCGGCGTCGATATCTTCGCCATTATTCCGCTCAGCCAGTTCAAAAAGCAGTATCCCGAAGCTAAAGAACTCATCATGCTTTTTACCGTGCCCAAAAATTCGAACGTCGAAACCGCGCAGGCAGAAGTGATTCAAGCGATGCGCAGGCTGCGTCGCGTTCCTAATGACAAGGAAAATGATTTCGAGCTGAGTTCCCCGGACTTCCTCAGCAATCTGTGGAATCAACTCACTGGCGCGTTGGTCATCCTAACGACCGCCATCAGCTCCATCGGACTGCTCGTGGGCGGGATCGGCGTGATGAACATCATGCTCATCTCCGTCACTGAACGCACTCAGGAAATCGGCGTCCGCAAAGCCATCGGCGCGCGCAAAGCCGACGTCCGCCTGCAATTCCTTTTCGAAGCGGTAGTTCTCACGCTGGTTGGCGGCTCGCTCGGCATTCTCATCGGCGCGGGCATCTCTACCATGGTCCGCACCCTGGTGCCCTCCGTCCCCGCCACTCTCTCCTACCTCTGGGTCGCCATCGGCTTCGCTATCTCCGTCGGCGTCGGCCTCTTCTTCGGCTACTACCCCGCCAACCTTGCCGCCAACCTCGACCCTATAGAAGCCCTCCGCTACGAATGAACCTGGTCGCGCAATCTTCCTGCCAATCTCACGCCGACAAGACGGTGGTCTTGAACGTTGGCAATTCGGGCTGCAAAATTGGACTTCTCACCGGAGGACGAGCTTGACCGCCACTTCAGTATTTCGACCGGATATCAAGACACTCTACGTTGGTTTTGTCGTCTCCTGGTTTTGTTTCATTTTCATGCTCCACGAGATGAATCTGCCTCATCGTCGTGTTTCGTTACCGGTCTTGATCGTGCTTGGCGTGATCTCACCGGTCCTCGTGATCGTTGATGGTTTCGTGTTGAGGAGAACGCTTTTCAGGCAGTCTGCCGAGGCACTTCCTCATGACCCGCTAAAGGCGAGCGAGCGCGCCAGAGGGGCCAACCTGATCAGTTTTTGCTGCGCCTTAAGTCCAGCCATCTTTGGTGCCGTGCTGAGATTCCTCGGGACCGATTGGTCGCTGCCCGGGATTTTGTTCGGAGTGAGTCTGATTTTCCTTCTGTTATGGAGGCCGAACGGCTCGTCGTGAGCATCGCTATACCGGTGCGGTTGCTCCGGGTTCGGGGTGTGTGAACCTGGGTCTTGGGTTGGGTGCCGCACTCTTTGCTTTGTAAGGGTGCGGATTTTGACTTCAGCTGTTGACTGTCGAGTCTCGAACCACTCTACTTCCCGTAGCTCACCCGGTAAATCACTCCCGCTCCATCGTCGCTCACCAGCAACGACCCATCCTGCGCCACGGCCACGCCCACCGGCCGTCCATTCACATTCTTCCCGTTCGGGTCAGACACCAATCCGGTCAAGAACGGTACCGGATCCTCGCTCGCCTTCCCATCTTTGAATCCCACAAATGCGACCTGATAGCCGTTCCGCGCCGCGCGGTTCCACGAACCATGTTCCGCCACAAACGCGCCCCCGCGATACTTGTCCGGAAACTGGCTCCCCGTATAAAACGCAAACTGCAGCGGCGCCACGTGCGGCCCCAACAGCACATCCGGAATAATCGCCTTCTCCACCAGTTCCGGTCGCTGCGGCTTCACTCGCGGATCCACGTTGCTGCCAATGTAGCTGTACGGCCATCCATAAAATCCGCCATCCACAAGCGACGTGAAGTAGTCCGGCGGGAGGTTGTCTCCCAACTCGTCGCGCTCGTTTACCGTCACCCACACCGCACCGGTCGACGGCTCGATCCCCAGTCCCACCGCATTCCGCAAGCCCGTCGCATACAGCCGCGCGTTCTTTCCATCCGGATCGCACACCTGCACCGCCGCCCGCCGCTGATCCTTTTCAATATCAATGTTGCTGCTCGACCCCACGCTCACATACAGCTTGCTGCCATCTTTGCTGAACGCGATCGTTCTCGTGAAGTGCCCTCCACCTCCTGGCACGTCCAGAATTTTTTCCGCGTCACCGGCCCGCTTCGACGTTTTCAGGTCGTACTTGAACCGCACTACCGCGTTCGTATTTCCCACGTAAACGTAATCTTCATGGAACGCAATCCCGAACGGCCGGTTCAATCCCTCCGCGAACACTTCCCGCTGCTGCGCCCCGCCCGTCCCCTGCGGATCGCGCAACACGATTACCTGCCCTGCGCCCGTATCTGCCACGAAAATGTCGCCGTTTGGCGCCGTCATCAAGAATCGCGGCACCTTGAAATCCTTCGCGAACAGATTCACGCGGAATCCCTCCGGCACCATCGGCACAAATCCTTCCGGCGGCTTCACGCCCGAGGGTCCATTTCCCGCCGACTTGGTTGTGAACGGCGCCGGTAATTGCGGTTTCTGCCCATGGGTAACCTGTGCCCCAGCCGGCAATAGCAGCAGCACAAACTCAATCAAATAAATCACAAAAAAGAAGACTGATGTCCTCATTCGCGTCCCCTAATGCAATCTCATTTTTGTAACGCATTCGTCTCAAAAGGATAGATGCCCCGCGGTCATTCTCGGTTCCACGCTGCCCTCGACCAACGAGTCTTATGGGTGCCCCATCCTTTCTGCGCCTCTTGCAGAAAAGATTGGTCTTCTCTTCGCCGTTGCCGGTGCTTTCTCCGTCCTCTGCGTTAATCTTCTTTCTTCAAGCCGCCCGGCTCTCCAACATCGCCATCCGCATCGAAATCGTCCCAAACTCCATGCCCTCGTACGGAAAACTTACCTCATCGGTTTCCGCAGCAGCGCCCATGCAGTACAGCACCGGCGCATAATGCTCCAATGTCGGATGCGCTTCCCCCAGCAGCGCCCCTCCCCAGTGTTCCGGCGCGGCCAACCCCTCCAAATCTCTCTCCTCCATCGCCCTTTTCACTTTCGCGTCAAACTCCTCTGCCCACCCATAACCAGCGTTCGGCATCTCCCAATTAATCTTGTGCAGGTTGTGGACCACGTTCCCGCTTCCCAGGATCAACACGCCGCGCTCGCGTAGTTTCTGCAGTTCCTTCCCCAACGCTACATGTTCGGCAAACGTCTTCTCGTGATCCAGACTCACCTGAAACACCGGCACATTCGCCTGTGGGTACATGTGCCGCAACACGCTCCACGCTCCGTGGTCGAGTCCCCACTCGTGATCTACATTCAAGTGCTGCTCCATCGCCAGCCGCTTCGCCTCCGCCACCGCTCCCGGCGCCGGATAGTTCACTTGATACAGCGGTTTCGGAAACCCATAAAAATCGTGAATCGTCCGCGGCCGTCCCATCCCCAGCACGTGGCACCCTCGCGTCACCCAATGTGCCGAGATCACACACACCGCCTTTGGCTCCGGCAGCCGCTCTCCCAGTTCGCCTAGGCACCGTGTGAACGCATTCTCCTGTATTGCGTTCATCGGTGATCCATGTCCCACAAACAACACTGGCATCTTCATAAGTCGGCTCCCCAAAATCGGCGGTCAATTTTAACCCCATCGCGCAAGCCTCCGGTGTGACCGGTTCCACACGTTGCCCCTTACAGATTTTTCTCGAGTCTTGTAACCTTCTTCTGGTATTCCTGCATCCAACGGTTGAACTTTCCCGCGGGAGAGGTTGCTCTGCGAGCTTGGTTCGTTACGATGCTTAAGACCTTTCGCTCTTTTTTGGTTTTTGTTGCCGCTCTGCTCCCCATCTCGCTCCACGCCGCTTCCCACACCACCAGTTCCTTCCCCAAGCCCGCCGTTGATAGCCCTGTCGCTCATGCTCATGGCCGCGAAGAAGCCGTGCTCTCCGGCGGATGCTTCTGGGGCGTCCAAGCCATTTTCGAACATACTCGCGGCGTTCTCTCCGCGGTCTCGGGTTACTCCGGTGGCAGCGCCGATACCGCTCACTATGAAATGGTGGGCGGAGGGAACACCGGTCACGCCGAAAGCGTCAAGGTCATTTTCGATCCAGCGCAAATCACTTACGGCGAAGTTTTGATGATCTTCTTTTCCGTGGCTCACGATCCCACGCAACTCAACAAACAAGGCCCGGACTGGGGCACGCAATATCGCTCTGCTCTGTTCTATGCAAGCCCTGAACAGCAGAGAATCGCTGAAGCCTACATCGCCCAGCTCAACGTCGCGAAAGTTTATCCGCAGAAAATCGTCACCCAGGTC
>Ga0335077_10009214_pt1 | contig 12248 bp, 13 predicted proteins | sample Lox_Sample_31_FD_207151 | JGI IMG/M metagenome (GOLD analysis project Ga0335077, IMG submission 207151) | Soil microbial communities from Loxahatchee National Wildlife Refuge, Florida, United States - Lox_Sample_3.1 | ecosystem: Environmental > Terrestrial > Soil > Wetlands | place: USA...
GTGACACGAACGCTCAGGTCCAGCATGCTGGAGGCGCTCTCGGAGGACTACGTGCGTACCGCCCGCGCCAATGGACTTCCGGAGGGCCGGGTCATCCGGAGGCACGTTCTGAAGAACGCGCTGATCCCGGTGGTCACGGTGCTGGGACTTCAGCTCGGCACGCTGATCGGGGGCGCGGTGATCACGGAGTACGTCTTCGCGCTGCCCGGCGTCGGACGCCTGGTGGTGGACGCGGTGTTCGCGCGGGACTATCCGCTCGTGCAAGGCGTGGTCCTGCTCATCGCCGTCGGGTTCATCGTGAGCAATCTGGTGGTGGACCTCCTCTATGGCTTCATCGATCCGCGGATCCGATATCGCTGACCGATCGACGCCAGCCGTCGTCTTTCCCGTGCCAGCGCCGCGGCAGCGCGGCCGGCGATGGGACGTGGTCCGGCGCGCCGCCAGGGCGCGGCTCGCGCCGCTCGGCGTCGCCGTGACGCTGGCGGCTCTGGCCGTCGCGCTGCTGGCGCCGGTCCTCTCTCCGTACGACCCGCTCAAGCAGGATCTGAGCAACGCCCTGGCGAAGCCGGACCGCATGCACCTCCTTGGCACCGACAACGTCGGGCGCGACGTGCTGTCGCGGGTGATCTGGGGCACGCGCGTGTCGCTCGTTGCCGGTCTCGGCTCCGTGGCCATCGCGTTGATCGCAGGTGGCCTGCTCGGGTTGCTGGCCGGCTACGCGGGGGGGCAGGCCGATGGGTTCGTGATGCGCCTGATGGACGCCGTGCTCTCGTTTCCGCCGCTGGTGCTGGCCCTCGCCCTGGGCGCCGTGCTCGGCGCGGGTCTGACCGGCGTCGTGATCGCGCTCGGCGTGGTGTATACGCCCACCTTCGCGCGCCTCATGCGAGGCCAGGTGCTGACGATCACCGGACGCGAGTACGTGGAAGCGGCGCGCGCGCTGGGCTCGCCGGGCTGGCGCATCGCCTGGCGTCACGTCCTGCCGAACGCCACTGCCCCGATCGTGATCCAGGCCTCGCTGAGCGTGGCATTCGCCATTCTGGCCGAAGCCTCGCTCTCGTTCCTCGGGCTCGGAATCCAGCCGCCTGGCGCCTCGTGGGGTAGCATGATCAATGCTGGCCGCGGCTATCTGCAGCAGGCGCCCTGGATCGTCTTCGGTCCCGGGGCGGCCCTGTTCGTCACCGTGGTCGGCCTGAATTGGGTGGGCGACGCCCTGCGCGACGCGCTCGATCCGCGCCTCGGCGCCTGACGTCCCTTCCGATCAGGTGGACGACTTCACGCACGATCTGTCACAGGAGATCTGACATGGTGAGCGTGTATGCCCTTTGCGGTGGCCTCATCGACCTCGATCGGAGCGTATTCTTCTCCGACGTGGAGCCAGGCACACGCGTCACCGCCCCAGTCATCTGCTTTCTGATCTCGCATCCGAGTGGTCACGTCCTCGTGGACACCGGCGTGCATCGCCAGGCCATCATCGACCCGGTCGGCCGGCTGGGCGAGCGGCGCGCTGGCCTCTTTCGCATGCGCTCGGCGCCGACCGACGAGGTCGTGACCCAGCTCGCGCTGCTCGGGCTCGCCCCCGACGACATCCGCTGCGTCGTCAACTCCCACTTTCATTTCGACCACTGCGGCGGGAACGAGTTCTTCCCGCATGCCACCTTCCTCGTCCAGCGGCCCGAGATGGAAGCGGCCCGGCAAGTCCTCGCGGGCGCGACGCTACGCTACAACCCGAGCCCCATCGACTTCGATCATCCGCTCGACTACCGGCTGATCGACGGCGAGCATGACGTGTTCGGCGACGGTCAGATCCTGCTCGTGCCGACCTACGGGCATACGCCGGGCCATCAGTCCGTCCGGGTCCGGACGGGCAAGGGCGGCGATCTCGTCTTGACCGAGGACGCCTGTTACACGCGCGAGACCATGGACCGTGACGTCCTGCCCAACGTGGTCTGGGATACGGAGGAGATGTCACGGTCGCTGGCGACGCTGCGCCAGTTCCGGGACCGGCAGGGCGCCACGGTGATCTACGGCCACGACGCCGATCAGTGGCACCAGATCCGGCGGGCGCCAGCCCCGCTCATCTGAGCAGCACAGGCACGAACACGGCCTCCCGACCCGTGATGCGATCGCCCGCGCGCGTGTAGACTCCTGCGAGATCCGCGCCCGCCAGGTAGACACCGAACACCAGGACGCGGCTCTCCTCCCGCCAGCCCGCGGCCGTCCCAACCGGGAGCCGAACCCTGGCCAGATCGAGCGCCTCCTGGTGGACCACGTCGGCGGTGGCAATCCGGCGCCGCTCGCGGCGTGTCAGCTCGGCCGCGAATCGCACGCCGAGCCCCTCGCGTTCGAGATAGGGCTTCACCACCCGAGGAGTCCGTCCGAGCCGGCGCGCGTCCAGACGCGTGAGCGCGACGTGCGCGCGGATGGCGGCGGCCTCGGCAGGAGGGAAGAAATCGCGATCGACGAGCTCCCAGAGCAGCGCCAGGAAGGCCTTGCTCTGGGGGATCAAGGTGTGGGCCGGCGGCAGCATCGGCAGGCGCCCGGTGCGAACCAGATCCAGAAGGGGTTCGGAGCCGGGCTCGGCAAGCCAATCGAGCGGGTAGTAGCGAAACAGCACGTCGAGCGGCCGGCCCAGGAGGCGGGCCCGCCCTCGGCTCACGGCGATCTCGTCCGGCGCTCCCCACTCGAAGTCGGCGCGCGGCAACACGCAGCGAATGGCCCGCGCGTGCGCTCTCAGCTGGTCGTGATCTTCAGCGGCGCCGCGCGACGCGACCATCCCGATGGTGATCGGACCGTCCGCGTCACCGCCGAGCGCTCGCTCGACGGCACGGCGCCAGCTGGCGGCGAGAACCTGCCAGAATCGATGGTGGCCAGCGCGGCCACGGTGGAGCCTCGCCACCTCGGGTGCGACCGATCCGCATTCCCACAGCCCGGCCGGGGTGTCGCTGTTGATCTCCAGGAGCTTCCACCGGCCGTCCGTCGTGAGCGCCCAGTCGAGACGGGAGAGGAAGCTCCACTGTTCGGGATCGTCCACCGTGCCGACCATTGAGGCCAGGACGCCCGGGATCCCGAGCGATGCGGTCAGCTCGGGACGCCCGTGAAGGTGTGCGAGCACACGGCCCACGGCGCGGCTCACCGTGAGGCTCGCATGAGCCAGCTGATCCCACGCCGCCGGCTCGAGCTCTATGGCGGCCAGGGTGAAATTGGCCATGCCGTCGGTCCAGACATTCGTATAGCCGGCGAGCGCCTGGCGATCGGCGATGGCCTGCCAGTCGCGTCCGATGCCCTGTCGTGTCGTGAGCGCTCGGATGGGTTTCCGCACCGTCACGTGATGCCGAGGTGGGGAACCGACAGCGGGCGGCGCCCACCATGAGGTGCGCTCCTCGGTGAGCGGCATCGGCTGAAGTCGCGGACAGATGCCCGCGGGATCTCCCCCGCTCAGGTAGACGCCCCAGTTCACGTAACCCGGCCTCTCGCCGGAGACGTGCGGGAGCCATCGCCGTCGGGGCGGGACGTAGGCCTGGATCACCCAGTGCTCCGGTTGGCGGGCGGTCTCGGCAAGCGCGCGTTCCCACTCCGATCGAGAGCAGAACGCGCCGACCCGCACGCTCTCCGAGTAGCGACCGAGCACGGGCTTGATCACCCAATCCTCCGGCCGGCGGCGCGCCCGATCTCGCCAGGCAGGATCCGAGGCCATCCCCGTCAATGGCAGATAGCGTCGGACGAGAGCCGCCTCGCTCGGCGTCAGCCAGCGATCTTCTGCTTCGAGCCGATGGAGGTGGGCGAACACGCTCTTGGCCTGGGCGACCACGGCCCGTGGATCGTTGAGCCAAAGCAGTCGCCCGTCGAGCGATGCGCGCCATAGCGCTGGCGCTGCGACCACCTCGTGCAGGAACTCGGTCGGATACTGGCGGAGCACGATGTCGACGCACTCGCCGTAGGCGGCGGCGTGCCCGGCGTCGATGACGAGATTGTCGGGACCGACGACGTCCCAGGCCCAGCCGAGGCGGGCCGCCTCGCGGCCAAAGAGATACGCCAGTCGGAACTCTTCACGGTGGGCAGGGTCGGCGAGGAGCGCCAGGCGAGGACGCCGACTCCCGATGCCGAAGCGCCGGCAATGACCGATCCAGGCGGTGTCGAGCGCACGACGAAATCGCTCGCGCGCGCCGTGATTCGGATTGTTGCGACGTGGACCCAGGGCTTCACTGGCCCAGATCTCACGCTGACCCGCGGGCTTGTCGCAATTGTACTCGAGCACCGCGAGGCCTCCGTCGGCGCGCTCGAACACGTCGAAGCGCCCCCAGAAGAACGGCGCACGCAGCGGACCCGCTGCGAAGAGCTCCGCGGCGAACGGGAAGGCCGGCAGTCTGAATCCGTCCACGGCCTCGTCGCTCGCCAGCACCGCATCGGCAAAGCGCCGGAGCAGCCGGTCGAGCGAACGACCGAGGCAGTCCATCTCCTCCGCCAGCCGGGGATCGATCGGCAGCAGGTCCGGCGTCGAAACGGACTCTTCGCCGGGTGCGCTCTGCTGACACCAGCGAAGTAGCAGGCGGTCCGTGCGGTCGCGGGCGGCGAGCCCGGCCCGCATCCTATCCGGCGCCGCTCGGCGCCCCGCGATACCCGCCGCTCCAATGGCTGCTCGAGAACCATCGGGAGCCGCGGGTCGCGGAGCTTGATTCGTAGTACCGCGAGGAATATGGGGGAGACGAGTAGTAGAAGGGGTGCCCTCCCCAGACCATACGGAAGACGCGATCGCCGCCCGGCCGGGTCTCCCAGCAACCGTCGGGATCATCCCAGGAGACCTCGCGTGGAGAGGAGACTTGCGGCGGACAATTCGGCGCGAGACTCCCGACGCCACGCGACGGCGAGCGATCACAGCCAGCGAGCGCCGAGGCGGCCAGCACGCTGGCGGTGATCGCCAGCGCCAGGCGCCTGTCCCCTGCGGTCGGCCGGCGCGACGGGCGTCGGCGCGGGCGCAACTGTCTAGCCATGCGCCATCTTGAGCGCGAGATCGTCGGTGAGCGCCACGGGCAGCCGCGATCGGACATGGTCCAGATACGCCTTCAGGTCGTCGGCAGCCAGGTGCCAGCTGAAGGCGGAGACCTGCACGATGCCCATGCCGGCCAGCTGCTCAGCGCTCGGCGCGTCCTCCTCGTTCAGCCGGTAGCGATTGTCGAGCACGTGAGGTCCGGCGTTCCCCGCGTGGCGATTGCTGTCAAAGAGCAGGCAAGCGCCGGCCGTGATGCTCGTGCAGGCCAGGCGACGGCCGAGGGCCAGCAGGATCGAGATCTCGCTGTGTCCGTCGAGCAGGCCTCGGGGATCGTACCAGCCGTTCCAGGCCAGCGCGGCGGAGTGCCCCCAGCGTCGACGCAGCTCCCACGCGAGCCAGAGCCCGAGTGGACCCGGCAGGTCGAAGATCCAGAGACGAGAGCGGGTCGGACGGGGAAGGACGGTCGCCAACCGTCTCGCGGCGCCCGGCTCCTCCGGACAACGGACGGCCAGCGATCGGTCGCGATACTGTAGAGCGGCAGCGAAGGGAGTGGCGCGGAACCACGGTGTGAGCGGCCCACAGCCGCGTCGCCAGGCGCGCATGACCTGCAGGATGTGCCCCTCGGACCAGGTCCGAAGCGTCGGCACCGCGCCTAGCCGCCCAGGAGGTTGAGCGCGCCCACGACCACGGCAGCGACGACGACGAACAGCCCCTCGAGCTCCATGCCCAGCATGGAGTTGCCCGTGGCCAACTCCGCCTCGAAGTCGCGCGGGTCGATCCAGTCGTAGACCTTGAAGAACCCCAGCAGAATGAGCATCCCGATCGCGCCGTCGATCAAGGCCCAGAGAATGCTCTGGGTCGACTGGATGGCGGCGAGCGAGATGATCGCCAGGGCGAAGTAGAGCCCCCGCAGCACGTGCCCGACCGCGGCGTCCCTGTTCGCGGAGGCGACGCTCAGCTTGAATGGGGACATCCAGTTGAAGAGACACCGCGCCGCAATCGCCAGCCCGAGAAAAGCGACTACCCATCCGATCGAGACGACGTAGCCGGCGAGCAGCTTCATGCGCGGCCCTTTCCCTTGGTGACGAGCCGATCGATGGACCACCGGCGCCCGACCGACACCTCCACGTAACCGCCCGCCCACACCTCCACGTTGATCCACGAGTGGGGGTCGTCGAGGCATCGGAGCACCTCGTAGCTCAGCGTGTCACCCGGTCGAGCGTCCACATCACCCAGCGCGCGCAGGATCGTGGCCGTGCCGACCTCACGTCTCGCGTAGGTTTTCCCCTTCCACACCGCGCGGCCGTCGGCCTCGACGTGCAGGTCGAGATGATCGTAGCGAACGGGTTGACCCTCTTCTATCGAGACCCACGCGGTCGTCAGTCCTTGCTGCGCGCGGACGATCGCCCATTGACTCTCGGCGTCCTTGTAGATGAGCGCCGCCGTGACTTGCCACGGCTGGCCGTTTGACCAGATCTCGTCGCCGGGCTCAAGGGTATCGAGACGGATCTCGCCGCGAGAGGTCCCGAAGCCGCTGAACCGCTTCAACCAGGCCACGCCGTCTCCACTTTGGTGATTCTCGCCGGCCAGTATAGCCAGGTGTCCTCTGGTCACAAAAAAACGCGGTGCTACTCGAGAATCGACGGCTGATCGGCCCCGATTGACACTCGTCACGTGACGAGGTATTGATGGGTCATGTCGCAAGGCGGCCTGCAGCAGCAGAGTCTCTTCGACGGCGGTGAGCCTCGGGTCGACGGGACCTTCGCTCGACTCCGTCGCTTGGCGCTCGACAGGGGAGCCTGGGTGGACCACATCCCTGGATGGCTCCAGGGGCACGAGGCGCTCCTCGACACGCTGTGGTCGACGATGCAATGGCGTTCCGAACGGCGCCAGATGTACGAGCGCGTCGTGGACGTGCCACGCCTGATGGCCAACGTGCCGGACGACGGGCCGGGGCATCCCATCCTGCAGGAGGTGGCCGAGGCGCTCTCTGCCCATTACGGGCGGCCGCTCTTCGATATCTCTCTCGCGGCATATCGTGACGGCCGCGACAGCGTGGCCTTTCACGGGGACCGGCTCGGAATCCGGCGCGCTGACGCCATCGTCGCCATCGTGTCGCTCGGATACCCGCGTCGGTTTCTCCTGCGACGCGCCGGCGGCGGCTCTTCCCGCGCGTTCGATCTCGGCAGGGGCGATCTCCTCGTCATGGGGGGCACGTGCCAGCTCACCTGGGAGCACGGCGTCCCCAAGGTGGCGCACGCCGATCTCAGGATCAGCGTCCAGTTCCGCTCGGGCGCTTCCGACGAGGACGCGCAGACGGCTTGATCGAGACGCCCGCCTGCGGTAGTGTCTCGCGCTGAGCCTCGACCGGCCGCGGTGCCGAGGCGCTCGGCCTCAACGTGGTATTCGTCGGATGATCCGAGAAAGGACATTGCCATGACCCTCATCACTCGGCGACACCTGCTCAAGACGGGGGTGGCCGCCGCGGCCGGCGTCGTTGCCGCGCCGGCGATCGGCCACGCGCAGTCCAAGGAGCCGATCCCGATCGGCGCGCTCTGCCCGCTGACCGGGGCTGGCGGCGCCTACGGCCCGGACATGCAGAAGGCGATCGTCGCGGTGGCCGAGCGGATCAACAAGAGCGGCGGCATCCACGGCCGGCCCATCCAGATCTTCCCCGAGGACAGCCAGACCAACCCCGAGGCGGCCGTGCGCGCTGCCCGCAAGCTCTTCGACGTCAACCACGTGGTCGCTGTCATGTCGACCTGGGCCTCGGCCGTCACCCTCGCGGTCAAGCCCCTGGCGGTGGAAGCAAAGGTGTTCTACTTCAGCGTCTCGGGCGCTGACGCTGTCACCGAGGGCAATCATGGCGGCTACATCGCGCGCACCCAGCCGAACACGAAGCTGCAGGGTCAGGTCTACGCGAAGTGGGTGCTGTCGCGGAAGGAGTGGAAGCGTGTGACCTACATGGCCCTTCAGACGCCGTTCGCCGTCCCCTTCGGCGAGCTCTTCATGGGCACGCTCAAGACGGGGGGCGTCACCATCACCGACAATCTGATCTACGAGGACAAGAAGCCCTCGTACCGGAGCGAGATCACGCGCGTGCTGGCGACCAATCCGGACCTCATCATGCTCGAGGGCTATTCACCGGACTCGGTCGTCATCGCGAAGGAGCTGTACCGTCTCTCGTACAAGGGCGCGATCCTCGGCCCCGCGTTCGCCATCAATGCGAAGTTCATCGAGGGCGCCGGCGCCGACGTGGCGGAGGGCATCTGGGCCATCGACCCGTCGCCGTCGTTCGACTCGCCGGCCTACAAGCAGTTCGTGGCGGCCGTGCCCACGGCAGACAAGAATCCCTACGCGCCGCAAGCGTGGGACCACATGACGATGGTCGGCCTCGCCCTCGCCGCCGGGCACGGAGAGGCGTCCGGCACCGTGGTCAAGGACAATCTGCGGACGATCTCCAACCCGCCCGGCACCGCGGTCTCCTCCTACGAGGAAGGCGCGCGCCTCCTGCGCGAGGGCAAGAAGATCAACTACGAGGGCGCGTCCGGCTCGTGCGACTTCGACGCTCAGGGCGACATCCTCTCCCGTCCCTTCGGCGTCTACCAGGTCCGGCAGGGTAAGGTCGAGCAAGTGTCCATCATCAATCCCTGACCGGATGCCGCCGATCGCGCAGTACCTGTGGAACGGCCTCGTGACCGGCGGCATCCTCGCGCTGCCGTCCGTCGCATTCTCGCTGCTCTGGAAGCTGCTGCGCTTTCCCAACTTCGCGGTGAGCACCTATCTCACCGTTGGGGCGTTCGCCGCGTTCGCCGTGAACCGCGAGTGGGGATGGCGCATCGAGTGGGCCTGGCTCTCGGCTCTCGCCGTGACGGGCGCCGCGGCCTGGATGGTGGACCGCGTCGTGTTCCGCCCCATGCGGGACCGACGACCCTTCGCCCTGGCCATCGCGTCGATCGGCGTGGCATTCTTCCTCGAGAACGCCGTCCGCTTCGTCTGGGGCAACGACTACCGTAGCTACGACGTTCCGGTCACGCGAGCCGCCGTGTGGCATGGACTTCGCGTGGGTCGCGAGCAGGTCCTGATCCTCGCCGCCGCGGTGGTCCTGATGGTGCTCGTGCAGACCTTCCTCGAGCGCACGCGTCTCGGCATCGTCATGCGCGCGAGCGCGGACAATCCGCTCCTGGCGCGCGTCAAGGGTCTGCCCACCGAGCGCATCGTCGGGCTTGCCACGCTGGGAGGGGGAGCGCTCGCCGGCGGCTCCGGTGTCTTCCTCGGGCTCGATACCACCATCGACCCGCTCCTCGGCGCCGGTCTGATCATCGCGGTGTTCGCCGCAGCGATCCTGGGGGGCATCGGGTCGGCTCCCGGCGCGCTCCTGGGCGCGCTCGTCGTCGGCGTCATGGAGGAAGTCAGCACCATCGCGATCCCGCCCACGTACAAGTCGGCCGTGGGCTTTGCGATCATCCTGCTGGCGCTGCTGGTCCGCCCTCGCGGGCTCATGGGAGGACGCGCCTGACTGATTATCTCACCGCCATTGGCACGCTGGTGGGCATCCGCGCGCTCCTCTGCCTCGGGCTCAACGTGCAATGGGGGCTCACGGGACTGGTGAACCTCGGCGTGGTCGCCTTCTTCGCGATCGGCGCCTACACGGCGGGCCTGCTCGCTGTCTCGGGAGTGGCACTCCCGCTCGCCTGGAGCGCCGCCCTCGCGATCAGCGCCGTCGCGGGCGCGGGGCTGGCCCTCGCCGCCCTCCGGCTGCGGGAGGACTACCTCGCCATCGTCACGCTGGGTTTCGGCGAGGTCTTGCGGCTCTTCCTCCTGAACGAGGCCTGGCTCACCCGCGGCGCCAACGGCATCACCGGGATCCCGCGACCGCTCTATCGCTGGTTCTCCGCGCGCTATGACCTGTTCTACCTGGGCCTCGTCCTCGCCGCCGTCCTCCTCGTCTATCTGGTCCTCGAACGCGTGCGACGCTCGCCCTTCGGGCGCGTGTTGCGCGCGATCCGCGAGGACGAGACCGTCGCCGCCCTCGCCGGCAAGACCGTGATCCGCTTCAAGGTCCAGGCCTTCGTCATCGGCGCTGTCGTCGCCGGTCTCGCCGGCATCCTCTTCGGCCACTACCTGGCCTACATCGAGCCGAACATGTTCCTTCCCCAGGAGACGCTGTTCGTCTGGCTCGCGCTGATCCTGGGCGGCAGCGGCAACAACCGCGGGGCCATCCTCGGCGCCGTGATCCTGCTCGGCCTGCTCGAGGGCAGCCGGTTCGCCAAGGACGTGATCCCGTTCTTGACCGGAGTGCGCCTGGCGGCCGCCCAGCAGATGCTCGTCGGCGTCCTCCTCGTGGCGTTGATGATCCGGCGTCCGGAGGGCCTGCTCCCGGAGCGCGAGGGCGTGAGATAATCACCCCCTGAATCGAGGGACCTGACGAGGAGACGAGCCATGCCCATGGCCGAGGTCGACGGCATCAAGCTCTACTACGAGGAGACCGGCACCGGAACGCCACTCGTGTTCGTCCATGAATTCGCGGGCGACACGCAGAGCTGGCACCTTCAGGTCCGCTTCTTCGCGCGGCGCTACCGATGCATTCCATTCAACGCGCGCGGCTATCCGCCCTCCGACGTTCCCGAGAACGTCTCCGCGTATTCCCAGCAGCGCGCCGTCGATGACATCAAGGGCGTCCTCGATCACCTGGGGATCGCGAAGGCCCACATCTGCGGGCTCTCGATGGGCGGCTACGCGGTGCTCATCTTCGGCTTGACGTATCCCGAGCGCGCGATGTCGCTGACCGTGGCCGGGTGCGGGTACGGTAGCGTCTCGGCCGACCGTCAGGCGTTTCGTCAGGATGCGGAGACGGTGGCGCGCCGCTTCGAGCAAGAGGGCATGGCCGCCGTCGCGCGGTTCTACTCGCGGGGACCGACCCGGGTGCAGTTCACCGACAAGGATCCGATGGGTTGGCAGGAATTCCACGACCAGCTGGCCCGCGGGTCGGCGAAGGGACACGCCCTCACGTTGCGGGGCGTGCAGATGACACGGCCCTCGGTGTTCGACCTGGAGCACGCCATGGCGCGCCTCGAGGTTCCGACCCTCATCATGACGGGTGACGAGGACGAGCCGTGCCTCGAACCGGCGATCTTCATGAAGCGCAAGATCGGAACGTCGGGACTCGTCGTCATCCCCAAGGCCGGTCACACGATCAACCTGGAGGAGCCCGAGGCCTTCAACCGCGCGTTGCTCGACTTCCTCACCGCGGTCGACGCCGGGCGATGGGGGCGGCGCAACGCGGCCTCACTCGGGAAGTCCGCGATCCTGCCGGATCAGACACCCGGACGCTGAACCGCCTCCCGAGCCGCTCGGCTTTTCTTCGGGGCCGTCCCCGAGCGCGGCTCCCTTTCCGAATGCCCGGAGCCTGAGACTTCGCGATCAGTCGGCCTTTGCGACGCTGGCCTCGGTCGGTCCGCTGAGCGCCGGAGCTGAGAGGAGCACGCCGTTCCCGATCGTCCCGGACGGCTCGTCCGCGACGACCGGCGGCCGGTCAGTCCCCATCGACTGGCACAGCTGATCGAGCTCCTCGAGGAGATAGACATCCGGGTTGCGATCGGACACGGGTATCTCGGCCAGCATCTCGGCCAGATCGTCCGAGACGATGTATTCCCGGGCTTTCCCGAGATCGCTCCATGTCAACATGATCACGAGCTCCTTGGGATTGTCCGCCCGTCGGAACACCTGGGTGCCTTGGCAGCCCCGGGCCCGTCGAACCGGGGCGTGTGCGTCGAAGACAGCTTTCCACTTCCGGAAGTTGGCCACCTTGTGGCGGATGAACACGACGTTACGAAGCGTCATGAGCAGCTCCTTGCCGTGTCCCGTGTCTCGTCGACACGTCACGACGATGCAGTCGGTGCATGAAGTCCCCTAGTGCTTCCGCCCACCTGCTCCCGATCGTGTGCCGACATCCGTGCTCGCTGCGTCATGGCAACTCATTCAGCAAGGGCGACGTTACGAGCACGTTATCTCGCAATGCGCGTGCCACGTTTGCAGAAGCGCGCACCGCTTCGTGTGCGCTCTTCGGTGACGATCAGCAAGGGTGTAAAACACGGCGTGGATTCCGTAAGAATTACATGATGACAAGCGGCAGGTGCGATGGGTGAGCTTGCTGATGCGCCCGAGTCGGGTCCCGCCCATCTACGTATCACTCTGAAGTCCTCGCGCGAGGCGGCGAGATGTCAGGTGATGCTAGGTGTACCGGGTTGTGCGGCTCAAA
>Ga0335077_10009215_pt1 | contig 12248 bp, 5 predicted proteins | sample Lox_Sample_31_FD_207151 | JGI IMG/M metagenome (GOLD analysis project Ga0335077, IMG submission 207151) | Soil microbial communities from Loxahatchee National Wildlife Refuge, Florida, United States - Lox_Sample_3.1 | ecosystem: Environmental > Terrestrial > Soil > Wetlands | place: USA: Florida...
TGGCCGAACACACCGCGGCCTACCCCGACTGGACCGCGGATGGCCGGTCGCTGGTTTACGTGCAGTCCTCGGGCGGTGCCAAGGATGATCTGCGGCTTGGCACGCTGGTGCGGCGCGGGGTTTTGGGGGCCGACGGGAGGATCGAGATGGCGGAGAAACCTGATGAGCTCGCAGGGATGATTTTCGGCAGCACGGCGCGCGTCCGGTGCCTGCGGGACGGGCGCATCCTGTTCAACGCCGCCGAATTCAACCTGCCGATCGCGGCGAAGGACGCCGACGTGAAATGCGAAGACCTTTTCGCGTGGGACGGCGCCCGCCAGGCGACCCTGGTGCGGATGATCCCGCGCGGCGAGGTGGAGAACCTGCCCAAGGGGCTGACCTTTTTCGAGGTGAGCCCGGACGACCGGCGGGTGCTGGTGGGCGGCGTCGACGGCGAGGTGAGCGTGCTCACGCTCGCGACGGGCGAGGTGCAGGAATGGCAAAAAGCCGGCGACTACAATCTCATGGGTGCGCCGGTGTGGCGCAATGCGGAGGAGATCACCTTTGCGCGGCGCAATCCGCTCCTGGACGGGAAGCGGCCGGACCGCTGGGCGGAAATCGTCCGGCGGCGGGCCACGCCGGGCCCCGGCGATCAGGAGGTGGTGCTGAGCAAGGATTGGTCGAAGGAGATGCTCGAGAGCGTCTACAGTCCATCGGATCGGAAATAGGCCCCGGGCCGCGCGCCCACTTTGCTATTTATTCCCGCGCGCGGCGGCTCCACACTGCCGGCTCTATGCTCGATCCGAAAATCCTGCGCGAGTCGCCCGACCTCGTGCGCGCGGCGATTGCCAAGAAGCATCTCGAGGCGGACCTCGACGCGGTGCTGGGACTGGACGCCCAGTGGCGCGCCCAGCTGTCCGAGGTGGAGGCGCTGCGGGCGAAGCAGAAGGCGGCCAACAACGAGATGGCGGCGCTGAAGAAGGGCTCGCCCGAGTTCCTCGCCAAGGTGCAGGAGATGAAGGGCGTCGCCGCCACGGTGAAGGCGAAGGAGGTCGAGCTGGGCGGGATCGAGGCGCGGTGGCGGGCCGGCATGCTCTCGCTGCCGAACCTGCCGCACGCCTCGGTGCCCGAGGGCCGGACCCCGGAGCAGAACGTCGTCCATGCGACCCACGGCGACCCGGCGGCCGCGTCGCCGCTCGCGACGCCGCACTGGGAGATCAAGGGCTTCAGCCGGGTGGTGGATTTCGAGCGCGGCGCGAAGGTGACCGGCGCCGGCTTCCCGTTCTTCATCGGCGACGGGGCGCGCCTGGTGCGGGCCCTGACCCAGTTCTTCCTCACGGAGGCCGGGCGCGCCGGCTACCTGGAGGTGGCGCCGCCGATCCTGGTCAACGCCGCCAGCGCCACCGCCGTGGGCCAGCTCCCCGACAAGGAGGGGCAGATGTACCAGACGGCGCAGGACGAGCTCTACCTCGTGCCGACGGCCGAGACGCCGCTGACCAACTTCTTCCGCGACGAGATCATCGACGAGGCCCTGCTGCCAGTCTACCGCTGCGCGTACACGCCGTGCTTCCGGCGCGAGGCGGGCAGCTACGGCAAGGACGTGCGCGGCCTCAACCGCGTGCACCAGTTCGACAAGGTCGAGCTGCTCAAATGGGTGCACCCGGCCACGAGCTACGACGAGCTGGAGTCGCTGCGCGCGCACGCCGAGGGCCTGCTGCGGAAGCTGGAGCTGCCCTACCGCGTGCTGCTCATGTGCGGCGGAGACACGGGGTTCGCGCAGGCGAAGAAGTACGACCTCGAGGTCTGGGCGGCGGGGCAGAAGCGCTGGCTGGAGGTGTCGAGCTGCAGCAACTTCGAGGCGTTCCAGGCCCGGCGGGCGCAGATCCGCTACCGGTCGCGGGAGACCGGCAAGCCGGAGCTGGTGCACACGCTCAACGGCTCCGGGCTGGCGGTGCCGCGCACCCTCGCCGCGCTGCTGGAGAACAATCTGCAGGCCGACGGCCGGGTGCGGCTGCCGGCCGCGCTGGCGCCGTATTTCGGGAAGGAGTTCCTGAGCTTCGGCTGAGCCGGGTTCCGGGATGAAACGAGCTGCGATCGACTGGCCCGCGGTCGCCGCGGCATTGGTGAAGCGGATCCCGCACGGCGCCCTGCATCCGGGGGCGATGCTCACGGCGCTGGCGGACCATGAGCGCGAGCGACACCGGCACCCGCGCCGCCGTCCCCGCTGGGCCGTCGCCTTTTCGGGCGGCGCCGATTCGCTGGCGTTGCTGCTGATCTTCTGGGCGGAGGGGCCGGGTCGCTGGGGCCGCCAATTCACCGTGCTGCACTTCAACCACCGGCTGCGGGGGCGGGCGGCGGATGCGGACGAGCGGTTCTGCGCGCGGGTCTGCGCGGCGCTCGGCCTGAGGCTGGTGACCGGCCGCTGGCGCGCGGCGCACCGGGGCGCGAACGAGGCCGAGGCGCGCGCCGCCCGCCTGGGGTTTTTTCACCGAGAGATGCGCCGGCGGAAGCTTCGCCTGCTCTGGCTCGGCCACCAGCAGGACGACATCGCGGAATCGATGCTCATGCGTCTCGCGCGCGGCAGCGGCGCGGCCGGACTCGCCGCGCCGCGGCCGGCGCAGGCGATGCCGGGCGGGCGCTGGCACCTCCGGCCCCTGCTCACCCTCAAGAAGGCGGAGATCGTGGCGGCCCTGCGGGCCGCGGGCGCGACCTGGCGCGAGGACGCGACGAATGCCCGCGACGATTTTTTCCGCAACCGGATCCGCCGGCGGGTGCTGCCGGCCTGGCGGCGCGCGGCCGGCCGCGACGCGCTCGCCGGCGCGGCGCTCGCGCGGGAGCTGCTGGAGGAGGACGACACGGCGGTGGAGGCATGGCTGGACGAACTCCGGCCGCTCCGCCGGGACGGCTCGCTCGACCTGGCGCGGCTGGCCGGCCGGCCGCGCGCACTCGTCCGCCGGGCATTAAGGCGCTGGCTGGCCGGGCACCCGGAGGCGGGGGAGTTGTCGCGGCAGGGTTTCGAGGACCTGCTCGGGGCCGTGACGGTGGGCCAGCCGACCCGGCGCAGCGTCGGACGTCATGGCTTTGCGGTCATCCGCGGCGGGCGGCTGCGGTTCGCGGACGCGTCGCGGCGTCGCGTTCGTGCAATTTGAGGTAAATTCTGCGCGCGGCGCCTTCCGGCGCACCCGGGTGCAATTGACATCCACACCGGAACCGACAGTCTATTAAGTCAGTCAAACCATCTCGATGCCCGACAACGACAACAAGGCCAAGCGTCGTCCGCTCAAGAACCTGCCTCCGGACCGGTTTCCGCCCAAGGTGTGGCTCATCTGGCTGCCCATCATCGCCCTGCTGGTGGTGGTCCTGCGCTACAATCCCGGCCGGATCAACGCCCCGGCGACGTTGAAGGTCCAGGAGGTGGTGGACGCGGCCGCGGCGGGCAAGGTGGCGGACGGCAAGATCCGGCCCGACCCCTCCGGCGGCCGCGACTGGTTCGCCATCACCGGCGAGATGAAGGAGCCGACGTTGATCGGGGACAACGGCAAGACCAAGTACTTCACGTCCACCGGCTGGATCACCGAGAACAACATGGGGATCCTGCAGAAATCGGAGGCCTTCACGGAGATCCCGGCCAGCACCCTGCTGACCCAGGTCCTGACGTCGGTGCTCCCGTTCGTGATCATCATCGGCCTGCTGTATTTCCTCTTCACCCGCCAGCTGAAGCAGGCCGGGCGCGGGGCGCTCAGCTTCGGCAAGAGCCGGGCCAAGCTGCTGACGCGCGACCGGGAGAAGATCACGTTCGCCGACGTGGCGGGGTGCGACGAGGCGAAGGAGGAGGTCTCCGAGGTGGTCGAGTTCCTGCGCGACCCGAAGAAATTCCAGAAGATCGGCGGGCGGATCCCCAAGGGGCTGCTCATGGTGGGCCCGCCGGGCACCGGCAAGACGCTGCTCGCCAAGGCGATCGCGGGCGAGGCCGACGTGCCGTTCTTCTCCATCAGCGGCTCGGATTTCGTGGAGATGTTCGTCGGCGTCGGCGCGAGCCGGGTGCGCGACATGTTCGAGCAGGGGCGCAAGAACGCGCCCTGCCTGATCTTCATCGACGAGATCGACGCGGTGGGACGGCAGCGCGGCGCCGGCCTGGGGGGCGGCAACGACGAGCGCGAGCAAACGCTGAATTCGCTGCTGGCGGAGATGGACGGCTTCGACACCACCGAGGGCGTGATCATCATCGCGGCGACCAACCGGCCCGACGTGCTCGACACGGCGCTGCAGCGGCCGGGGCGGTTCGACCGGCAGATCTTCATCGACCTGCCCGACCTCGTGGGGCGCGAGCAGATCCTGCGGGTGCACGCGCGCAAGCTGGCGGTCGGCGAGGACGTCGAGCTGAGCATCGTCGCCCGCGGCACACCCGGGCTCTCGGGTGCCGAGCTGGCCAATCTGCTGAACGAGGCCGCGCTGCTGGCGGCGCGCCGCAACAAGAAGCGCATCGACATGCACGACATCGAGGATGCGCGGGAGAAGGTGCAGTTCGGGCGCGAGCGGCGCCGGATCATGGACGACGAGGACAAGAAGATCGTCGCCTATCACGAGGCCGGCCACGCGCTGGTGGGGGCGGTGGTGGACGACGGCGAGCTGCCGGTGCACAAGGTGACCATCATCCCGCGCGGGCGCTCGCTCGGCAGCACGATGTACATTCCCAAGAAGGACACCTACAACTACGCCCGCCGCCGGATGCTGGCGCGCCTCGCCGCCCTCTACGGCGGCCGCATCGCCGAAGAGATCGTCATCGGCGACATCACGAGCGGCGCGTCGAGCGACATCCTCCAGGCGACCAAGCTGGCGCGCAGCATGGTGTGCGACTGGGGCATGAGCTCGCTCGGCCCCATCGCCTACGGCGAGAACCACGACACGGTCTTCCTCGGCCGCGAGATCACCCGCAGCGAGAATTTCAGCGAGGACACGGCGCGCCGGATCGACGCCGAGGTGCATCTGATCATCGACGAGCAATACAACCGCGCGAAGAGCATCATCAACGAGAAGCGGTCGGAGCTGGACAAGATCGCCGCGGCGCTCCTGCAGTACGAGACGATCGAGGGCCGGCACGTGCAGGAGATCCTGGAATTCGGCGAGATCCGCTCGCCGGTGCTGCCGCCGATCCTGCCGAAGCCGGGCGAGGGCGCGGCCGCCAAGAAGCCGGCGGAGAAGCCGGCACCCGCCGGGCTCCCGGGCGACGCGCCCGCGCCGGCCCCGTCGCCGGCCTGACGCCGGCGCATCCCGGTTCGCGTGCCGGCGGCCGGCCGGGCAAGGGGGGCGGAAAATCGGCCTTGGATTGTGGGCGCCAAACCGCCAAGGTCCCTACGGGAAACTGTCTTATGAACATTTGCTGCATTGGTGCCGGTTATGTCGGGGGAACGACGATGCCCGTGATTGCCGACCGCTGTCCCGCGGTGCGGACGACGATCGTCGACATGAACGCGGCGCGCATCGCCGCGTGGAATTCGGAGCGGCTGCCGGTTTATGAGCCGGGGTTGGAGGAGGTCGTCCGCCGGGTGCGCGGCCGCAACCTGTCGTTTTCGACGGATGTCGCCGGGGCCATCAAGCGGGCCGACCTGATCTTCGTGTGCGTCAACACGCCGACCAAGACCTACGGGCTGGGCGCGGGCCGCGCGGCCGACCTGAGCTACATCGAGTCGGTGGCGCGCATGATCGCCGAGCACGCCGATACGCCGAAGATCATCATCGAGAAGTCGACCATCCCGGTCCGGACGGCGGAGTCGATCTCGGCGATCCTGGCGGCCAACAAGCACGGACTGCGCTTCCAAGTGCTGTCGAACCCGGAATTCCTCGCCGAGGGCACCGCGATTCATGACCTCGAGAACCCCGACCGGGTGCTCATTGGCGGCGAGCGGACACCGGAGGGCGAGGCCGCCATGAAGGTGCTGGCCGGCGTCTACGCCAGCTGGGTGCCGCGCGACCGGATCATCACCACGAGCCTGTGGTCGTCGGAGCTGTCGAAGCTCGTGGCGAACGCCTTCCTGGCCCAGCGGATCGCCTCGATCAACACCATCTCGGCCGTGTGCGAGGCCACGGGCGCGGACGTGGACGAGGTGGCGCACGTGATCGGCCGCGACAGCCGGATCGGGCCGAAATTCCTCAAGGCCTCGGTGGGCTTCGGCGGCTCCTGCTTCCAGAAGGATATCCTCAACCTGGTCTACCTCTGCGAGCATTTCGGGCTCACCGAGGTGGGGGCCTATTGGGAGAGCGTGGTGCGGATGAACGATCACCAGAAACGACGCTTCACCGAGCGCATGGTGAAGGAGCTGTTCAACACCGTGGCCGGAAAGCGGATCGCCATCCTGGGGTTCGCCTTCAAGAAAAACACCAACGACACCCGTGAATCGGCCGCGATTGCCGTCTGCCGCGATCTGCTGGCGGAGCACGCGACGCTGGCCGTCTACGATCCCCAGGTGGCGGCGGACGACATCCGCCGCGATTTGCAGGGCGCGGCCGACGACCGCCTGGTGATTGCGCGCGACGCCTACGAGGCGTGTGCGGGCGCCCATGGCGTCGCCATCCTCACCGAATGGGATGAATTCAAGTCGCTCGATTTTGCGCGGATCCTAAAGGCGATGCCCAAGCCCGCGTCGATTTTCGACGGACGGAACATCCTGGACTTGGCGAAGCTGCGGGCAATGGGTTTTCAGGCATTTGGCATCGGAAAATAGGCAATCCTCGGTGCCAGTTCTGCGGATGCTGAACCAGGTGTGAGCCGCCGTTGCGGATGGCGTTGGTGAATAATTGGATACCTGCCGGCTGCCTCTGCATTGATCGACTGGGCTTTCGGCGAAAAAAGTGCTTGATCGTCAGGCTAATGGTATGATTAATGAAATTAATCTGCAGGTCTAATAAGGTCTATTAACTAGGCCTGCTGATTTCGATGCCCTGATGACCCATTTGAGCCGGAGATTTTTCGCATCCATAATTGGCGGAGCGGCGTTGTTCTTCTCGGCGACGGGTGTGTTCGGGAAGCCTCCACCCGCGACCTATCCCGTCGGATATGATCCACTCACGAAGCTTGTCGAAGGCTATGGCCCGTTCACGCAGAGCTACCCCCTGACGGTGACGTCGCCCAGCATCCTCCCGGCGGGCACCTACACCATCGGATTCAATATCGCCGTCACATTGAACCCGGGCGACACCAATGCGGGCACCTATACTGCCATCAGTGTACCGTCCGTCACGTTCACGGGTCCGTCTCAGACCCAGATTGTGACGGTCACAGTCACTTTTCCGGCCGGGGCGGTGGTGGGTAGCTACGGATATTTGATTACCACGACGGGCTGGCCCACTGGATTGGGAATTACCGACGCGGGCAGCGTGATCGACATGACGGTAAAGGCGCCGCAGTCGCTGCCGTCCGCGCCTTCGATTACGATCAATTCCCCGGCGCCTAATTCGACTTACACTTACGCGGCGGGCGGTCCGCCAGTGCAGATTCCGTTTTCCTACACGGCATCGGCCGGGTCAACCGATCCGATAATCGACCAGAGCGATGCCGACCTAAGCGGTGCCGTCCTGTCGGTCAATGTGACCGGCCTCGGCACCGACCAGGTCACCGGTACCGGCACGATCCAAGTCTCCGCAGCCGGGATCTATACGCTGAATGTGCGGGCGCACAACAGCGTCAACACGAGCCAGGCGTCGGAAGACATCACGGTCAACGTCACCGGTTTGGCTCCGACGGTGACCAACCTGACCCCGGCCGACGGTTCCGCCTTCACCTATGTCACGGGCGCGCCGGCGTTGCAGATCCCGGTTTCCTGCACGGCGACCAGCGCCTATGGCGGCATTCAGTCGGCGACGGCCACGCTCAATGGCGTGCCGATCACCGGTTTCGCATTCGCACCGTCGGTGCCCGGGAGCCTGACGGGCACGGCGTCCAGCCCGATCCCGTTGCAGATTGCGGCGGGTGGCTCCTACACGCTCGTGGTCACGGTCGCCGATGCTCTCGGCTCAACCTCGGCGACCTCCCATTTCACCGTGGCCCAGGTGCCGCCGCCCACGGTCACGATTTCCAAGCCACTCAGCGGTGCGCCCGTGATCTGGCCGGCCGGCACCACCTCGCTAAACGTGCCGCTGGCTTTCTCCATCACATCCGGCAGCGGGAACATAACGGCGGCGAGCGTGACCCTGAATGGCGTGGCGCTGGCGGCCTCCATCACCGGGGTGGGCACGCCGTCCGCCAGCTTCAACGGGAGCCTGCTGCTTACGGCGATCGGCAGCTATACGCTGGCGGTCACAGCGACCGATGCCAACGCCACGACGACGACGACATCCCAATTCACCGTGACCCAGGTCGCGCCGCCGACCGTCACGATCTCCCAACCCTCCAGCGGAGCCTCGATCGTCTGGCCGGTGGGCACGACCTCGCTCAGCCTGCCGCTCGCGTTTACGGCCTCCGCGGGCAGTGGCAACATCACCGCGGCGACGGCGACGCTGAACGGCGTGCCGGTGGCGCTGGCGGTGACGCTGGGAACCCCGACCATCAGCTTCAGCGGCAATGTCCCGATCACGGCGCCGGGCGCGTACACGCTGACCGTCACCGTGGTCGATGCCTACAGCCCGACCGTCGTGTCGACGAAGTTCTCCGTCGTGCAGCCGACCCCGCCCGTGATTGGCATCACCCAGCCCACCAACGGGGCGGTTTACACCCGCCAGGCCGGTTCCTCGCCGACGTCTGTCCCCTTTGCATTCACGGCGACGGAGTCGACAATCGGAACGGTGGCGGCGGTGGGCGTGACAGTGAATGGTTCACCGGTCACAGCCACCATCTCGGGCCTGAATACCGCCAAGGCGGCCGGCAGCGGGTCGCTTTCGATCAGCGCTGCCGGCACCTACACGCTGGCCGTGACCGCGACCAGCGGCGGCGCCCAGGGGAGCGGCTCGGTTACCTTCACCGTCAACCAGACTTCCGCTCCGCCCCCGGTGCGGTCGTTGTTCTGGCTGCCGCCGATCTCGCTCAACAAGCCCTTCCAGGGCGGGAGCACCATTCCCGTGGCGTTCTGTATTTTGGACGCCAAGGGCAACCTGGTCCGCGATACGTCCATCGTCGTCGCGGTTTCTGAAGACGGCGGAAGCCCCGACCTCTTCACCTACGGCGCGATCAATGATCACGATGACAGCACGTATGCGATCGTGCTCTTCGTCTACGGTCTGAATTACGGCACGGACCGGGGCAACCACACCTACCGCATCGACGTGTACAATTTCTGGCCGGTCGGCTCGAACAACCCGAACCTGATCGGGACGCAGATCGTCACCACCCAGGGCGCCGGCAAGGGCGGGAGCGACGACGACCACGGCGATGGCATCCCGGGCAATGGTGGCAACGGCGGCAATCAGGGCTGCGACAACGGACACGGCGGCGGCCACTGAGCGCTGACGACCGCCCGCAGCGAAGGGGCGGACAATTCAGAAGCCGGTGGGCTGCCTAGGATGCTGGCGAATCAGGCCGGTCGGCAAGGAGCAAGCTGGACGGGCGCCCGGACGCCAGCGGCCAAGCGCATGCGGACTTTCCTGGCGCTGACGATTCACGCAGGGTCGAAGTGCCGCCCGAACCCACTTGACTGTGTTGCCCGGGGGCGAGATTCGCGACGCCACCATGGTGGAACTCGCGTCATTGGCTGCTACGGTGCGGATGCTGCCGTCAGGTGCGCCAATCAACGGATTGCTCAGCCGGAACCGGAGTCTGCCATCTGGACCCGGGACGGATTTCAGCCCCGCCACTGATTCAGGCTCTTAGCCCTGCCGACGTCGCCGACCCATCCGGCGCCACGCGACGACCAGCAGACCAAACCCCATCAGGAGGGCGCCGTAGTCGGCCGGCTCCGGCACCGGGGAAATCTCATGATCCCACGTCAGCCACTTGGTGTCGGGGGCGGTGAAGCCGGTGAAGACGATCCGACCCAGGTTGGCGCTGCCCGGGTTTACCAGGGAGTAGAAGTAGTCGATGGTGTCGGACCAGTTCGAAATCGTCAGCGTGACCCCGGAGTTCACGATCACGGAGTTCAGGTTGAGGATGGAGGTGCCGGCGAAATCGAGGGTCGAATTGCCTGTCACCGTGAGGGAGCTGAACGTCGAGGTGAAGCCGCCCAGGCTCAACTCGCCGCCGGCGAGCACCAGGTTTCCGCTGCTGAGATCGATGCTCGACCCCAGGGTGAGCGTGCCGGAGCCGGCCTTTTCAAACGTGCCGGTGTCGCTGGCCGCAAATCCGCCGGTGAAGGTCGAGGAGGAGCTGTCCGAATTGGCGATCAGCGTGCCGCTCGCGAGCTGGAGGGTGCCGGCGCCGGACAGGGCGCCGATCGTCTCGGTGTAGCCGTTGAGGTTGAGGGTGGCGCCGGAGGAGATGGTGACAGCCGAATTGTTCGCGATCCGTTCCGAGGCCCCGAGGGCCAGGGTGCCGGCGCTTACGTTGACGCCGCCGGTATTGGTGTTGGTTCCGGCCAACGTGAGGGTGCCAGACCCGTCCTTGGTCAGGCTGCCGGTGGTGGTGCCGATGACGCCGGAGATGACCGTGTTGCCGGAGCCGCCCACGGTCAGGTTCTGCCCGGCACCGCCAATGTTGCCCGAGACCGTGAGGGTGCCGGAGTCGGAGTTGACGCGGGTCGCCGAGCCGAGGGTGATCGCGCCCGCCCACGAATTGTTGCCGCTGACATTGCGGAGCGCGCCGTCGTTGGAGATGCCGGTACCATTCAAGACCAGCGGCTGGGCGCCGACGGCGATGCCGCCCTGCATCTGCAGGGCCGCGCCGGAGGCCACGGTGGTGGTGCCGGCACTGGGGCCGCCCAGCGCGTAATTGTTGCTAATGTTGACGACGCCGGCGGACACCGAGGTCCCGCCCGTGTACGCGTTGCTGCCGCTGAGATAAAGCGTGCCGGCGCCATCCTTGGTCAGCGAGCCGCTGCCCAGGCCAACCGCGGCGGTAAGCGCCACGTTGCCCGCGCCGCCGACCGTCAGGTTCTGGTTGGTGCTGTTGACGGCGCCCGAGACCGTGAGGGTGCCGGCATCCGAATTCACCCGGCTGGCGGCCGCGAGATTGACGCCGCCGGCCCAGGAGTTGTTGCCGTTGACATTGCGCAAAGCGCCGCCGCTGGACACGCCGGTGCCGCTGAGGGTCAAGGCCTCGGCGCCGACGCTGATCCCCCCCTGCACCTCGAGTGCCGCGCCGCTGGCGACGGTCGTGCCCGAGGAAATGTCCCCCAGTGCCGAGCTGTTGGAAATGTTCAGTTCGCCCGCGCTGACTGTCGTTGCCCCGGTGTAGGTGTTGGCGGCGGTGAGGGCCAGGCGGCCGGCCCCGGCCTTGATCAGCGAGCCCTGCTGGACCGTGGCGTTGATGACCATGTCGGCGGGCGAGGCCGTGCCGGACGCGATCGTGAAGGTGCGCGTGCCCGAATTGAGGCTCAGGACGCCATTGATGGTCGCCGGCGTCGAGGCGGCCAGCCCGGTCACATTGCCGTTCAGATAGAGGATCCCGGTGCCGCCGGTGTCGACCAGGCCCCCGCTCATGGTGAGACTGCCGATGGTCTCATCCTGTTTGTTGAGGTTGAACGTGCCGTTGCTGTTGACCGTGACCCCGGCGGTGTCGGCAATGACTTCGCTGGCGTCGGGCGAAACCGTCTGCCCCAGCTGCAGGGTGGCCGCGGTGGCGCTGCCGTCGCCGATCACGATGTTGCCGAGGATGCCGTTGTTTTGGCCGGTGATGGTGTCGACGATCAGCGTGCCGGTGTTGATGGTCGTGGTTCCGGTGTAGGAATTGCCGTTGGAATTGATCGTCAGGGTGCCGGTCCCGCTCTTGATCAGGCCGCCGGTGCCCCCGATCGCGGAGCTGATCGCCGTGTTCCCCGTCCCGTCGACCGTGAGCGTGTTCGCGCTCAGCGTGAGGGCCTGGCTGGTGGTGCCGAGCGTCAGCAGGCCGGACGAGGAATTCAGCGCCGTGGCGTTGGCGCCGAGGGTGATGTTGCCGCCCCAGGTGTTGTCGCCGCCGGCGTTGTTCAACGCCCCGACGCCCCCGGCTCCGGTGCCGCTGAGCGTGAGGGATTCGGCCGCGGTGGTGATGCCGCCCTGCAGCGCGAGCGTGGCGCCGCTGGCGACGGTGGTGCCGCCGGTCGTGGTCCCGAGGGCGGCGGCATTCTGAAGGTTGAGCACGCCGGTGCTGACCGTGGTGGCGCCGCTGTAGGTGTTGGCGCCGGAGAGCACCAGGGTGCCGGTGCCGG
>Ga0335077_10009217_pt1 | contig 12246 bp, 12 predicted proteins | sample Lox_Sample_31_FD_207151 | JGI IMG/M metagenome (GOLD analysis project Ga0335077, IMG submission 207151) | Soil microbial communities from Loxahatchee National Wildlife Refuge, Florida, United States - Lox_Sample_3.1 | ecosystem: Environmental > Terrestrial > Soil > Wetlands | place: USA...
ACCGCGCGCATCGAGCGCGTAGATGGCGACGTTCGCCTGATTGCAGGCAGCAATCGTGGCCGTCAACTCCGATTCGGTCTCGGTATCCAGTGGAAAGCCGCCGGAAAAGAGCACGACCATTTTGCGGCCAGGAACGCCGCGCAGATTCTTGGCCAGCGTGCGCACGGAAAGAAGCATGCTTCTGGCACCGAACTGCGCTTCCGCGTTGGACATAGACGAAAAGGGCGAGAGCCCGCCAGTGGTACCGTATGGACTAGCCGTCGCTGACAATCCGGCCGAAGCAACATCCACGGGCGGCTGCGCGTTGGGATCCACCGCGGAAGTCTTCACGCCGCTCACTGCGGCGCGCAGTAAATCCGCATTGGCCGTAAAATTCTGCACCACGCGCAGCGTTCCACCGAAATCCACGATAGCCATCAAGCGGTCGGGGCCCGCATTCGAATCGATGAACTTTTTTGCGGCGTCGCGCGCCTGAATCTGTTCGGGGGTGGCCATCGTTGAGTTGTCGAAAAAGAGAATCAAGTACTTGCGTTGTTGCGGGCCCTGGATGGCGGTATCGGAGCCGAACGAAAAGCTGGTGATGGCTTGCTCTTTGTTGTCTTCATACACCCTGAAATCGTTCTGCGTCAGGTCGTGAATGTAGTTGCCTTTTTTGTCAGTGACCACCGCGTCCACCAGCACCAGGCGTGACTCCGTTTTGATCATGGGCTGCTGGCCGGCATCCGCGGCGGGCGTCTGGGCCGCCGGCGTTTGACCCGCGAGCCGCGCCAGCGAAACACACGATGCGGCCACGGCCATGCAAGCGAGCAATCCCCAAGTGGTTCGTCCACGATTCTTCTTCGTGTTCATAGTGCCCCCCATCGACCATCAATACGGAATCACCACAGCGCCATTGCGCGCCGCGAGTTGCGCTCCTTCGGAATCCCGCACCACCTGCCGCACGAGATAGGAACCCGGCTTCACATCGAAGCTCGATTTCAGATTCAGGCCGGTGCGCGTCAATTTGTCATAGGTCGTATCGCGCAGCTTCATCTCGACAATCTTCTCGCCGCCGGTCACGAAGTTGCCGTTCTCGTCGAAGATCGCCGTAGCCACGGTCAGGTCGTCCTGGTTGCGGCCGTCCGCCTTACGGAAGTGCATACCTTTCAGATCCACGTGCGTCACCACGGCCAGATGGGCTTCATTGGCGGTGGTCTTGAAAAACTGCGTGTGCAGATCCACGGGAAGGTCGCGAATCTCGTCTTGCGAGAAGATGGCTTCCTGAATTTCCTGCTTGGCCTGTTCCGCCGGGTCCGCCACATGGCGCGGCGCAAAATAGGCGTGGCGCGCCTGGATCTGGTAGTTCATCTTGTGCGTGAAGGAAACTTTCAGGGTGTGCAGGCTCCCGTCGAGCTTCAGATTCTGCGGCGAAAATCCCAGCAGATAGGTCAGCGCCGGTGCGGCGCCCGCCTGGCGCAGGCCCTCATCCACATCGTTGCGATTATGGAAGAACGTTCCACCGGTTCCGTCGGCGAACTGCTGCAGCACATCTGCTTGCGCGCTCTGCGCCGCAATTTGATACGAGGAACGGATGCCCGCGGTTTGCGGGTTCGGGTTGACGTACGGGTCGGAGATGTCTCCCATGTCCGGCGTGTATAGGCCGCGCGCATCGATGGTGTTGATGACGACATTCGCCTTGGTGGCCCGGTCGACGAGGTCGCTGAACTCCAGATGCAGAGTAGTGGTGAGAAATCCTGGCGACACGAACACCAGGATGCGCTGCCCGGGCATGGACCCTAAACGCCGCAGAACCCCTTCCATGTGCCGCAGGGCGTATTCCGTCGAGGAATCCTCCCGGCCGAGCACAAAACCCGCCACGGAGTAAGCGATGGTCTGCGCCGCGGCCCGTTGCGTCTGGTCGCCGTTGAACGCACATTGGATGGCATCTTCGGTGGCCACCTCCAGCGCTTGCGGGTCGGTTTGATTTTGAATCAGGTCCGCCTGGTAATAGCTCATGTCGGGGCAATCGTGAATGCCTTGGGTCGGCGAACGCGGCAGCAAACCCACCAGGGCCTTGCGCAAGAGGTCGCGATCCTGGGTGAAATCCTGCGTTAACTGCCCGGAAGTCGAGTTGATGGCTACGCGGTCGGACGGGGCCAGAGAATCGAGGAACTTGCTCGCCGCGTTGCGCACGAACATGAGATCGCCCATCACCAGGTGCTGGTCGTCGAAGACCACGGAGACAAAGCGCTGCGGCAAAGCCGCTACCGCCGCTTTGGCGGCCTCCGCGTCGGCGTTGCCGGAGTCGATGCTGGAGGTTTCGGCAATGGCGTGAGACGTGGGTGTCTCGACGCTGAAGGCCGTGATGGTCTGTTGCTTGCGATTGTCGGAAAGCTGGAAGTCGTCTTTGTGCAGCCCGGGGACGACATTCCCTTTGGGATCGCGCACCACCACGCGCACCAGCACGAGGTTGACGCGCACCTTGAACGCCGGCGCGGTATCGCGGCTGGACATTTCACTGCTTTCGTTGGAATTCGGCTCTTGCGGCTTGGCCGGCTGAGCCTGGGTCTGGCTTGCCGGACTGGCGGGCGGAGCATCCTGGGAAGGGGGTGACTGCGCCTGGAAGGGCAGACTAGCAAGAGTCAGCGTCAGGCAGCAGAAAAGACAAGCAAGCAAGACGCGACCTGTAAAGCGAAACGGCGGCAGGTAGGACATCCGGTTCCTTTATGTTCCGCTTCCGCAGGCACCGCCGGTCCGGGCAGACCGGCACTACGGCGAGCTTTGGGCTATCACTGTGACTATACGCTCTACGTGATTTTTGTGTCAACGCGAGTCATTGAGCTTCTTCAGCTCTCGTCTCCGCTTACTTTTCCGCGGCGCGATAGGCGGTGAGCGTCCACACTTCCTGAGCGTCATCGCGGCGCAGCACATAGCGCTCGCCGTTCGAAACGCGTACACGAAAATAGGTTGCGCCCGGCGAATACCAGCGGTCTTCCACCTCCGCTACTTCGAGGGTTTGCGCCCCAAGCACAATGCGCACCGGCCGTTCGTCTGCCTTGTAGCCGGAGTAGCATTCGACGCGGACGATTTGCTCAGACAAGGGCGCCTACTTTTCTGTGCTCCTCCAGCTCGGCGTTCCACGCGGCGCCCAGAAAAACAATGACCGCCGAGAGCTGCATCCACACGAGCAAACCAATCACTGCTGCCAGTCCTCCGTAGACCACGCTGTACGGCACCCGCCGCACGTACACTCCAAACAAGACGTTCACCAGCCACCACAGCGCCGTGGCCACGAGTGCGCCGGGCAAAACGTCGCGCAGGCTTTCCTCTCTGGGGCGCGCGACGCGGTAGATGACCGTCAACGCCACCAAAGCCAGCACGATGGCCACCGCGGGGAAAAATATCGGCCACCATCCCTGCAACGGGTGGTGTGGGCCGAACTCTTTGACCACCCAATGCCGTATCGGCCGCCCCAGCACGCCGAGGATCGCTGCAATCAGCATCGGTGCGATGGTTACCAGGAGGAGCGCCAGTCCGCGCAGTTGCCGGTGCCAGAAACCCGGCTTGTCCTCGTCGCCATAAATCCGCTGGATGCCCTCCATCAGGAGGCGCATCACTTGCGAGCCGGCCAGCAACGTGCCGCCCCATCCCAGCAGGGCGAGCTTCCAGGCCTCCGGCCCGCGCTTCACCAGAAATTCCGAGACGATACTCTGGCTGCCCGGGGGCAAAAAGGCGGTGAAGTCGCGGATCAGATCATAGAGGCTGGTGCGGCCGCCGATGCGGCTGGTGGCGAGTCCCACGGCGATGAGCAGCGTCGGGAAGAAAGCGAGGAACAAATTAAACGCGATGGCTTGCGAGATCATGCCGCACTGCGGAAACACGCGGCGGAACATGCGCAGGGTGCGCTTGAGAAAGCTCGTCTTCGGCTTCATCGGGCGTCATTATACACACGCGCGGCACAAGCGCCCGGTCCACACGAGCTTCCTCGCCACGGCTACAACGGACGGTACATCACCAACGCGTCCACGAAGCCCCGCGCCGGATGAAGAAAGGCTCCCGGCAACCGGCCTACCGTCTCAAAACCCATGCTCTGCCAGAGCCGCACGGCGCGCTCGTTGCTGCTGACCACAAAGTTGAACTGCATCGCGCGGAATCCCCGCGACTTCGCGAGTTCGAGAGAATGCTGGCACATTTGCCGCGCCACGCCTCGCCCGCTGGCCCACGGCGCCGTCATGTACCCGCAGTTGGCCACGTGCGCGCCGCCGCCCTTCTGATTGGCGCGCAGATAGTAGGTGCCGAAAATTTCCCCGTTTTCTTCGGCGACGAACACAGCATGCCCGGGCGAATTCCAATACTCCAGCGCTTCTGCGCGCGCCATGTCGCTCGGCAACGTGTAAGTGTCTCCGGCACGGATCACCGGCTCGAGGATTCTCCAAATGGCATCGCTGTCGGCTGGTTTTGCCGGGCGGATTTCCATGGGTGCCCTCTTTCAGTGTGTTGTGTTTTCGGTGCTCTGCGCGCCGTGCTTCATCGCCCAGTCTACAAATCCCGCGGGGGCATCTTTCACGCCGAAAATGTTGGTGTTCTTCACGCGGGCGAGGTGCTCCCAGCGAATGTCGCGCAGCTCCGCGTGACTGAGGTCCGCACCGGCAAGGCTAGCTCCGGCAAGTTCCGCGCCGCTGAGGTCCGCTCCGGTAAGATCGCTGTTCTCCAAGTTGGCACCCTGCAAGATAGCCTGCGACAAACTGCCGCCGCGAAAATTGGTGGAACGCAAGTCGGCATCCGTCAAATCCGCTCCCAGGAGACGCCCTTCGCGCACATCCGCCACTGAGAAATTGGCGCGCAGCAAGCGTGCCTTGTCCAGGCGAATGCCTTGCAGGAAGGCGCCGGGAAACGTCCACGCCGACGAGCGGCACGCGATCCGCATTCAATTCCTGGAGCGCTTCGATGCGTCCGCCGCTGCCACCTTTTCCTTGCGACGTGTTCACCACCTGCCAGGCTTGGTAGTGCCGCTGCTTCACGCGATCGCCGGACTCCGCAAAATAAAAAATCACCGCGATGAGCACGCTGAACGTTTCCAGATAGTCCAACACCTCGAGAAACGTCCAGTTGCTCAGCGCATAGGCAAGCCACTCCCAAATCCACTCCAGCGCGAGGAACGGCGCGATCCAGGCGTGCTTCCCGCGCTTGTAGTCCGCCCACGCAGCAGGCCTCTCTTTGCGGATGTGTATCTTCATCCTTCTCTCCTTAGGAGCCTGCCCCATTAAATGGAAAATCCAGGCGCGCTGCAACCGCGCCTGGATTTTGCGGCGACGACCTTGGGCGCCTTACATCGTGAGGACGACGCGGAATTGCGCGTGCCCGCTTTCCATTCTCTCGTACGCCGCTTTCACTTTTTCGAGCGGATACTTCTCGATCATGGGCCGCACGCCCGCGAACTCGGAAAACTCGAGGGTGTCCTGCGAATCGCGCGCGGTTCCCGAGGGCCAGCCTTGAATGCCGCGCCGCGACAGCAGCAGAGAAAACACCGACACCTCCATGGGCTCGGATGGCGCGCCCACCACCAGCAACTTCCCTCCTACCGCCAATCCGTCAATCGTGTCGGCCATCGCTTTGGCGTTGGGCGCGGTGGCCAGGAGCACTTTTGCGCCGCCCAGTTTCTTCAACTCTTCCGCAACGTTCGTGGCCTTCGTGTCCACATACGCGAAAGCGCCCAACTTCTTCGCCAGCGCGCCATTTTCGGGCCCGCGTCCAATCGCTACCACGCGATACCCTGCTTTCGCCGCATACTGAATCCCCAAATGTCCCAAGCCGCCGACCCCCTGCACGGCCACCAGGTCTCCCACGCGCGCCCCGCTATTGCGCAGCGCGTTGAAGGTCGTGACGCCCGCGCACATCAGCGGCCCGGCGTCCGCGGAGTCCAATCCTCTCGGCACCACCGCCAGTGCCTCATGCCTCGCGAGCATGTATTGCGTGTAACCACCGTCGCGGGTCACGCCCGTAATGGCCTGGTTCTGGCAGGTCACGAAGTCGCCGCGGCGGCACGAATCGCACACAAAGCAGTGTCCCCCATGCCAGCCCACGCCCACACGGTCGCCCTTCTTCCATTCCGACACGCCGCTTCCCAGTTCATCCACGATGCCCACCACCTCGTGCCCCGGCACGCGTGGGTACACCAGCCAGGGAAAGCTGCCTTGCTTCACGATCAAATCGCTATGACAGATCCCGCATGCCTCCACTCGAATGCGCACTTCTCCCGCGCCCGGCTGCGGTATTTCGCGCTCCTGCATCTCAAAATCCGCTCCCGGCTTCGGCACTACCGCCACGGTCATCTTCGCCATGCTTGCCTCCTCACGCTGTGGGTTTTCTCGTAACGCCGCGTCTTAGATGCACCAGTCCAGCCGAGGGTTAAGTAAATTGATGTGTGCTTGCCGCACGTTGCCGTGCGTCGTAGACTCGAACTGTTAAAATCGGCAACCGAGGAAATTCCATGACCACGCCCGCACAGCCGGCTCCCTCCAGCATGTCCCGCAGCGACGAAGTCGTCGCCAAGCACAAAAAATACCTCTGGCCATCGGTCACGAACTATTACCAGAAGCCCCTCGTTGCCGACCGTGCCGAAATGCAGCACGTCTGGGACGTCGAAGGCAAAAAGTATCTTGATTTCTTCGGCGGCATCCTCACGGTTTCCGTCGGCCACTGCAATCCCAAAGTGACTAGCAAGGTCAACGCGCAGGTCAATCGCTTGCAACACCTCTCCACTCTCTATCCCAACGAACAAATCGTGGCGCTGGCCGAAAAAATAGCGCAAATCACTCCGGGCAATCTCAAGTCCAGTTTCTTCACCAGCTCTGGCAGCGAAGCCGACGAGGCCGCCATCCTCATCGCGCGCATGGCCACCGATCGCTATGACGTGGTCGCGCTACGCCACGCCTATTCCGGCGGCTCCTCGCTGATGAAATCCGTCACTGCGCACGCTCCCTATCGCAAAGCCGCGGTCATCAGCGTCGGCATCTCTCACGCGGTGAATCCCTACTGTTACCGCTGCCCGCTGCATCTCAAATACCCGGATTGCGAAGTGGCTTGCGCTGGCGACGTCGAGAATCTCATTCAAACTGGGACCAGCGGCAGCATCGCCGCGTTCATCGCCGAGCCGATTCAGGGCGTGGGCGGCTTCATTACTCCGCCGAAGGAATATTTCAAAATCGTTTTCAACATCGTCAAAAAGTACGGCGGGCTGTTCATCGCGGATGAAGTTCAGACCGGCTGGGGCCGCACTGGAAAGAAATGGTTCGGCATCGAGCAGTGGGAGGTGATTCCCGACATCATCACCAGCGCCAAAGGCATGGCTAATGGCGTGCCTGTGGGATTGACGGTCACCACTCCCGAGATCGCTGCAGGATTTCAGGGCCTCAACATCGCCACCTTCGGCGGCAACCCGGTCACGAGCGTCGCCGCCCGCGCCACGATTGAACTCATCGAGGAAGAAAACCTGCTCGAAAACGCGCACACCGTCGGCGCGCATTTCCGCGCCAAGCTCGAAGAGTTGCAGGCCAAGCATGCGCTCATCGGCGACGTCCGCGGCATGGGCTTGATGCAAGCGCTCGAGTTGGTTAAAGACCGCAAGACCAAAGAACCCGCGCCGGCGCAAACCACGCAAGTCATGGAGCGCGCCCGCGAGCATGGCTTGCTCATCGGCAAAGGCGGCCTCTCCGGCAACGTCCTCCGCCTCGCCCCCATGCTCAACACAACGAAAGCCGACGTCGATGAAGCCATACGGCTGCTCGACACGGCCTTCAGCGAAGTTCCAAGTTGATTTCAGGAATGCAAAGCGCCGTACTCGGTCTACTCATTTTTTTGTCGGCTTGGCCGCAAGCAGCCTCGCAGGAAAAGAAAGCTGTCTGGAAGCCAGTGCAGTTCGCCATCGTACGCTTCAACGGCGAAGCTCCGCAAGCGTGGAACATCTATCATTACGAGAAACGCGCCAACCTGCTCGTGAAAATCTGGAAGCGCTACCTATATCTTGATATGAAGGAAGGCGAAGTCTACGAAGTAGACCCGCAAACCGTGAAGCCCGAGGGCGACAACGTCGAGTGGTCGCTCTCCGATCTGCCCAACGACCCGATCGAAATCTCGGAATGGAAGAGCCGCGACGTGGGCCTGGTGCGAAGCACAAAGTTCCGCTTCGGGAAGAACGGCCACACGCTCGAAATTCAAATCCCCTTGCAAGCCAACGGCAAACCCGCCTACTAGAGCGGCAGTTCCATTAGGCTGCGCGCCTCGGCGGTTGGGTCGCTGCGGAAGAGCACAGGCTGAAGCCTGTGCCACGGGATTTGCGAGTGCTTATGATCCGCTGGTGCTTTTCACCGCCGGTACACTTGGAAATACCAGGGAATGCCGATGGCACCCGGTTCGACCGCCACGGTTACGGCGTCGCCTTCGTCAAAGCGGTCGAAATCGTCGGCACTCACCGCCAGCCGCTCAATCTTCTGCCCAGGCCGCCAAGATCGCACCAGCAGGCGGCGGCTGCCGCGCACGATGCCTTTCATATTGAATTTGCCAACCACGGCCGTGGGGTAATAGGCCAGATTCTTCTGCGCGTCAAGCTTGCCATTCAAAAGGAGCGCGGCGGCGAGAATCCACGGCAGAGGAATAAATCCCGCATAGATGCGCTTCAGAACTTCCAGTTCCTTGTGCTGCCGCGCGCGGCTTTCCAGAATCACCGCGAGGGTCAGCGCCAGAAAAAACATCAGACCAAAGAAAACCAACATCAGATCGAGGTCCAGCGGCGGAAAAATCTGGCTCACATAGGGGAAGGCCAGCGAACCCAGCAAGAAAATCGCGGTGCGCCCCACCAAGCGCCGCCGAAAGACCAGTTCCGCCGCGCGTGACGTCAGGCCGCACGCCGGACACTGATCCGCCGTGCGCGGCGAGCCGCAATCAGCGCATCTCGTCATAGGAACTCACAGACCTTTCCATCGCTGGAGACAGAAGCCTACTTTCGCGGCGCTTGGCAACCTAAGCCGCGGTGCCGCCAGCATAGTATAAGACGAGGTCAAATGCGTTGGTTGGAGAGAGAAGCGAGCAAATCCTGGTAGCGCTTTTCGTGTTGCTCGTCGCGAACGGTCACCGCGACGCCCATGCCACGTCCCGGCTCGATGCGCTTCACGAAGCAATCCACTTTCACCGGCCGGTCTAGCACCAAGTGCGCGGTAAAGCCCGCGCCCACCCAGAGCGGGTCGTTGGACTCGATGAACATGCCGTTGGAACTGATATCCCGTGTGCTGCCGCGCAGAACCGCGGAGCCCCACTCGATCTCGAGGTCCGTGCGAAACGCGTAGCGCGGCGCCCACCTTCGTTCGAGGTGCCGGGACGTATGCTCCCCGCTGCCCATGGACCTGGTGACACCCCCTGCCAAGGAACCCCCGTCGCGGCGACAGGGCGAACGCGCCGCCTCCTGCCACCCAGCATACGTCTTCCGCGAGCACTTCCATACGACGCCGGGGTGCCGCGTTTTGTTCCCGGCAATCCTCGGCGTCAAATCCGGCTCATTTCTCAACCGCCGGGTCCGCGTGCGCCAGGAAGGCGCTGTTGGTTCTGACTAGGGCTTACTTAGGCTTCGTTAGACGCATCAGCAGGCGGTTCGGTCGCAGCGTTTCTTGCGGATTTTTCGGAGGCCCGCATGCGCCGCTGCACTTCCGCCTGCAGGTACCGGCGCAGGTTCTCCGCCACAATGCCGGGCGAGGCGAGCTCGCGCAAATCCGAAACCGTCAATTCCGGGAGGTACGCGAGCACGGTAGAAAGCGGCGAGGACGGATGGCGCACGAGCGCCAGACGAATGTTGTAATCCAGCGACCACTTGCGGTGTTGCGCCACCGCCAGCACCACGCCCGGAGGAAGCTTCTCGCGCGCCAGGACCTTCAGAATTTGCGCTTCCGTCAAATGCGGGTTGTCCAGCACGATGCAGACGATCTGGGCGTGCCCTTCGGCCAGCAGTGCTCCGCCCAACCGTGCCGGTCCGCGCCGCGCCAGCGTAATCTTCTGCCCCAGCGGAAGCTGCGGCAGCCGCGCAATCAGCTGATCCTCCGCGTTCAGCTTGAGTTCTGTGGGAATCGCCGGCGAGAGCGTCAACTGCACCAAATCCATCAAGTACAAGTCTTTAAGCAGGCGCAGCGTCACCAGGCGCGGCGTCTTCGGATGGAAAGCCAGCCCGCGCTTCACGCGATACGCCTTCAGCAGCGGCTTGCGCCGCGCTACTTCTTCTAGCACTTCCGTGGCCAGGTTTTTCCGCTCCAGCAGAAGACACAACTGCGTCTCATCCAGCGCGCGATTATCCAGCAGCGCCAGCAACACGCCAGTGTCGGTGTGATGGAGCAACGCCGTCAGCTCTTCGCCCGACGCGGCCAGCGCGCGCTCCCGATCTTTTGCTACTGCTCCCAAGTCAGTGCCTGCCCCTCAATCCTGTTCATTCAAGCGCAACGCCATGCGCGCCGCCGCTTCCGACGGCGTCATGCGCAACTGGCCAATCTCCGCCTCTGGAAAGTGATGGCGCAAGCGCTCATCGAGCTGCGCCTCCAGAAATTTCGACCGGCCCATCATGCCGCCCGTCTTGGCTAGATAAAATTGCGTCCCGCGCAAACGCAGCCGCTCCGCCAGGTTCTCCACCTGCATGGCCAGATCAAAGGCCGCCGCGCGCAAAATCCCTTGCGCGGCGGCGTCGCCGGTTTCCGCCAACGAGGCGACGACCGAAAATAGCCGCGGAAACACTTCATCTGATGCCGCCTGTGCGCGCATCTTGACTTCCGACCAACTTGCGCAAGCGAGCTCGCGCAGCAACCTTTGCCCGAGCAGCGAGTCTGCACCAATACGGTCGTTTTCATGCATCGCCGTCAACACCGCCCGCCGGCCGACGTCGTACGCGCTGCCTTCATCACCAATCTGTGAACCGTATCCGCCGGCTCGCGCCGTTTCACCCGTGGCATTTCGCCCGACAGCAAACGAACCCGTTCCCGCGAGCAGGACAATCGCCGGCGCGTCGCCAGTCGCCGCGAGCGCCAAATCCAAATCCGTGCAAATCTGAATCTTGGACTGCGGAAACTCTGTGCTGAGCAGCGCACGAATCTTTTCCGCCGATTCCGCCGGCCCTACTCCCGCAAGGCCCACGCAAAGCGCGGCAGGCGCTCCATCGGCAGCCATCTTCGCCTGCGCCGTCGCTTGCCGCGCCGCTTCGCGCACCGCTCCAATGGCCGCGCCAAATCCCACGCGCAGCGGATTCGACGGACCGGCCTGCGAACGCGCCAGCACCTCGCCGGACGCATCCATCAGCACACAATCCGTTTTCGTCCCGCCGCCATCGAAACCCAATACAAAGCGCATACAAACAGGATAAGCGAGAACGCCGCCGTTCCGCGTTTTCGCCTGCGCGCCGCGTGCGCAAAAATGCGTACGTCGTTGCGCCGGCTTCCAGCCGGTGATTTTGTCTCGAGCCTAGACGAACTCACCACCGCTGGCCGACTTCCAAGGGGCAGGGAGCCGGCAGAATGCCGGCGCCACAAACGCTGTCAGGACACGCCAGTTCCTTGACCTCCGCCACCTCTCCCACTATTCTCACTTTTCTTTCAATCAGAAGATGCTCATCCATCCTCTCGACCTCGCCATCGTCATCGCTTATCTCCTCGCGGTCACTGCCCTCGGTATGCATTTCCGGCGCAGCCAACGCGACGCCGCCAAATCCGACCGCGCCTCCATTAGCCTCGACTATTTCCTCGGCGGCCGCACCGCTCCCTGGTGGGCTCTGGCGCTCTCCATCGTGGCGACGGAAACCTCCACGCTCACCATCATCGGCACGCCGGCCATCGCCTATGCCGGCAACATGGCATTTCTCCAGCTCGTGATTGGCTACCTCATCGGCCGTGTTCTTATCGTCTTGCTTCTTCTCCCCGGCTACTTTCGCGGCGAATTTCTGACCGCGTATGCACTCATTGAAAAACGCTTCGGCGAAAAAATGCGAGCTGTCGCCGCCAGCACCTTTCTGATTACGCGCGCCATTGCCGAAGGCGTGCGCGTTTCCGCGATTGCGCTCGTGGTCAGCGTGGCCCTCGGAACCTCCGAGCATCTCGCGATTTTCATCGTCATCGCGCTCACCATTCTTTACACGTTTGAAGGCGGCATGCGCGCCGTGATCTGGACCGACGTCGCGCAACTCCTGCTGTACGTGACCGGCAGCATCGTCACGTTCCTGGTGCTGCTCCAGCGCATCCCCGGCGG
>Ga0335077_10009219_pt1 | contig 12245 bp, 8 predicted proteins | sample Lox_Sample_31_FD_207151 | JGI IMG/M metagenome (GOLD analysis project Ga0335077, IMG submission 207151) | Soil microbial communities from Loxahatchee National Wildlife Refuge, Florida, United States - Lox_Sample_3.1 | ecosystem: Environmental > Terrestrial > Soil > Wetlands | place: USA: Florida...
AGTTCATCGAGCCAGGGAACGGCTTCACTTTGGTCAGAGTCGCCGCGGGGTAGGAAAGTGAATTGTGCGGCGGCGGAACCAGCTTCCACCAGTTGGAGGTGTTGAATTGTTGCACCAGCACCGTGCCGTCGGTGAGCAGCAGCGTCACACCAGGGTTGAAATTGGGTGGCGTATCCAGAGTAACCCACAGCTGCGCGCCAGCCAGAGTGCACCAGCCCAGCGCAATCAGCAGCAGTCCGACCCGACCTAACCCCGATCTTCGTTGTCGTGGGGACGACATGCGCAATGTCTTCATTTGAAGCTTCCTCCTCGGAACTGGATGATTCTCCGGCGATCGCGCTTGGATGGGCGGCCTGCCGGCAGTTGCTCGAAGTCTCTCATTGCCCGGCGTTCGGCTGCTGCCTTCAGGCGTGCTTCCCGGCTGGCCTCGGTCTCGCGGTAGAGCGCCTGGGCCACTGAAGCCGGGCCGCGCACCTCGCTGAGTCCCAGGACTTCCACTTCGAATTCGCCGCCGTCATTGGTCACGCGCACTATATCGCCGATCCGGACCTCGCGGGCGGGCTTGCTGGGTTGCCCCTTCAGCAGGATTCTACCCAATTCGCAGGCGCGCGCAGCCATCCCTCGGGTCTTGAAGAACCTTGCTGCCCAAAGCCATTTGTCCATCCGCACGGAAACGGAAATGGTGACCTTCTCTTCCACGGTTGGAATTCTAGATCAGAGCCGGGCCCGATACCGCCCATCCAAGGGCCCTGGGACTAATTCCTTCCTGGTCTGCTGACTAAACCTTGGCAAATACGTCCAACGATCGTAGATTGTTATTACCCGAGGAATGGTGTTGTTTTCAAACAGATAGGAGCATGCGAGATGCGGCCTTACCTGGTGGTGTTTGCAGTTCTTGGTTTTAGCTTCTCTGCGCTTTCTCAAACCGCCGACGAACTGGTCCAGAAAAACATCGAGGCCAAAGGCGGAATCGAGAAAATCAAAGCCATCAAGTCCCTGCGCATGGCAGGGAAGACGCTCGCGGGAGGCGGCTTCGTCGCCACCGTCGGCCAGGAGAACCTTCGCCCCAACCTCGTGCGCGAAACGTTCTCCTTGCAGGGAATGACAGCCGTGTCTGCCTACGACGGCACGACGGGTTGGCAGATTCAGCCATTTGGTGGCAAGAAAGACCCTCAACTCATCGGCGAGGACGACTTGCGCGACCTGCTGATTGACGCAGATTTCGATGGTCCCCTGGTCGACTGCCAGGAAAAAGGAAATAAGGTCGAATATCTCGGTCACGACACGGTTGATGGGGATGACGCCCTTCGCCTGAAAGTTACTCTCAAAGACGGCGACGTTATCTACTACTACCTCGATCCGGACACCTTTCTGGAAATCCGCAAAGAAACCCAGGAGTTTATTCGTGGCTCCGTGCGTGAGAGCGCCAGCGAGATGGGTTCTTACAAGCCGGTCGCGGGCGTGATGTTCCCGTTCTCCATCTCTTCCGGGCCCAAGAATGATCCGTCATCCTGGCAAACTACGACCGTAGAAAAGCTCGAGGCAAATGTCCCGCTGGATAACTCAGACTTTGCCGTTCCGGCTTCGCTCCGGAAAGAAATGGGCCACTGATTCCCGAATACTGATTCCCGAATACCGACTGATGAGGACCTACGAAATGACAGCTTCTGCGCATCGCCGCCTCTTGCGTCTGCCGCTGTGCCTGGGCTTGGCTTGGTTGTCGTTGTCTTGTTTCGCTGTGGCTCAGCAGCCCATCAAGTTCGATGCGGCTACTGTTTCCGGACTGCCTGCACGCAATATCGGATCCGCCGCCATGAGCGGACGCATCGCCGCCGTCGACGCTAACGACAAAGACGGCCGCATCACCGTCTTCGTCGCTTCCGCCAGCGGAGGCGTGTGGAAGTCGGTCAACGGCGGCACTACCTTCAAGCCGGTGTTCGACCGCCAATCTGTGCAGTCGATCGGCGCCGTGACGATTGATTCCGGCAATCCCAACATCATCTGGGTTGGCACCGGAGAGGCCTGGACCCGCAACAGTGTCTCGGTCGGCGACGGCATCTACAAATCCACTGACGGGGGCGAGAACTGGACCAACATGGGGCTGAAGGATTCTGAGCACATCGCCAGGATTCTTGTCGATCCCCACGACAGCAACACCGTCTACGCCTGCGCTACAGGCCACCTGTGGGATGACAACGCGGAGCGCGGCGTCTACAAGACGAGCGACGGCGGCGCTACCTGGAAGCAGGTCCTCGCCGGTGCTAACGGCTCGACTGGTTGCGGCATGCTAGCCATGAGTCCGCTCGAGCCGAAAACCATCTACGCCGACATGTGGGATTTCCGCCGCCAGGGCTGGACCTTCCGCTCCGGCGGCCCCGGCAGCGGCCTCTACCGCTCCACCGATGGCGGGGAACACTGGACCGAACTCAGCCCCAGCGACACTAACGGCCTCCCTGCAAAGCCCTGGGGCCGCATCGCTGTTGCCGTCGCCCCCTCCGCTCCCAACCTCGTCTACGCCATGATCGAGTCGAAAAGCAGCGCTCTCTTTCGCTCCGACGATGGCGGCCAAAGCTGGAAGCGCCTCGACGCAGGACGTTTCCTGGTCTGGCGTCCTTTTTACTTTGCCAACCTCATCGTCGATCCCAAAAATCCACAGAAGATCTTCAAACCGGATTCGCCACTCCTCCTCAGCGTCAACGGTGGCCGTAGTTTCAGCCGCGTCGCCAACGCCCACGGCGATTTCCACGACGTCTGGATCGATCCCAGCAATCCCAACATCATTTTCACCGGCGACGACGGCGGCCTATGGCGCAGCGAAGACGGTGGTACTCGCTGGAAGCACCAGCTCAACTTGCCGGTCTCGCAGTTCTACCACGTGAGTCTCGACGACGCGAATCCTTACCACGTCTTCGGCGGCTTGCAGGACAACAGCGTTTGGACCGGCGACTCTTCCTATCCTGGCGGCATCACCAACTCCCGCTGGGAAAATCTTTACGGTGGCGACGGCTTCTGGGCCTTCGTAGACCCGTCCGACCCTGATTACGTTTACACCGAGTCTCAGGGCGGCGAAATCGCCCGCGTCAACCGCCACACGCTATCTAACCGGCCGATCAAGCCTCTACCCGACTACGGTGAATCCAAACTGCGCTTCAACTGGAACACGCCCATTCACATGAGCCCCAACGAGAAGGGGACGGTCTACATCGGAGCGCAGTTCCTCTTCCGCTCGCGCGATCACGGCCAGTCCTGGGACCGCATCTCTCCCGACTTGACTACCAACGATCCGGAGAAGCAGAAACAGGAGGAATCCGGCGGCGTCACCGTCGACAACTCCTCTGCCGAAATGCACACTACCATCTACTCCATTTCAGAATCGCCCAAGAACGGCCAGATCATCTGGGTGGGAACCGATGACGGCAACCTCCAGATCACGCGCGATGGCGCCAAGTCCTGGACCAACGTGGTCGCGAACATTTCCGGGCTCGGGAAAAATTCCTGGGTATCTACCGTTGAAGCCAGCCGCTTTGACGAAGCCACGGCCTACGCCACTTTCGACCGCCACATGTTCGGCGACATGAGCCCCTACGCGTACAAGACATCCGACTACGGCAAAACCTGGACTTCACTGAACCTGCAGGAAAACGGCGTGCGCGGTTACGCCCACGTCGTCAAAGAAGACACGGTCGATCCCAACCTCCTCTTCGTGGGAACCGAGTTCGGGCTCTGGATTTCCGTTGACGGCGGCCAGCACTGGGCGCAGTACAAAGGCAGCGACTTCCCTGCGGTGGCCGTGCGCGATATTGCGGCCCAACCGCGGGAGTCCGATCTGGTTCTGGCCACCCATGGCCGCGGCATCTGGATCATCGACGACATCTCTCCCTTGCGCTCTCTTACTCCCGATCTGATGACCAAAGATGCCGCCCTCATCGAGGGCCCTCCCGCCGTCCAGTACCTCAACGCCAACGGCGGCTGGGCTGAGGGCGATGAAACGTTTGTCGGACCAAGTCGCCCTACCGACGCTTTCATCGACTACTACCAGAAGCGGCGTCACATCTTCGGCGATCTCAAGATTGAGATCCTTGACCAGAGCGGCCAACTCGTCGACACCATCCCTGGCGCCAAGCATCGCGGTCTCAACCGCGCTACCTGGTCTATGACCCTCAAACCTCCCACGGTCCCGCCCGCCGCGACCGCGATGTTCGAGGCTGCCCAGGGCCCCCGGGTGCTGCCCGGAACTTACACGGTCAAACTGACGAAAGGAGACCAGGTCTATACCGAGTCTCTCAAAGTTGCCCTCGATCCCCGGGCCACATTCACCGTCGAAGACCGCAAAGCGCAATACGACCTCGTCATGAAGCTCTACAAGCTGCTCGGCCACATGAGCTACGCGGTCAGCGCTATCGAAGGTGTCCGCGATTCTGCAATGTCACGCGCTTCCAGATTGCCGGTCAACGATCCCCTCGCTGCGCGGCTGCATAAGCTCGGCCAGGATTGTGACCAGCTGCGCTCAAAAATCGTCGCAACCAAGGAAGGCGGCGCTATCACCGGCGAGGAGCGCATTCGCGAGCACGCCGGCGAGCTCTACGGCTACGTCAACGGTTACGAAGGCCGTCCTTCGGTTTACCAGGCTGCGCGTGCCGATTCGCTGGGGCGCGAACTGGAAGATGTCATCACTGATTTTCGCAAAGCAACCGACAGTTCCTTGCCGGCGATTAATGGGGAACTGAAAAAGAAGAAGCTCGAGCCCATCTCCGTCCTCGCCGAAAGCGATTGGGAAAAGAAACAGCAGGAATCCTCGGCCAAATCGCCCACCGGCGCGGTTCGCGAGATGGATTAGTCGAATCGTCGCGACACGAGTCCCGCGGTGCGTGCTCAGGCACGCGCCGCGCAGTTATAATGGCCGGGATAACTGTGCATCCCCAACCCTCGTCCTGACATCTCTAAGCCTGTGGAGGAACTATCATGGCGCATGAACTACCCCCTTTGCCGTATGACTATGCGGCGCTGGAGCCTTACATTGATACTCAGACCATGAAGCTGCATCACGATATGCATCATGGTGCTTATGTGAAGAATCTGAACGCGGCTCTCGAGAAGCATCCCAACCTGCAGTCCAAACAGCCGGTCGAATTGCTGCGTGACCTGAATTCCGTTCCGGAAGATATCCGCACCGCGGTTCGCAACAACGGCGGCGGTCATGTCAACCACACCATGTTCTGGAAAATCATGAAGCCCCAGGGTGGAGGTGAGCCGACAGGAGCCATTGCGGATGTCATCAAGAAGACATTTGGCAACTTCAACGATTTTCGGACCAAGTTCAACGACGCCGGCACCAAGCAGTTCGGCAGCGGTTGGGTCTGGCTGGCCGGCAAGCCCAACGGCGAGGTCGAGATCGTCACCACCCCCAACCAGGACAATCCCACTGCTCAGGGCCTGTTTCCCATCTTCGGCAACGATGTCTGGGAACACGCCTACTATCTGAAATACAACAACCGCCGGCCCGAGTATCTGGCGGCTTGGTGGAATGTAGTGAACTGGGAGGAGATCAACAAGCGCCTCGAGATGTTCAAAAGCCATCGCGAGCCTGCCATGGCTGGGCGCTAAGCGACTTTGAGGGACGGGCGCAGCGCCCGTCCTTCCACTTTATTTCTATTACGGCTTCCTGTACACCGCCCCGCCCTTCATCACGAAATCCACTTTTTCCAGTACGCTGATATCCGCCAGCGGATCGCCGGGAACTGCAACAATGTCCGCGAGCTTTCCAGCCTCGATCGTGCCGACCTCGCCTTGCATCCCCAGCAGTTCTGCAGCACTCGATGTGGCGGAGCGAATCGCTTCCGCGGGCGTCATGCCCCACTTCACCATGTACGGAAATTCCTGAGCCGGATTTTCCGTCCAGGCGAATCCGCCGGCATCTGTTCCAAAAGCAATCTTCACTCCGGCTGCCCGTGCTCGCCGGAACGTATCCTCATGCACCTTCAGCATCTTCATCCAGACCGGGGCGCCTTCCGCCGCTCTCCCCTGGGCGACATAGGCTCCCACAAAGATCGTCGGCACGTAGTAAATGCCCCGCGCCGCCATAGTCTTCAGGTCTTCATCCGCAATGTAGTTCCCATGCTCAATGGAATCGACGCCAGCCTCGACCGAATTATGGACTCCATTCAACGCCATCGCGTGCGACGCAACTTTATGCTTCTCGCGGTGCGCTTCATCCACAATCGCTCGCAGTTCTTCGAGCGTAAACGTGGGAATATCGTCCAGCACGCCATCGTCGCGCAGCCGGTAGCTCCGGTCGCTGTAGACCTTGATCCAGTCAGCCCCGTACATGATCTGTTCGCGTACTGCTTTGCGACCCGCGTCAGCTCCGTCCACCACCTGGACGCCATGTGGTACCGGGACATTTGGCGCGTAACCCTGCAGCGGATACGCTCCCGTGACATCCAGTGCACGTGTAGCGACCTGCATTCGCGGCCCAGGAATCACGCCCTTCTCGATCGCTTTCTTCACATCCACGTCGGCGTACCCGGCGCCTTCCGTTTCCAGGTCGCGGATCGTCGTGAACCCAAACTCCAGTGCGCGGCGCGCGTTCACCGTGGCCACAATCGTTCGGTACTCGGTCGACTCCTTCAACAACTGCTCGTCGTAGTCCGCGGCCGTGATGTCGCCTTGCAGCAGGACGTGGGTGTGCGTGTCGATCAGGCCGGGCAGGCACGTCTCCCGCGACAGGTCGATGCCCTCCGTTCCAGCCGGCCGAATGGCTTTGATCTTGTCGCCTTCAATTTCGATCACCACGTTCTTCTGCGGCGCAGACGACTTGCCGTCGAGCAGCGAACCGCAGTGCAGCACAACCGTCTTCGCCGCAGGCAGAGTGGCTGTTTGCCCGCAGGCGCTGACTGCTGCCACCAGGCACGCAAAAATCGTCTCGCAGATCTTCTTCATGATCTGACTCCTCTCATCGAACCAGGTCATGGTCATTCTTCTCTTCCCGCGAACGAAATGCCAGCGGATGTTTTTTCTGCATTTCCTGTGCGCTCCTTGTGGATAATCCGACTGCCGGGTTCATGCCTTCCGGTTGACACTGCCACTGCCCGGAGGAAAGACCGCGCCGTTGCGAGGTTGGCAGTCTCTCCTCATGCAATTCTCAACACGCTTAACCGTCAAATCTACACCGCGCTCTTTTTTCCTCACTGCACCATTCTTATGGAATTGACCATCCCATATTGCCCGCGTAGATTCGTCCTCACCCTCGACATGAAAATCCAGCCAGACAAGACGCGGCGCAATCAGGGCAACAAATTCATTCTCGATTCTCCCTCCCCCAAAAGGGTGATGCACGTGAGGAAATTGGTCACTGATTGGAACATCTACCGGACGCGATTTTTGGTCCGGGCGAAACAACTGACCGAAGCTCTGGTGTTCCGCGACGTTCTCGGACGGGAGCACTGCGGGCAAGTCGGCGACTACCTGGTGGAGTCCTGTGACGGCGTACGCAGCATCGTGCCTCGCCGGATCTTTGAGGATGTGTACGTCACCATGGGATCCGGCGTGGAGGCCTGGACTTCGGCGTGGCAGAAGAGTCCCGTCCCGGACTTCAAACGGGGTAATCTGCCTCGCGTGAAAGCTTCGGCCTAGGCAGGATGGCGAACTGCCTGTGGAAAAAGGGCTTCTCTGGTGGGCACCCCGGCCGTTAATTGCTTGAGATACAATATGTAGAGGTACCCTCTTGACAGCCCCAAGATACGGGCGTACTGTTGCCATCCCATGGAGCAGTAAACGCCTCCGGAAACGGGGGCGCGGATGAAGGCGAATGCAGCAAGGTGAGTAAATAGGGGCGGTCGCCGGGATTGAGGTAGCCCGCGCCGCCCCACAAATGGAGGGTGCCGGTTCCCAGCGCCGGTCTTTCCAGGTGAATCCGGGTCGGGAGCTGGTGGTTGTGCGGTGGCCGTTCTCTCGTCCCAAGGCAGGCTGTGCCTGCTGGACATCCCCCGAGAGAACGACAACATTGACAATCGGTGTGTGGAAAAAACCTCGAGCCGAGGGGTGGGATGCTTCTCGCTCGAAAAGTTGTGAAGGAGCCCCCATGGAAGGTCTGGCAAACCTGGTTACAGAATCCCTGGCACGTCACAACTTTGCCACTGTGGTGGATCACCGCCGCCTCCGCTGGTCGGCGTGGTTCCGCTGCGAGTCCTGCTTCAGTTTTGAGTCTGTGCCGGATAAGCCGGGCATCTTCGCTCTGGCGGAAGAGGTAATCGCCCCGGGCGAGACCGCGGCCACTTCGGGCAAGCGGATGCTGGCCATTCACCGGGTCGCGGAAGCCGACGTTCTGGGCCTGACTATGGGACGCCTGTTCCTTCCCGGCACCGAGCTGAGCAGGAACCTGGCAGCAGGGCGCACCTTTGCCCGTTATGCCGTGATCGAAGATGACTCGCAACGCCAGCTTGTTTACTCCGCGCTGCAGCAATGGATGGCTTCGTCTTCGGCGGTCACCTCCGCCGGTGAACCGATCTTGCCGGCGAGCTCAGAAAAGATAGAAGCGGAGGCCGACTCTTCGCCGCCGGCCATCGAAAAACCTGCGCCCCTGCCTTCTGGTTTCTAATCCATACTTCGTAGGGTCTGAACCGGCAACTGGATGCCAAAGCGGACTGCCGTCCGCAGGAGAGAAAAGGCTATGTCAGAAGTGACTGAGAAATCTCTTACGAACGCTGAAAAGACGGCTGCGTCCTCAGCGGCCCCGGCAGTTCCTGCCCAGAAAAAGGCCCCAGGCCTCAGCTTCCGGCGTCTATTCACTAAGCCCGGTGCCTCGCCTTATGCCGAGATTGAATGGGAGTTGCGCACCGCTCAGATCACTGACGCCAAGGGCACCGTGATCTTCGAGCAGAAAGACGTGGAAACACCCAAAGACTGGTCCATGACGGCCACCAATATCGTGGCCAGCAAATATCTCCATGGGACGTTAGGCACACCCGAGCGTGAGACCGGCGTTCGCCAGTTGGTGAAGCGCGTCGCGGAAACCATCCGCGACTGGGGATTGGCGCAGGGCTATTTCAAGACGCCCGAAGATGGCGCAACCTTCCACGACGAACTCGCCCACATTCTGCTCCGCCAGTACGCCGCTTTTAATTCGCCCGTCTGGTTCAACGTGGGCTGCGACCGCATCGAGCCCAACTCCGACGGCCAGAACTGGCACTGGAATCCGGAGGCCCAGCAGGTGGAATTCGGCGTCACCGGCTATAAGCGGCCGCAGTGCTCGGCTTGCTTCATCAATTCGGTGAAAGATTCGCTCGATTCCATCCTCACTCTCGCCAAGACCGAAGGCATGCTCTTCAAGTGGGGGTCGGGCACCGGCACCAATCTTTCTCCGCTGCGGTCATCTACCGAAAATCTAAGCGGAGGGGGAACGGCCAGCGGTCCGTTGAGCTTCATGAAAGGCTTTGATGCCTTTGCTGGCGTCATCAAGTCCGGGGGCAAGACGCGCCGCGCCGCCAAAATGGTCATCCTCAATATTGACCATCCCGACATCGTGGACTTCATCGAGTGCAAGTCGAAGGAAGAGGCCAAGGCCCACGCCCTCGTCGCCATGGGCTACGACGGCTCGCATCCTGACTCTGACGCTTACACTTCCATCTTCTTCCAGAACGCCAACAACTCCGTCCGCGTGACCGACGACTTCATGTACGCGGTGCTGCGCGATAACGGCTTCTCGACGCGTGCCGTCAAAGACGGCCGTCCCATGGACACTTTCAAGGCCAAAGACCTGCTTTTCAGGATCTCTGACGCCACCTGGCGCTGCGGCGATCCCGGCATGCAGTACGACACCACGGTCAATCGCTGGCACACGTCGAAGAACACGGCCCGCATCAACGCTTCCAATCCCTGCAGCGAATACATGTTCCTCGATGATTCAGCCTGCAATCTCGCCAGCCTGAATCTGCTGAAGTTCGCCCCCAACGGCACTTTCGACGTTGAGGCCTACCGTCACGCCGTGGACATTCTCATCACCGCGCAGGAAATTCTGGTGGATAACGCCGGCTATCCCACGCAGGCGATCATGGCCAATTCTCACGACTATCGTCCGCTCGGCTTGGGCTACGCCAATCTCGGCGCGTTGCTCATGGCCGCGGGTCTGCCCTATGACTCCGATGCCGGCCGCGACTACGCCGCCTGCGTCACCGCCATCATGTGCGGCGAAGCCTACCTGCAGTCTTCGCGCATGGCTGACCTCTGCCCGCCGCTCGTCCCGGCCACCGAACCAACGCGCAAGAGCCTGGCGGAAACCAATCTGGGTTCAAATGTCATGCCAGGGGCGGCATGTCCGGGTTGGTATCTGAACCGCGAGCCGTTCCTCGATGTCATTCGCATGCATCGTGCCTCGGTCAACAACATCAACAAGAACAACGTCCCCTCCCCGCTCTACGAAGCCAGCAAGCTCTGCTGGGACGAAGCTCTCGCCCATGGCGAGCGCTCCGGCTATCGCAACTCCCAGGTCACCGTGCTCGCTCCCACCGGCACTATAGGATTCATGATGGATTGCGACACGACGGGGATCGAGCCCGACCTGGCGCTGGTGAAATACAAGAAGCTGGTGGGCGGCGGGATGATCAAGATCGTGAACCAGACGGTGCCCACGGCGCTGTTCAAGCTGGGCTACTCGCATGAAGCTGCCGACAAGATCGTCAGCTACATTGACGCGACCGGCACCATCGAGGGCGCGCCTGATATCAAAGATGACCATCTCGCCGTCTTCGACTGCTCGTTCAAGCCGGCCAAGGGCACGCGCTCCATCCACTACATGGGGCACCTGAAGATGATGGCAGCCACGCAGCCGTTCATCTCCGGTGCCATCTCGAAGACCGTCAACCTGCCGGAGAATGCATCCGTCGAAGACATCATGGAAGCCTACATTCAGGCCTGGAAGCTGGGCCTGAAGGCGGTGGCGATCTACCGCGACGGCTGCAAGAAGTCGCAGCCGCTGAGCGCCGCCGGAACCAAGACTGCTGAGGCTCATGTAGGTGCGGGCGTCTCGCCCGTGCAAGCTGAAGCCGAAGACCTGGACGCGCCCCCGCGCGCCGTGCGCCACAAGCTGAAAGAAGAGCGCATGTCGGTGACCCACAAATTCAGCGTGGGCGGACACGAAGGCTACATCACCGTGGGGCTTTATCCCAGCGGCGACCCCGGCGAAATTTTCATCACCATGGCGAAAGAGGGCTCGACGGTCAGCGGCCTGATGGACAGCTTCTCCTGCGCCGTCTCGCTGGCGCTGCAGCACGGCGTGCCGCTGAAGATGCTGTGCGAGAAATTCGCCCACACCCGCTTCGAGCCCAGCGGCTGGACCAGCAATCCTGACATCGGCTTCGCCAAGTCCATCATGGATTACATTTTCCGCTGGCTGCAGCTCCGCTTCCTCACCGGGCAGCAGCAGTTGCTGTTCGAGAACCTGCGGCCGCGCCTCTCCGCCGGGACGGCGCCGGAGATGGGCGATCTGACCGGCCGGGCCGAGACGGGCGTGAGCCGTCCGCCTTCGTCCGGCGCGGGAAGCGTCCACGCCGCCGATGCCCTGGCGAGCATGGTTGACCTGGGCGACGCACCCACTTGCAGCTTCTGCGGCTCGATTATGACGAGAAACGGCAGCTGCTACCGCTGCATGAGCTGCGGCAGCACGAGCGGGTGCAGTTAGGATTGTGTGGGGCGGGCGCCCTCGCCCGCCAGATTTTGACTGCATGAGAACGACCGCCCTCGCCCGTGTGCGACCAGGCCCGTGTAGACGCGGGCCGCCCTCGCCCGTGTGCGACCAGGCTAGTGTAGGCGCGGGCGTCCTCGCCCGTGTGGCGGAGCGAAGCTCCGCTTGGTGAGCCACTCAAACCCGGTTTTGCTTGAGTGGGGTAGTCGAGGTCAAGCGTTTACTGTGGGCCAGTGACAAGAGTTGCGCCTCGCCGGCGCGTGGCTCATCCACGCTGTGCACGCGGCCCTGAAGGGCCGCTCTACCACATGGATGGTATTCCTCAATATCCCCTACGATCCTCCTTCGAGAATCTTTATCTCGCTTACATCGCTGGGGTCAGTGCCTCGGGTTAAGAAGCCGGGCAGCGCTCGAAATTCCCAGCAGCCATCGCCGCTTGACCGCATCAGGATGACAAAAACGGCAAGGACGACCGGCTCGGGTGTACCATGCTTCCGGTACCTGCCATGAACCTGCAGCAACTCCGCGAATCGTTACAGAACGAGCAGCCGCCGCGCGAGCTCAGTGC
>Ga0335077_10009222_pt1 | contig 12242 bp, 7 predicted proteins | sample Lox_Sample_31_FD_207151 | JGI IMG/M metagenome (GOLD analysis project Ga0335077, IMG submission 207151) | Soil microbial communities from Loxahatchee National Wildlife Refuge, Florida, United States - Lox_Sample_3.1 | ecosystem: Environmental > Terrestrial > Soil > Wetlands | place: USA: Florida...
CAGACGCGCTCGCAGATGCCGTGCCCCACGCACTCCACCGCGTGTGCCACGACCGCCTTGTTGCGGATGGTCGTGAGCACGTCCTGCTCGGGGCAGTGCTTGACGCACTCGCCGCAGCCGATGCACAGCCCCTCGTCCACCGTGGGGTGCAGCGACACGGTCTCGTGGCTCCCGAGGGTGCGGGCCTCGCGGACGAGCGCCCTGGCACGCCGGTCCTTCCGCACCTGGTAGGCGATGATCGGCAGGGTGGCGAGCGCGACGAGGAACGCCACGACCAGGATCGCGATGGTATCGAGTGACATGGGTCGGAAGAAGATAGCCCGGCGGGTTCCGCCGTAACGACGGCCGCGCCCGGGAGCCCGGGACGCCGGTCGTCAGCGCCCGACCTGGACGACGGCGAGGTGCTTGCGGATGAAGCGCAGCGTGCAGGAGGCGAAGCCGTGGGCACGCGTGAAGTCCCGCACCGCGTCGTACACGGGCGCCGGGTGGGCGGCCGTGGCCTCGGGCATCCGCCGGGAGCGATCGACGTCGTGCACGACGATCAGCCCGCCGGGCCGCACCGCCGGCAGGCCGTTCCCGAGGTCGCTGCTGGCGGCCTCGTAAGAATGGCCGGCATCCACCAGGTAGATGTCGAAGTACGCCGGGTACTCCGCCCGGATGCCGCGCAGGCGCGAGGCGGAGTCGCCGGACTCGAACCTGACCCGGTCGGGCGCGAGGCCGACGCGCTCGACGTTCCGCGCCGTGATCGCGGGGTACACCCCGGGCTCGTAGGAGTCGTCGTCCACGCACACCAGATGGACCGCCGCTCCCTCCGCGGCCGACTCGGCGAGCGCGCGCGCCCAGCCCGCGGTGGTGCCGCCGCTCGAGGAGCCGACCTCGAGGATGCGCCGCGCTCCGGTCCCGCGCGCGAGCGCGTAGCAGAACCGCCCGTAGCGCGGGTGGTCGTGCTCGCGCCGCTTCCACTTGGCCGGCAAGGCGAAGTCCGGCGACGGGTCCCACGGCGCCGCCAGGAATACCTGGAAGACCTCTGCCGGGAGCCGGAGCGGCCCCGACACCTGGCGCAGCCCGACCGTGCGCAGCCAGGCGTTCTCGAACGGAGGCCTCAGCAGCATGCGGTCAATCCACCGGCCGAGGCGGGCGCAGCTCGGCGACGGCCGCCACCACGGCCGGCTGGCCCGCCGCGGCGAGCGCGGAGTTCACCGCGGGCAGGCCGTCGCGCAGTGCGGCCTCCGCGGCCGCCAGCGCCCGCTGGACGTCGGGGGCGAACAGCCGGAACACCTCGTACGACGGCGCGGTGGGGCGCGCGTCGGTGCTGGCGACCACGCCCACCAGCGCGCTGATCCGCTCGACCGGGCGCGAGGGGTACACGAGGTTGTCCTCGTCGGCCTGCAGCCGCACCTGGTACAGCGAGTCCTCGAGCGCCGACAGGCGCGCCGCGAACGACTCGGCCTGTGCGCGGGCGGGCGCGCCCGCGGCCAGCAGCACCGCGCGGTCCTCGAGCTGCGAGCGCACGTTGCGCAGGCGGATCACCGCCGTCGTCACCGCGTTCACGGTGTCCCGGATCCGCTGCAGAAAGACGAACTGCTCCCGGAGCGCGGCGGGCGTGACCACGGAGCGCGGGTCCACCTTGAGGCGGAAGGTCTGCTCGTAGCTCCTCCCTCCGACCTCCAGCCGGACGCGATACCGCCCCGGCAAGGCCACCGGACCGTCGGTGCCGATGTCGTTCATCCCCCAGAACACGGCCGGGCCCGGATAGCGGAGGTTCCACGCGAACCGGTTGAGCCCGGCCTTGTCGCCCACGCGCGGCGGCGCCGGCGGCCGCTGCGGCCACGGCTTGTCCCCGTCCTTGAGCGTGTCGCCGAGCAGGCTGTCCACCTTCACGCTGTCGCCCAGCGCCTTCATCAGGCTGTCGCGCCGCGCGCTGAGGCCCCCCGCCGCGCGCGCGGAGTCGGCGGCGACGATCGAGTCCTGGCGGCTGGTGAAGCGCCGGATCACGCGCCCGGCCGAGTCCAGGAAGGTCAGCGTCACCTCCTGGCCCGCGGCCTTCAGCCAGTAGTCCACGATCGCGCCGCTCGGCGGGTTCTTCCCGACCGGGTGCGCGTCGCTGCCCGCGTCCGCGCCGCCCCAGTCCACCCGGTAGGCGTCCCGGACCGGGGAGAGGTGGGCGTCCTCCTGGAGCACCGCCGGCGTCAGCGACTCCAGCGGCGTGATGTCGTCGAGGATCCAGAACGAGCGCCCGTGGGTGGCGGCGACGAGGTCGCCGTCCTTGAGGGCCAGGTCGTGCACCGGCACGATGGGCAGGTTGCGGCGCAGCGACTGCCACTGCCCGCCGTCGTCGAACGACACCCACACCCCGCGCTCCGTGCCCGCGAACAGCAGCCCGCGCTTCGCCGGGTCCTCGCGCACCACCCGGACGAACTCGCCGGCCGGAATCCCGGCGACGATGCGGCTCCAGGTGCGGCCGTAGTCGGCGGTCCTGAGGATGATGGGGGACGGGTCGTCCAGCTGGTAGCGGTTCGCGGCCACGTACGCGGTGCCCGGCGCGAAGTGCCCGGCCTCGATGATCGAGATGCGGGTGAAGGGCGGCAGGTCTCGGGGCGTCACGTCCGCCCAGGTGCGGCCGCCGTCGCGGGTCAGGTGGATCAGCCCGTCGTCCGAGCCCGCCCAGATCGTGCCGCGCGCCAGCGGCGACTCGGCCAGCGCGAAGATCGTGGCATAGTACTCCGCCGTGGTCTGGTCGAGCGTGATCGGGCCGCCGGAGGCGCCGAGCGTCCGCGGGTCGTGGCGGGTGAGGTCCGGCGAGATCACGCTCCAGCTCTGCCCGCCGTTGGTGGTCTTGAACAGCACGTTGGCGCCGGCATAGAGCGTGTTCGGATCGTGGGGCGAGATCAGCAGCGGGAAGGTCCACTGCATGCGGTAGCGACCCTCGGCGGCCGGGTGGCCGTCCGGGTCGTCGGGCCACGGGCTGACCATCCGCCAGAAGCCGGTCCGATGGTCCACCCTCGCGAGGAAGCCGCTGTTGTCGCCGCCGTAGGTGATGTCGGCCGAGTCCGGGCGCGCCTGGACGTAGCCCGCCTCACCCGAGACGTCGTACCACTGGGCGCGGGTGATCCCGCCCGGCCAGCGGCTCGGGCCGCACACGCCGGAGTTGTCCTGCTGCGCGCCGCACACGCGGTACGGGAAGTGGTTGGTGGTGGTCACGTGGTAGAACTGGGCGGTGGCGTAGTCCTGGTCGGTCCACGTCTTCCCGCCGTTGGTGGACACGTTCGAGCCCCCGTCGTTCGACTCGATCATCCGCTGCGGGTCGTTGGACGCGATCCACAGGTCGTGGTTGTCGCCGTGCGGATCGGGCAGGTGCTCGAACGTCCGGCCGCCGTCCTTCGAGCGGAACAGCCCCGTGTTCACGGCCCACACCGTATTGCTGTCCTTCGGATCGGCCGTGATGCGCATGTAGTACCAGGCCCGCTGGCGGAGCTTGTGGTCGCGGTTCGTCCAGGTCCAGGTGGCGCCGCCGTCGTCGCTGCGGTACACGCCGCCCGAGTCGGCCTCGACGATCGCCCACAGGCGCGACGGCCTGGCGGGCGAGACCGCCACGCCGACGTTGCCCCACAGGCCCCGCGGCAGGCCGGGGTTCGCCGTCAGCTCGGTCCAGTGCGCGCCGCCGTCGGTGGTCTTGAACAGGCCGCTGCCCTTGCCCCCGCTCGTCAGGCCCCAGGGCGTGCGCTGCACCTGCCAGAACGCGGCGTACAGCACCTCGGGGTTCGACGGGTCCATCGCCAGGTCCGACGCCCCGGTCGAGTCGTTGCGCGAGAGCACCTGCGTCCAGGTCTTCCCCCCGTCGGCGGACTTGTAGACGCCGCGCTCCGGATTGGGACCGAACGCGTGGCCCAGTGCCGCCACGTAGACGATGTCGGGGTTGGTCGGGTGCACCACCACGCGGGCGATCTGCTGGGTGGCGGCGAGCCCGAGCGGCGTCCAGGTGCGCCCCGCGTCGGTGGTCCTGAACACCCCGTCGCCGTGCGAGACGTTGCCGCGCACCGGGTACTCGCCGGTCCCGACGTAGACCACGTCGGGGTTCGACGCGCTCACGGCGATCGAGCCGATCGTGCCCCCGAAGTACTTGTCGCTCGCCGCCGTCCAGGTGTTGCCGCCGTCGGTGCTCTTGAAGACGCCGCCGCCGGTCGTGCCCATCCAGTACTCGTCGCGCCGCGCGGCCGAGCCCGCCGCCGTGACGGAGCGTCCGCCACGGAAGATGCCGATCTCCCGCCAGGCCAGGGCCCGGAAGGCGGTCGAGTCGTACGGCACCTGCGCCCGGGCCGGCGACGGGGCAAGGGCAAGCACCGCCGGCAGCCAGAGGGTGACGGAACGGAAGAGGCGAACGCGCACCGGAGCCTCCGCGAGCAACGGCTCGTCGAGAACGGGGATGTCGGTTGACCGAAATTGGAAGCGTCCCGGACGATCGAGGCCGGGCGCGGCCTCAATTCTACTCAGGATGCCCGCCGCGGGCGACGGCCGCGGCGGAGCCTACCCGGCCAGCTCAGCCAGCCGGCGCTCGAGGAACCGCCGCTCCGGCTCCTGGCGGGCGAGATCGAGCGCGCGGGCGTACGAGGCCCGCGCCTCCGCGCGACGGCCGAGCCGCCGGCACAGCTCCGCGCGCGCGGAGTGCGCCAGGTGGTAGTCGTCCAGCTCGCGGCGCGCCAGGAGCGCGTCGATGAGCGCCAGGCCGGCGGCCGGACCGTCGCGCATCGCCACCGCCGCGGCGCGGTTCAACTCCACGACCGGCGACGGGGCGATCCTCGCCAGCACGTCGTAGAGACCGACGATCTCGCGCCAGTCGGTGCGGTCGGCGCCGGGCGACTCCGCGTGCACGGCCGCGATGGCGGCCTGCAGCGCGAACGGACCGACGCGCCGGGAGCCGAGCGCGCGCGCGACGAGCGCCGCGCCCTCCGCGATCCGCTGCCGGTCCCACCGCGAGCGATCCTGGTCCTCCAGCAGCACCAGCTCGCCGGCCGGCGTGGTGCGGGCGGCGCGCCGGGACTCGTGCAGCAGCATCAGCGCGAGCAGGCCCTGCGCCTCGGGCTCGGGCAGCAGCGCGACGAGCAGGCGGCCGAGGCGGATCGCCTCGTCCGCGAGGTCGCTGCGGGTGAGCCGGTCGCCGGACGAGGCCCAGTAGCCCTCGTTGTAGACCAGGTAGACGACGTGCAGCACGCTGTCGAGCCGGTCGCCGAGGTCCGAGCGCGAGGGCACCTGGTAGGGAATGCGGGCGTCGCGGATCTTCGCCTTGGCGCGCACGATCCGCTGCGCCACCGTGGGGGGCGGCGTGAGGAACGCGGCGGCGATCTGCTCGGTCGTGAGCCCGCAGACCTCGCGCAACGTCAGGGCCACGCGGGCATCGGGCGGCAGGGCCGGATGGCAGCAGGTGAAGATGAGCCGGAGGCGGTCGTCGTCGATGCCGCTCTCCTCCGCCGCGTCGCTGGCGGCGGCTTCGGCGTCGAGGTCCGAGGCGATCTGGGCGAGCGACGCGTCGAAGCGGGCCCGCCGCCTGAGGCCGTCGATCGCCTTGAAGCGGCCCCGAGACCAGCCACGCCCGCGGGTTGGCCGGCAGCCCCTCGGCCGGCCAGCGCTCCACCGCGGCGGCGAAGGCGTCGTGCAGCGCCTCCTCGGCGAGGTCGAAGTCACCGAGCAGGCGGATCAGGGTGGCGAGGACGCGGCGCGAGTCGGCGCGGTAGATCGAATCCACCATCTCGCGCACCCGCTCGGCTGCGTCCCCGCCCGTCCCGATTCCCGTCACGCCCCCGTCACATGTCCATGATCGGGCGCACCTCGACGCTGCCGAAGCGCGCGCCCGGGATCTTCCCCGCCACCGAGATGGCGTCGTTGAGGTCCCGCGCCTCGATCAGGTAGTAGCCGCCGAGCTGCTCCTTGGTCTCGACGAACGGCCCGTCGGTCGTCGAGAGCTTCCCGTTGCGCACCCGCACCGTCGTCGCGGCCTGGGTGGGCTGCAGCCGGTTGCTGGCCACGAAGTGTCCGCTCCGCTTGATGTCGTCGGTGAACGCGGCGAACTCCGCCATCCACTGGTCGGCCTCGGCCTTGGTCAGCTTCGGGTACTGGGCCTCGTCGGCGTACAGCAGGCACAGGTACTTCATGGCTCCCTCCGGGGTGGTGGTGCGTTGCTGTGGACGCCAGCTAGTCGTCCGGCCGGGGGCCAAATCGACACCGGCTCGCCCAGGGGACCGGCCGAGCCCGGTTGAAACTCGAAGGGGCCGCCTTGGCGGCCCCTCCTCGTGTGGCGTGCCTGGATGCCCGGGGCGGGACTCGAACCCGCACGGGGTCGCCCCCTGGGGATTTTAAGTCCCCTGCGTTTGCCATTTCGCCACCCGGGCCGAGAGCGGGAAACGGGACTCGAACCCGCGACCCCAACCTTGGCAAGGTTGTGCTCTACCAACTGAGCTATTCCCGCAATTCCGAGTGGGAACCTAGGCTTCCGCACGATGGATCGTCAAGCGCAACGCCGCCATTAACATTGACAAATACCATCGTGATCCGTAGCCTCACCACCGGTTCGTAACGCCTGCGTAACATCGTCGCTTTTCGTTGGTCCATCACGCCTGTCGGAGGGCACCATGCGGCGAATCGCCGTAGCGTGTGCGGCCACTTTGCTGGCCGCGATCAGCCTCGCACCGAGCGCCCGGGCGCAGGGGTTCTCAGTGTACGAGCACGACGCCTGCAGCATGGCGCGGGGCATGACCGGGGTGGCCGCGCCGTGCAACCAGGCGAGCGCCGTGTTCCTCAACCCGGCCGCGATCCTGGGCGGCGCCACCAAGTTCAACCTCCAGGCGGGGGTGACGTTCATCGCGCCGACGGGGAACTTCACCGACAGCGCCACCAACGCCCGCACCGATCTCAACAAGAAGGTGTTCCCGGTGCCGTCCGGCTACGCGACCTACCAGGTCACGCCGCGGCTCGCGGTGGGCGCCGGCGTGTTCGCGCCCTACGGCCTGACGACGGATTGGCCGGTCACCTCGCCGGGCCGGTACCTCGCCTACAAGACCACCATCGCCAGCATCTACGTCCAGCCCACGGTCGCCTACGCCATCACCCCGCGCATCCAGATCGGGGCCGGCGTGGACTACGTGCACTCCTCGGCGCAGGTGCACCGGCGGGTGGACGCCTCGACGCTGCCGGTGACCGGCACGCCGCTCACGCTGGGCTCGCTCGGCGTGCCCGCGGGGACGGACATGGCCGACGTGCTGTTCGACGTCAGCGGCAACGGCTGGGGCTTCCACGTCGGCGGCCTGGTGAAGGTCACCGACCGGCTGAGCATCGGCGCGCGGTACCTGAGCCGCGTGAAGATCGACTTCACGGGCACGGCCAGCTTCACGCAGGTGCCGACGGGCATCGTGCTCCCGGCGGGCAACCCTCTCCAGGTGCCGGGCGGCACGCCGCTCGACGTCGTCCTCGCGCAGGGCTTCGCCGCCGGCCAGCCGCTGTCCAACCAGAGCGCGAGCACCTCGATCACGATGCCGGACCAGATCGTGGCGGGCATCGCGTACAAGCTGATGGACAACCTCACGGTGCTGGCGGACTGGCAGCACACCAACTGGTCGGTCTTCGACACGCTGAAGCTCACCCTCACGGTCGCGCCCACGGTCACGGAGCCGGAGAACTACAAGAGCACGGACGCGTTCCGCTTCGGGATCGACTGGCGGGCCACACCGAAGTTCGCGATCCGCGCGGGCGCCCTGCGGCACAACGGCGCTTCGCCCGACGCGTCGGTGACGCCGGTGCTTCCCGAGGGTAACCGCTACGAGGGCACGCTCGGCGTCGGCGTCCTGCTCATGCCGCGGCTGCGGCTCGACCTGGCCTACCAGTACCTGCAGCAGCAGGACCGGCGCGGCCGGATGATCGATCCGCCCGCCGGCGTGCCCGGCGACCTGGTCAACCACGGTCTCTACCAGTTCAAGGCGAACCTCTTCGGCGCCAGCCTGGCGCTGGGGTTCTAACCATGGAGCCGCGTCCTATGCGCCTTTCCACCGTTGCCTTCGCCGCGCTGGCTGTGCTCGCGACCGGCTGCCTGGACAACCAGCAGATCGGGCCGATGGCTGCGCCGGCCGGCGGCACGAACTTCCGCGGCTACATCGCCCTGGGCACCAGCATCAGCGCCGGCGTCCAGTCGGGCGGGATCAGCGACGCCACGCAGCGCCAGGCGTTCCCGTACCTGCTGGCGACCGCGATGGGCTTCTCGCCGAACGCCAACTGGTACTACCCGGGCTTCACGGCCCCGGGGTGCCCGGCGCCGTACTCCGACCCCCTGACGGGCGACCGGGTGGGCGGCGGCAACGACAGCAGCGGCGCCGGCGCGGCGTGCAACCTGATCAGCCCGCTGTCGGTCCCGGGGAAGCAGGGGTGGTTCAACAACCTCGGGGTGCCGAGCCTCCGCGCGGCCCAGGTTCTCAACATCCAGGACGTGACGCATCCCGCGACGGACACGCTGTTCCTGGCCCAGTTCATCACCGGCAGCCGCAACCCGATCGACATCCTGTATGCGGCAAGGCCCGCGTTCGTGACGCTCGAGATCGGCGGCAACGACGTGCTGAGCGCCGCCACGGAGGCGGATACCACGCTGCTGACGCCTGTGGCGGCGTTCGAGACGCAGTTCGCCGCGATCGCGGACACCATCGGTCTCACGGGCGCCAAGGTGGCGGTGATCAACATTCCGAACGTGACGGTGATTCCACACTTCAGCGTGGGCGTGATCCTCTTCTGCCTCAGTCACCACGGTTGCCCGGCCCCCTTGCCGGACACCACGGCGCCGTACACATCGCCGAACTTCGCCGTGGACCCGAGCTGCGCGCCGAGCGCCCTCGGAGGCGTGGGTGACAGCATGCTGGTCACCTTCCCCGCCATCGCGACGATCACGGGCGCGCTGAGCCGCGGCGCCGCAGCGTACCTGAACTGCGGCACGGGCCAGGCCACCGTCAACTTCGGAACCGCCAATTTGCCCGCCGGCGCGGTGCTGACCAAGGCGACGGTCAAGGCCATCGTCACACGGATCCTGACGCTGGACGCGTACATCCAGGCCCAGGCCACGACGCGCGGCTGGGCGCTCGTGGATTTCAACGGCCTGCTGGCGGCGAATGCGGCACTGATCCCGCCGTTCCCGCTGTTCACCCCGGGGCCGCCGCCCGCCGTGTCGTTCGGCCCGCTGGTCTCGCTCGACGGCATCCATCCCACGGCCGCCGGCCACAAGGCCATCGCCGACGCGTTCGTGGCCGCGATCAACGCCAAGTACGGCACGACGCTGACGCCTCCCTGACGCCAGAGCCTGATCTGATCCCCCATCGGGCGGCCGCCTCCGGGCGGCCGCCCGATTCGTTGCTGTCGCCGCGGACCCGGCTGGTGCGCCGGGACGCGGCCGCTACCGCGTCCCCGACGCACGCACGCTGGACATCGCCGCCGGCGCGTAGCTAGACTTGACGCCGCCCATGCCGCCCCGCCGCTCCGCCCTGCTCGCCGCCGTCCTGGGCATCGCCGCCGGCGTGCTCCTCGCCGGACCCCTCCAAGCACAAACGGAGTTCGCCGTTCCGCTGGCGCCCGGCACGCTGCGGGTGGACTTCACGCCGCTGTGGTCGAGCTGGGACCACCGCTTTCAGCCCGGCGCGGCGGGTCTGGTGCCGATCACCGCGGATTACACGACCGACTCCCTCGGCACCGCGAACCTGCCGTTCCTCTCGCAGCTGCAGGATACGCTCCGGAGCGCGACCGGACTCGGCGCCTTCTCGCTCAACCTCGGCCACCCGCTGATCGCGCTCAATGCCAGCGTGCGCACGCTACCGGTCGGGCTCGAGCTGGGCATCAGCCGGCGGCTCGCGATCGGCGTCACGGTGCCCATCGTGCGGAGCCGGGTGGACGCGAGCTTCAACCTGGACACGGCGCTGGCGCGGCGCAGCAACGTGGGATGGAACCCGGCCTTCCTCGACGCGACCAGGGACTCGGCCTTCCGCTCACAGATGACCGCGGCCCTGGCGGCCCTTCAGACGCAGGCCACGAGCGGGCCCCCGGCCCTGCGCCCGCAGGCGCTGGCGGCGATCGCGGCGCTCACGCCGTTCCTCGCCGCGAGCCGCCAGCCGTTCCTGCCGCGCGACAGCACGGTCGCGGCCGAGAGCCTTCTGATCCGCCTGGCGCGGGCCGATTCCTCCTATACGCAGCTCGCCGGACAGTACCAGGCACTCGGAGACAGCCTGCCCGCGCTCGGCTCCGCCGGCCTGACGCTGCCCGAAGCCGCGCTCATCCGTGACGACCTGGAGCGCCTCTACAGCGATCCCGCGCTCCCGGTGGCCGCGGACACGTTCGGCACGGTGGTCAAGACGGGGATCGGCGACATCACCGCCCACCTCACCTACCAGGTCGCGGAAGGCGCGCGGTACCGCGGACAGATCGTCCTCACCGTGCGCTTCCCGACCGGCGAGGCGCCGTCAGCCACCACCTTCCTCGACCTCGGCACCGGCACCCACCAGCTCGGCTTCGAGGGCGCGCTGGCCAACGACTTCATCCTCGGCGAGCACTTCCTGATCCACGCCGTCGGCCGGGCCGGCGCCGCTGCCGCCGACCAGATCCCGATGCGCGTGACCCCGCCCGAATTCCCGATCGCGCCGCTGAGCCAGCTGGCCACGATCCGCCGGAAGCCGGCGCCCTGGCTCGGGGCCGACCTGGCCCCGACCTGGTTGGTGGACGACGCGTTCTCGGTGCGGGTGGCGTACGGCTTCTTCTCGCAAGGACCGACGAAGCACAGCTACGTGAATCCCGCCGACAGCGCCGTGGTGCTCCTGCCGGCCAGCGTGCTCGACCAGGACACCGGGGTGCGCTGGATGCGCATCGGCGGCGGGGTGACCTTCTCGACGGTCGGCCGCTACGCGAAGGGCCGCGCCAGCCTCCCGTACAGCGTCACGGTGTCGTACGAGAACACGGTCTACGGCGGCGGCGGGCGGGTGCCACAGGAGAGCGTGTTCCACATCGCGATCCGGGGGTACGTCAAGCTGTTCAAGTAGGCCGCGCGCTCAGCCCGCCCGCTTGAGCAGCTCCGTCGCGTGCTTCCGGGCCGTCTCCGGCGAGGCGTCGCCTCCCAGCATCCTCGCGATCTCCTCCACGCGTTCCTGGCCCTCGACGGCGCGGACGTCGGTCTGGGCCACGCCGCCCGCCGACGCCTTCGCCACCACCAGGTGCTGCGCCGCGGCCGCGGCCACCTGCGGCAGGTGGGTGATCACGATGACCTGGTGGTCGCCGGCCACGCCGCTCAGGGACTCCGCCACCCGGCCGGCCACGTGGCCGCCCACGCCCTGGTCCACCTCGTCGAACACCAGGGTCGGCACCGCGTCGTGGCGGGCCAGCTCCCCCTTCAGGGCCAGCATGATCCGCGACAGCTCGCCGCCCGAGGCCGCGCGGGCGAGCGTCCGCTCGTCCATGCCGGGATTGAGCTGCACCATGAACTCGACCGCCTCGGCTCCGGAGCGGGACGGCGCCTCGAGCCGCGTCAGCTCCACCCGGAATTTCCCGTCGGGCATCCCCAGCGCGGCCAGCCGCGCCGTGACCGCCCGGCCGAGCCTGCGCGCCGCCGTGGACCGCTTCGCGGTGAGCGCGCGGCACCGGTCCGCCAGCGCACTGCGGGCCTCCTCGATGCGGCGGGCCAGCGCCGCGAGGTCGGTGTCCGCCGTGTCCAGGAGGCCGAGCTCGCGGCGTGCCTCCTCGCCTGCCGCGATCACCCGGTCCATGCCCGGGCCGTACTTCTGGTCGAGCCGGAACAGCAGGTCGCGCCGGCGCTCGAGCGACGCCAGGCGCGCCGGATCCAGCTCCACCCCCTCGCGGTACGCGCCGACCGCGCGCGAGAGCTCGGCGACGTTGAGGACCGCCCCGTCCAGCATCTCCCGCCAGCCGGCCGCGCCGCCGGCGTCGAAGCGCTCCAGTGCCGCCACCAGCCGCGCCGCGTGCGCGAGCGCCGCGCTGGCCGCGCGGTCGTCGCCGTCCAGCAGCTGCGACAGCTCCTCCGCGATCCGCCCCAGCTCCTCCGCGTGCCCCAGGCGCCGCACCTCGGCCTCGAGCTGCTCCAGCTCGCCCGGCCTGGGCCGCGCACGCTCGATCTCCTCCGCGACGTGGCGCAGGTAGTCGGCCCGCTTCCGCGCCTCGGCGCGCCGCTCCTCCAACTGCCGCTGCTCGGCCACCTGGCACTCGAGCTGCTCGTGCGCCGC
>Ga0335077_10009223_pt1 | contig 12242 bp, 10 predicted proteins | sample Lox_Sample_31_FD_207151 | JGI IMG/M metagenome (GOLD analysis project Ga0335077, IMG submission 207151) | Soil microbial communities from Loxahatchee National Wildlife Refuge, Florida, United States - Lox_Sample_3.1 | ecosystem: Environmental > Terrestrial > Soil > Wetlands | place: USA...
GCCGGGCAATCGCATGTCGGAAATAACGACATTGTACTGCTCGCGGCACGCCTGCTCCAAGCCGACATCGCCCCGGCCGGCGATGGCCACGTCGTAGCCCTCCTCTTGCAGCACCTTTTGCAGGGAGACGGCGGTGCTGGCGTTGTCTTCAATCAACAGAATTTTAGGTTTCATGTTCGCTGACACGCGGCAGAACAACGGAAAAGACGGTACCACGATTGGGGTGGGTTTGATAGCGGAGTTCGCCGCCATGCTTCTCGACAATCCGCGCCGCGATGGGAAGCCCCAGTCCCGTTCCGCCTTCCTTGGTGGTGAAGAACGGATCAAACAGCCGCTCCTGCACTTCCGGCGCAATGCCCTTGCCATTGTCGGTCACCTCCAGAGCCACGAAATCGCCTGCGCCGTTGCGCACGTGAAGGGTAATCTCCCCATCATGTTCAATGCTGTCCGCCGAGTTCTGAATCAGGTTGATTAAAACCTGCTTGATTTGGTGGGTGTCGGCGCGCACCCAGGCCGGTTCGGCCGGTTCCAGCGCCAACTCAATCGCAGCTTTTTTCAATTGCGGTTTCAGCAAATCATACACTTCCTGCAAAATGCGCTGCGCGGGGACGGTGATGAGCTCCGGCTCGGATGGGCGCGCGAACAGAAGGAAATCCTTGACGATGCGCTCCAGCCGGCTGATTTCGTCGCCGATTACAATGGCGTCTTCATTCCCTGCCATGCCGGCGGGCAGGGACTTCTTCAGGCTGTAGAGGCGGAATTTGATGGCCGTCAGCGGGTTGCGGATTTCGTGCGCGACACCGGCCGCCAACTCCCCCAGCGAGGCGAGTTTTTCCTGGCGCAGTATGGTGGCATGGCTCTCGGTCAAGCGGTGGCGGAGCGGCGCGATCGTGCCGCGATAAACCAATACCGCCAGCGCGGCGATCAACAGCAGCAAAAGCGCCACCGAAAGTTTGAGCATCCGCTGAAAGGTGGCCAGCGTGTGATTCGATTCCTGAAGAAAGTTGTCGAAAGCCGTGCTCTGGTCGCGGATAAACGCGTCGCACAAGTCCAGCAGATGCTGGGATTGCTGTTGCACTTTCTCGTAGCTGGTCGGGAAGGCGACGGCTTTCGTTTCCAGGAAACCAATTTTGGCCATGAGCAAATTGGTGCTGTCCATCAGGTAGTTGTTGAAGGAGTTGCTCATGCGCTTGAAGAATTCGCGCTCCAAGGGCGTGACGGCATTGGTCCGGTTTGCTTCAAACCACTGCGTCAATGCCTGTGAATCTTTGCAGAATTGATCATAGTCGGCGGGGTCGCCGCGAAGCCGGTAGCGCAGCAGGGTATCATTTAACCGCTGGATGCTGCTCTTCATGTGAACGGCCAGATAGAAGTCCTTCGCCCTCAGGCCGGCGAACTCGTGTTGCAAATGGTCCACTCGTTCCCAAGTGGTGCGGCTGACCCAGATGACCAGGATGGAACCGAGCAGCGCCGTCAACACGAGGCTGGCCAGCCGCAGTTTCGCCGCCGGACGTTTCCGGGTGGCACGCGGGAAGCCACCGGTGGAAGGAATTGTTTCACCCATCGGTTTCATTTTGCTGCGGATTGCCGTTCAAATTCATGGGTTTCGGCTGAAAATGGCCGCGCGCCCATACTGGCATAGCAACCGCTAGTCCAGCTTTAAGTGTAACATCAAAAATTTGACAAACCAACACTAACCGCAATCCCCGATAAAATGAAAACGCAAGTCGCGATCGATTTCAATGACGCTCCGCCTTTGTTGGTATGTTCTTTGGAAGCACAGCTAGATAAGGACAAGAAAAACGGCAACCGGAATTCCCCGCCAGCTCCCAATCTACAAACACGACCAATATCTGTCCCAGCCGATTGGGGTCCCGCCAGCTATCCGAATTCCGGGTTGCCGTCTTCTTTGAAAGACTGGCTGGCTTCCAAGGACGCCCGGATGATTGGCTGAGCGACCATCAGGAGAACCGATGTCTGTGTTTGAGTTATGATAACCGACCCAGTAACCCGTAGAAGGAAACCTCTTGTTTGCCGGCGTCGCCGCCTGCTGGTGTCTTGGTTGTTGTTCACGGGTGGTTTTTTACCAATGCCGGCATTCCATGAAGAAGAGAATCCTGATTGTGGACGATGACGCAAGTGTGCGCAAAGCCCTGGGCAAGGTGCTGGAGGAGGAGGGTTACGGAACAATGCTGGCAGCGGATGGCCGCGAGGCCCTCGCATGGTTTGAGTCCGAGCCGGTTGATCTGCTGTTGCTGGACATTGGCCTGCCGATCCGGAACGGATGGGACACCTTTGAACGCATCACCAGCCGGGCGCCCGCGTTTCCCATTATCATTATCACCGGCAAAGCCAACCAACACGACATGGCCGTGGCGGCGGGTGTCGGGGCTTTAGTAGAAAAGCCGCTGGACGTGTCTCAACTCCTGGAAACGATTCAAGAATTGCTGGCTGAACCGCCGGAAGCCCGGCTGCGCCGCCTGTGCGGTTGCAGCCAGGACGTTCGCTATATTCCTTCCGCCCATTTGTCATCCGGGCAAAAATTCCAGGAATAGCCGGCGCGATTTTTTAGCGCCATTTGTCTGGGCCAAAAGCCGGCCGCGATGATGGCCGGTTGGTTTCCGCTTGAAGGTAATGTCATTTTGGCATTTCCGATTCCGCGGCTTGGCTTTAGGGTTTGGGCTGTCCGCGGAACAAAATGAAAACACTGCACAAGTATTTGACCCGCCAGGTGCTCGCCTCGTTGTTATTGAGCATGGCGGTGTTCACGTTTGTGCTCCTCCTCGGCAACGTGCTCAAGGAAATCCTCACCCTGCTCATCAGCGGCCAGGCGCGGTTCAGCACGTTGCTGGAAGCGATTGGATTGCTGATTCCCTTCGTCTGGGTGTTCGCGTTGCCGATGAGTTTGCTGACGGCGACGTTGCTGGTTTTTGGCCGGTTCAGCGCCGATCAGGAGCTTACCGCCGCGCGCGCCAGCGGCGTCAGTCTGCTCTCGCTCGTCACGCCGGTTTTGCTGCTCAGCCTGTTTTGCTGCGGCGTCAGCGCGTGGATCAACCTGGATTTGGGGCCGCGCTCGCGGGTGGCTTACAAGGAATTGCTCTATCGCGCGCGGGCTGACTTGGCGCAGTTTCAATTGCCCGAAAGACAGTTCATCTGCGATATCCCCGGCTACATCATTTATGTGGACAAAAATCGCGGCGGCGATTTGCAGGACGTGATGGTCTTTGTGCTGCAACATGAAACCAACGTGACCACCACCATTCGCGCGCCGCAGGGACGATTGGTGGCGGACCGGCGAAACAAACAACTGATTTTTAACCTGTTGAACCCGCAAATGGTGACGCTCATGCCGGATGACCGCGTCAGAATTGATTCTTCAAAGGGATGGGCTTCCTACCTTATTCCGCTGCCAGCCACGGAGAACCACGCGTATCGCCCGGCCATCAGCGACATGACGTTCTGGCAATTGCGCGATGAACTGGATGATTTGAAGCGGAAACTCGGTTTGCCGTCGGCCTGGGACGGGACGGATGCGGACACGCGGCTCGCCCAACTGCGCGCAGCGGAAAAACAGCGGGAGGACTTGATGGAACCGATTCGCGTCGAGATGAACCGGCAAATTGCGTTTTCGTTCGCGTGCTTCAGTTTTACGCTCATCGGCATTCCGCTCGGCATCCGCGTTCACCGGCGCGAGACAAACATCGGCGTGGCCATTGCGCTGATGCTCGTGCTGATTTATTTCGCCTTCACTGAGCTGGGGGAATCGCTCTCTGTCCGCCCGGAATTCGCCCCGCACCTGATTTTCTGGCTGCCGAATTTTATTTTCCAGGCCGTCGGCGCGATTCTGCTCTGGCGCGCCAACCGGGGAATTTGAACGCCGGACTGAGGAAGTAAAAACTTTACAGACCCCGTTTAACCCCGCACAGTATAGTTGTGTTGACTGAAAGCGAATTAAGGGTTCAGGCGACGCAGTCGCCTCGGGCGGCCCGGTTTCAAAATGATTTTGCGAGAGAGATCGAGACGGCCATCCTGCGGTCGCAGGAGCATCTTTTGGGCCTGCAAAAGCCCGAAGGTTACTGGCTCGGCGAACTGATGGTGGATTCCACGCTCGTGTCCGACACGGTGGCCTACCACCATTGGCATGGAAAAGTTGACCCCGAATGGCAGCGCAAGGCCGTCCATCATATCTTTTCCATGCAATTGCCCGACGGCGGCTGGAACATTTATTTCGGCGGCCCGTCGGACGTCAACGCCACCATCAAGGCTTACCTCGCGCTCAAGCTTGCCGGTGTGCCGGAGACCGACCCGCGGATGCTGCGCGCGCGCGAAGTGGCGTTGCACTTGGGCGGCGTGCCGCGCATGAACACGTTTGCCAAGCTGTATCTTGCGCTGCTCGGGCTTTATTCGTGGGAATACGTGCCCACCATTCCCTGCGAGGTGCTCCTGCTGGGCAAATGGTTCCATGTGAATTTCTGGGACATGAGCAACTGGTCGCGCGCCATGCTCGTGCCGCTGGCCATCATCAATCATTTCAAACCCACCCGCTCCGTAACCGTGGACCTGGACGAATTGTATCCCGAAGGCCTGCACGAACGCGACCTCGCCCTCGCGCCCGACCCGGACACGCTGTCGTGGCGCAATTTCTTCCTCTGGCTCGACCGGTTGCACAAGTTCGCGGAATGGTTTGCCGAGCACAAAATCCATCCGTTCCGTAAAACCGCCCTGCGGAAATGCGAGCAATGGATGCTCGAACGGTTTGAGCATTCGGACGGCCTGGGGGCGATTTTCCCGGCCATGCTCAATTCGCTCATCGCGCTCCATGCGCTCGGTTACCCGGACGACCATCCGCAAGTCGTCCGCGCCACGCACGAGTTGAAGAAGCTGGAGCACGAAACTCTTGACGACGTGCGCATCGAGCCGTGTTTCTCGCCGGTCTGGGACACGTCGTATGTGGTGATTGCCCTGCACGAATCGGGAATTCCCGAAAGTCATCCCGCCCTGAAAAAAGGCGCCACCTGGCTGATGGACCGGGAAATCCGCATCTGCGGCGATTGGTATCACAAGAACCCCACGCGCGTCGAACCGAGCGGCTGGGTCTTTGAATTCAACAATCAATGGAACCCGGACGTGGACGACACCGCCATGGTGCTGCTCGCGCTCCGCAAAATCCCCACCGACCATCCTCAACGGCGCGACGAGTGTTTCCAGCGCGGCCTGACCTGGATGCTGACCTTTCAATGCAAAGACGGCGGCTGGGCGGCGTTCGACAAGGATTGTACCAAGAACATCCTGGAAAAGGTCCCGTTCGCCGACCACAACGCCATGCTCGATCCCGAATGCGCCGACATCACCGCGCGCATCCTGGAATTGCTCGGGTACGAAAATTTCCGGCTGAACCACGCGCGCGTGAAGCGGGCGCTGGAGTACATCCAGTCTCAGCAGGAACCCGACGGCTCCTGGTATGGCCGCTGGGGCGTGAATTACGTTTACGGCACCTGGCAGGTCTTGCGCGGCCTGCGCGCGATGAACGTGGACATGAACCAGCCGTGGCTGCTCAAGGCGCGTCACTGGCTCGAAAGCGTCCAGCACGAAGATGGCGGCTGGGGCGAACGTTGCAATACCTACGATGATCCGGTCTTCAAGGGACGCGGCCCGAGCACGGCGTCGCAGACTGCCTGGGCCGTCATGGGCCTGTGCGCGTTCGACGACCCGGACAATGCCCATCTCAAGCGCGGCATTGAATATCTTACCCGCACGCAAAATCCGAATGGTTCCTGGACCGAGCACGAGACCACTGGTACTGGTTTCCCGAAGGTTTTCTATCTGAAGTACGACATGTACCGCAATGCCTGGCCGCTGCTCGCGCTGGCGACGTACCGCAAAATTGTCGAACGCGCCAACGCCAGGCAGGCTGAAGACGTAAATGGCCAGCCACATCCGAACATGAAAGCCTCGGACGGTGTCGTCCAATCCAGCAAATAGGGACCGGCGGGATTGAACCGCAAAGAACGCAAAGGGCGCACAGACGAAAAACCTGATGTTTCGTTCACTTCGTTGCCTTCTGTTAAGCTTTTACAGAAGAAAACGAAGGAAACAAAGATTACTGTCCCCACCCTCGACTCTCGCTACTCGACCTTCGACGTTTTCCTGCAAGTACTTTGTGTTCTCTGCGTTCTCTGCGGTTAAATAGATGGTAAATCGTAAATTGCCCGCTGCTTTCTTTTCTGATATTCGATGTTCGGCGTTGGATGTTGGCTGTTCGCCTTTCACTGCCATGAACCCGTTGCGCTCCAAACTGGAACAGTACCTCGGCTGGATTGTCCTCCTGGCCCTGCTGGCCGGCTGCCTGCTCGTGCTGCGCCCGTTCGCGTCCGCGCTCCTCTGGGCGGTGGTGCTCTGCTTTTCAAGCTGGCCCATCTATCGCCGGCTGCTCGGACTGGTCCGCAACCGGCGTACCCTGGCCGCCTCCCTGATGACCCTGGCCATGGTGCTCATCGTCCTCCTGCCTTTCCTTATCATCGGCGCCACCCTCGCCGACAACGTCCATCAACTCGCTGGCGCTGTTAAAACCTGGGCCCAAAACGGTCTTCCCGCCCCGCCCGATTGGCTGGCCCGCGTGCCGTTGGTCGGTGCGTGGGCAACCCAATACTGGCAGGGACTGACCACGGACACGGCCAGACTTTGGGCGGAGACGGAGCGGTTCGTCAAACCCGTAAGCGGCTGGCTGCTGCATGGGGGTCTGGCGCTGGGCGGCGGCCTCTTGCAACTGGCGTTGAGCATCTTCATCGCGTTTTTCCTGTTCCGCGACGGCGTGGCCGCTGCCGGTCACCTGACCACGGCGGTCGAACGCATTGGCGGCGAACAGGGCAAACATCTGCTGACCGTGGCTGGCCAGACCGTCCGCGGCGTGGTCTATGGCATCCTCGGCACCGCGTTGGCGCAGGCGGTCATGACCGGCATCGGCCTGCTCATTGCCGGCGTGCCCGGCGCGGCGTTGCTGGCGTTGCTGACCTTTTTTGCCTCCATCGTGCCCGTCGTGGGGACCGGGCTGGTCTGGATTCCCGCGGCCATCTGGCTGTTTTATCACGGAGCAACCGGCTGGGCCATTTTCATGCTCATCTGGGGCGTGGGTGTGGCCAGCCTCGACAACATCGTCAAGCCCTGGCTCATCAGTCAGGGAAGTGAAATGCCGTTTATCCTGATTTTCATTGGCGTGATTGGCGGCGCGCTGGCCTTCGGCTTCATCGGCGTTTTTCTCGGGCCAACCCTGCTGGCCGTCGGCTACCGGCTGGCGGAAGAATGGATTTCCAGCCACCGCCCTGCCGCGACGACGGATAACCGGCAAGGGTCATCTCAATCGTAAAATTTAATCGTAATCGTAATCTTTCTCTTAATCGTAATCTCCTCTTTTTCTGCTCCACCTCCTGTCGTTTCCTGAGCAGCGCGAAAACTGCCTTTTCAATCGGTAATTGGCAATTGTAAATCGCAAATTGGCTACAGCATTGACGGCGCCAAATTTCCGTCGCACACTTACCCCATCATGCCGAAGAATCGTTTTCCAGAGCTCTGCAAGATCGAAACGTTGAAGATCGCAATCAATTACGTCTTCGATGACCAGAAGGATGACTTTATTCCGGACATATTCCGACACCAAGACTATCTGTTCATCTTAGCGCCACGGCTCATCAAATCAAGGCGCCCGCAAATGTGAAAAAAGATCGGTTCCCAGTAAGTTTAACCTTGGGAAGAGGGTCAGTCCCTTATTTTGAACCATCTTCGCTCTTGCCGGGCACAGCCCGGCTCGGAAATCCTGTTTATGGAGCAGCTTGGCGAGATTGGCCAGCAGTGGCGGTGGATTTACGATTTACGATTGCCGATTTACGATTGAAACGGAAGCTTTCGTGTATTTCGCGTATTTCGCGGTTTGGAATCTGTCCCGCATTGCGGGATTCGTGTCCATCCGTGGTTAAACGATTCGCCCGGTTTGGCGCTTGCCGTTTTTCGCGTCGTGGTTCAGCTTTGGATCGTCAGGCCGCAATTTTCGTCATGAGCAAACCAGCACCCGTTCCGCGTAAAGGCCAGATTTGGGAGGTCACTGACGGCTGCGACGCGCGGATTCAGTATCTTTTTACCGCGCCCATCACCTTCAGCGGTTCCTGCCGACTCGTCGCTGGCGAGCGGGTTTGTGTTATGACCGAGACCAGCGGTCCGCAGGCAGCGGTTGTGAGTTTTGTGCCAGTCCGCTATGATGAGTTGCATGACAGTCTCGTTCCGCCCGACATACGCGACACACCACGCTACAAGAAATACACGCTCTCGGTGACGACAGGATACTTCTACGAACATTTCAAACTTATCGAGGATGTGGCCTGACACATCACTGGAGCGTCTCCGCCGCCAACCATGCTGGCTTTCGGCCATGCTTGAGCAAACCCGAGGCATCCTGTGAAAGGCATTCCCCACGACAGATGGTTCGGCTGGCTGAGTCTCGTGATTGTGGCGGGTTACTTTGTGGTCGGCCTGTGGCCGTTCGACTTTCGGCCTGTCAACCGGGCCAGTTGGCTGTCAGACCTCGCTGGACTGCATTTTGAGCCTTACGGAATCGCGCATGATCCTGCACCATTGCCGGCGCCTGGTCCCGGTCAATCCGCCGATTTTACCGTGGAACTTTGGGTGGCAGCGCATCACGAACCGGCCAATAACATTTTTGACATCCTGACAATACATAATCCCCGCCTGCCGCTGGATTTTACGCTTTGCCAATGGAAACAGGATTTTTTGCTTCGGGGGACAGCCGAGCCTCGGCAGCGTGCCGGCAAAATTCCCGAAGTGGGCGTGAATAATGCGTTGCCGGAAGGAAAGCCCCAGTTCATCACTGTCAGGAGTGACGGAGCGGGAACTGATTTTTACCTGAACGGATTGGCCGCCGACCGCTTTCCCCATTTCGTATTGAACGCGGAGGCGTTGGACGGACAGTTAATCCTGGGCAACAGTGCTTCCGGAAAACAATCATGGACCGGGCGGCTGCTCGGATTGGCCATATACAGCCGAGCGCTTGATACGGCAGAAATCGCCCGGCATTGCACGCTCTGGACGCAGGGCCACGCCAGTGAACTCACAAATGCACCCGGCCTGCGGGCGCTCTATCTTTTCGACAAGGGCCACGGGCAACACGCGGAAGATTCTTCCAGCAACCATCACCACATCATCATTCCTACCATCTTTCAGCCAGTCCACAGGGAGTTTTTGCTCCCCCCCTGGAAGGACCTTTCCTATCACCGACCGGATTATTCAGACATCGTTATCAACATCCTTGGTTTCCTGCCGTTTGGATTCTGCTTTTTTCTCCATCGCTGCTCGCTCAGACCAAACCAAAAAATCGCCAACGTTTTGTTGGTGGTTCTGGCCGGGGCCACGGTCAGTTTGGCGATTGAAGTCATCCAAGCCTGGCTGCCCAACCGGACGTCTTCTGTGACCGACTTGTTGACGAATACAACTGGAACCCTGCTCGGTGTGGCATTGGCCTTGGTGGTCCGGCGCAAGTTCCATTGGTAGGGACGCCGCGCCGCGGTGTCCGCGGGCGGCTCGGCGAGCCGTCCCTACCTTGACAGGTTTGCCGCGGCCGACCATGCTGGCAGGGCCGATGCTTGAGCAAACCGTCCAGATTGTCTCCAACGAGCGCGATACCGATTCTTATTTCCGTCTCGTCCTGCGCGCGCCGCAAATCGCGCCGCTGATTCAGCCCGGACAGTTTGCCCACATCCGCGTGCTGCCATTGCAGGAGGCACTGCTGCGCCGGCCATTCAGCATCTTTCAAGTCGAGGGCGACACGTTTTCCATCCTCTACAAAACGGTCGGCAAAGGCACCGGTGCGCTCGCCCGGATGGGCGCCGGCGAAGAATTGAGCGTGATTGCGCCGCTCGGCCATGGATTTACCGTGCCCAAACACGGTGGCGAAACTCCCCTGCTTGTCGCCGGGGGGTACGGCATGGCAGCAATGTATCTGCTGGCGCAACGTTCGCCCCAGAAAGGCATCGCCTTCGTCGGCGGTCGCAAACGAATTGACATCCTGTGCGAGAAAGAATTTCAGGCGCTCGGCTGGAACGTGCGCGTAACCACTGAAGACGGCAGTCACGGTGCGAAAGGTTTGGTCACGAAACCTTTGATCGCTGAACTGAAACGCAACGCGAAAGGCCGAAAGCTGTTTGCATGCGGTCCGACGGGAATGCTGAAGGCAGTCGCCAAAATCGCCGAAGAATTCAATGTGCCGGCGGAACTTTCAATGGACGAACACATGTGTTGCGGCGTCGGCGTCTGCCTGACCTGCGTGATTCCGGTCAAGACCGGTGACGGCCCGCAGCGCGACGGCGGCTGGGAATACCAGCGTTCTTGCACCGAAGGACCGGTGTTTGATGCGAGGCAAGTCGCTTGGGAGGAGACGAAATGAAGTCCAAAGCCCAGAATCCAAAGTCCAAAATCCCGGATGCGGATTCCGGGATGAATTTGTCCGTCCAAATCGGCAAGCTGAAGCTGCAGAATCCAGTGATGGTGGCGTCCGGGACGTTCGGTTACGGCGTCGAATATGCGCAACTGCTCGACTTGAACCAACTCGGTGCTGTTGTGGTGAAAGGCATCCGCTTGCATCCGGTGCGCGGTAATCCGACGCCGCGTACGGTCGAGGTCACCAGCGGGCTCATCAACGCCATCGGCTTACAAGGGCCAGGCGTGGACGGGTTCATCAAAAAATACTGGCCGTTTCTCAAGAAATTGAAGGTCCCGACCATCATCAACATCTGGGGCACGACGGTTGAGGAATACGCCGATGTCGCGCGGCGCTTCGACGCGCTTGGCGGCGTGGGCGCGCTGGAACTCAATGTGTCCTGTCCGAACATCAAGGAAGGCGGCTCGCAGTTCGGCACGGACTTGAAATTGCTGGCGCAAGTGGTGGCCGCTTGTCGCAAAGTCACGAAGCTGCCGCTGATTACGAAGATGAGCCCGAACGTGGTGAGCATCGCGCCTTTTGCCAAAGCGGCGGAGGAAGCCGGCAGCGATGCGCTGTCCATCATGAACAGTTATCCGGCCATGGCGATTGACATTGAGACGCGCAAACCGAAACTGGCGAACGTAACCGGCGGCCTGACCGGGCCGTGCATCAAGCCGATTGCCGTCAAGCTCGTCTGGGAAGCGGCGCAGGCTGTGAAGATTCCCATCATCGGCATGGGCGGCATTCAGAACGCGGCGGATGCGATTGAGTTCCTGGTGGCCGGCGCGGCAGCGGTAGCGGTGGGCACGGCAAATTTTTACGAACCGCGGACGGCGTTGCAGGTGATTGCCGGCATTAGCGACTTCATGCGAAAGCACGGCCTGAAGGAAGTACGGGAAATCGTCGGCAGCGTCCAAACCGGAAAGTAATCTCCTAATTCTGTTTTTGCGCTTCGCGCCCGGCGCGGTATGCTGGATTCATGCTTTGGGCATTTACCAAATATCACGGACTGGGCAACGATTACATTGTCATTGACCCGAAGAACCTGCCGTCGTCGCTAACCGCCGCGCAGATCAAGACGATCTGCCATCGCAATTATGGCATCGGTTCGGACGGTATCCTGCTCGGCCCCCTGACTTCCAAAAAGGCAAAGTTCGCGGTCCGCATTTTCAATCCCGACGGCAGCGAGGCCGAAAAGAGCGGCAACGGCCTGCGGATTTTTTCGCGTTACCTGTGGGACAAGAAACTGGTGCGCAGCGAGGAATTCGCCATCGAAACGGCCGGAGGTCCGGTGAAAGCCATGGTAACGGAACGCGGCAAAATAGTGCGTGTGGAAATGGGCAAGGTCAGCTTTTGGAGCGATGAAATCCCCGTGGCCGGCCCGCGCCGCGAAGTCATCAACGAACCCATTCATCTGCGCGGCGAACGATTCAACTTTTGCGCGGCCACCGTGGGCAATCCGCATTGCGTGCTGCCAATGTCAAAAATCAGCGCCGACCTGGCGAAACAAATCGGCCCGCTGCTGGAGACGCACCTGCGTTTTCCCAAACGCACCAACGTGCAATTCATGAAGGTGCTCGACCGCAACAACATTCAGATTGAAATCTGGGAACGCGGCGCGGGCTACACGCTGGCGAGCGGCAGCAGCAGCAGCGCGGCGGCGGCGGTGGCGCACCGGCTCGGCCTGTGTGACCGCGACATTTCCGTTCACATGCCCGGTGGCATCATTGAAATCGAGATTGGCAACGATTATGCGATT
>Ga0335077_10009225_pt1 | contig 12241 bp, 9 predicted proteins | sample Lox_Sample_31_FD_207151 | JGI IMG/M metagenome (GOLD analysis project Ga0335077, IMG submission 207151) | Soil microbial communities from Loxahatchee National Wildlife Refuge, Florida, United States - Lox_Sample_3.1 | ecosystem: Environmental > Terrestrial > Soil > Wetlands | place: USA: Florida...
GTCGTACACCAAAGGCTGTTATCTGGGGCAGGAGACGGTGGCGCGGCTCCACTTCCGCGGGCACACCAACCGCGAACTCAGGGGCCTCATCTGGCACGGGGTGCCCGAGCTGGCGGACGATACCGTCGTGGGATCCGAAGGGCAGGATGTCGGGACGATCGGGTCGTTGCTGGTCCTGCCCAAGGTGACGGTCGGGCTCGCCATCCTGCGCCGCGAGGTGAGTCCGGGTGCGGTGGTCTCGACTGGCGGGCAGTACGCCCGCGTTGTCCCGCTGCCGTTCGCGACCCTGGCTTCGTACACCTGAGCGGCCGACGAGACCGCGCAAAAGAAAGGGGCCGCCGGTCAGCCGGCGGCCCCGATGCTTTGCGACCCTTCCAACTACATCTTGTGGGTCGTGTCCCGCGCCATCGTCGAATCGTGCTTGGTCGTGTCCGGCGCGGCCGCCGGAGCAGGAGCGGCGTGAGTCGTGTCCGCGGCCGGCATGGCGGCCTGTTCCTTCTTGCCGCAGCCGGCGAGCGTCAACAGCGCGGCCGCTACGAGATACTTCTTCATGTGATCCTCAACGGGGATAAGGTGAAGAGCAGTCACTAACTACGGGTTCCGGGGCTTGGCCGAAAATTCCGCGCGCAAGATACCGAGGGGGCAGGGGTTGTCAAGCTCCCCGGACGCTCGGTGCGCTGGCTCACACTTCCCACCATCCCCCTCGTGGACGGGAACACGGACGGGGTCGAGGTGTAGCCGGCCGCGACACCGAACCCGCTCCCGCCTGACCCGAATCCGCCTGAATCCGCCTGGTAGAGCGGGCCGCTTCCTCTGGGTAACTTCCGGCATGGCCCGACTTCCACAGACTCTCGGCGATCTCCGCCGTTCGGCATGGGCCGAGGCCCCGCTCCTCGGCCGAAGCGTGCGCGACGAGCTGCGCGCCAACCTCGTGAGCCGCCTGGAACGGGGCGATCCCCTGTTTCCCGGAATCGTCGGCTACGAGGATACCATCCTGCCGCAGCTGACCAACGCCCTCCTGGCCCGGCACCATTTCATCCTGCTCGGCCTCCGGGGACAGGCCAAGAGCCGGATCCTCCGGCAACTGACCAGGTTTCTCGACGAGCAGATCCCGATCGTGGCTGGCAGCGAAGTGAACGACAACCCCTTCGCCCCGATCTCGAAGTATGCCCGCGAGCGGATTGCCGAGTGCGGCGATGCGACGGCGATCGCCTGGCTGCCCCGGGATCAGCGCTACGTGGAGAAGCTGGCGACGCCCGATGTGACGGTCGCGGATCTCATCGGCGATGTCGATCCCATCAAGGCTGCCCGCGGCGGGCACCTGCTGTCGGATGAGCTCACGATGCACTTCGGCCTGTTGCCGCGCGCCAACCGCGGCATCTTCGCCGTCAACGAGCTGCCGGACCTTTCCGGAAAGGTACAGGTGGGACTCTTCAACATCATGCAGGAGGGCGACGTCCAGATCAAGGGCTATCCGGTCCGGCTGCCCCTCGACGTGCTGTTGGCCTTCACGGCCAACCCCGAGGACTACACCGCGCGCGGCAAGATCATCACGCCGCTCAAGGACCGCATCGGTTCGGAGATCCAGACGCATTACCCGCGCACCATCGAGCTGGGCATGGCCATCACGGAGCAGGAGGCATGGACCGCGCGCGGCGGCCCGAGCGTCCGCACCCCGGATTTCGTCCGGGAAGTGATCGAGCGCATCGCGTTCGAGGCGCGGACGGACAAGCGGGTGGACAAGCGCTCCGGCGTGAGCCAGCGGCTGCCGATCAGCGTGCTGGAGCACGCCGTCTCGAATGCGGAGCGGCGGAGCCTCGCCGGGCGGGAGCCGGACCCTGTCACCCGGGTGAGCGACATCTACGCCGCGCTCCCCTCCATCACCGGCAAGCTCGAGCTGGAATACGAAGGCGAGTTGCAGGGAGGCGAGACCATCGCCAAGGAGCTGGTCCGGCGCGCCGCCGGCCGCACGCTGGACGATCGGATTGGAGACCTGGGGCTCGAGAGCGTGGTGTCCTGGTTCAACAACGGCGGGGCCCTCAAGATCCGGGGCGACGAGCGAAGTGACCTCTGCCTGAAGGGCTTCGCCACGGTCCCCGGGCTGATCGATGCCGCGGTTGGGGGTGGTCTCGCGCCGCGCGCTGATGTGCCGACGCTGGTCGCCGCCTGTGAATTGATCCTGGAAGGACTGGCCGAGCGGAAGCTGATCAGCCGATCGGAGGAGCTGGGCTACACCCGCGCCAGGCCCGACCGGAAGGACCCGCTGGGCGGGTTCGGAAAGGGGCTCAACCTCGGGTAGGTGAGCGGGTCCAGCCCCGCGCTTCGGCCTCCCGCACCACGATGGCCACGGCTTCGTCGATTCCCAGCAACCCGGTGTTGAGCAGCATGTGGAAGTGCGTGGGATCGTCCCAGTCCCGCCCGTAGTACTCCCGGTAGTAGCGCGCCCGGTTGGCATCGGTCTCGTCCATCATCTTCTCCGCGGCCCGATGGTCCAGCCCTTCCGCCTGCTGGGCGAACCGGATCCTGAAGTCTCGCGGCGCCACCAGCTTCACGTGCAAGGCATCGAGCGAGGTGCCGAGTACCGCGGGCGCCGCCCGCCCCACCAGGACAACGCGCCCTTCGTCGGCCAGTTCGTGGACGACCCGCTCGGTGATGTGGACCAGGCTCGGCTCGTCCTCGCGCACGGCGATCCCCAGCTCGGGCACCGCGTATTCCTGTGACGAAGCGGTCAACGCCCGCGCCAAGCGTTCCACGAACCCCGGCACCCGCTCGTCCTGGCGCTTGACCACGTCGGCGGCGAGGCCCGCCCGCTGGGCAACGCGATCGACGATGTCGTTGTCGACGACAGTCCATCCCAGGCGCGCGGCAACCAGTCGTGCGACCTCCGAGCCGCCGGCCCCGTATTGCCGTGAAATCGTGATCAGCATATCGGGAAAGTTACCCGGCGGCCGGGCGGCCGGAAGAGCGTAGCTCGAAGAGGAGCGCCGCCACGGCGCAGATCGCGGCGCCCACCAGAAAGCTGACTCGCACTCCGAAATGCTCCGAGACCCAGCCCGCCTGCAGCGATCCCAGGGGAGCAAGCCCGAGCACCACGAACGAGTAGAAGCCCATCACCCGGCCGCGCAGGTGGTCCGGCGCGTCGACCTGGAGCAGAGTGTTGGTACTGATCGCCGCGAGCACGCTCCCGAAGCCGGCGCTGGCCAAGCCGCCCGCCGCCAGCGCGAAGGAGCTGTGGAGGGTTGAGGCGGCGAGGCTCACGGAAAAGAGCAGCGTCATGGTGCCGATCAGCCTGCGGCGGTCCAGTCGGTGTCCCAGCGCGGCCATGGTGATCGCTCCGGCGCCGGCCCCGATCCCCACCGCCGCCATCAGACCGCCGTATCCACCCGGGCCCAGTCCGAGCACGTTCCGGGCGTAGACCGGAAGCATCGCCAGGGCAGCCGCGAGGCCGAATACTCCGAGCGTCGCCGCGAGCGAGAGTAGTGCGCGTGGCTCGCGGCGCCGCAGGGCATACTCTACTCCTTGGCGAAAGGTGGGCTCCTCCTCACGGACCCCACCACTCGAACCCGCGAAGGGCGGACGCATCCGGAGAAACGCGACGATGACGGCCAGAAAGCTCAAGGTGTTGGCGCCGAAGCAGACCGCGCTCCCCAGCCCGGCGAGCAGCCCGCCGGCGATGACCGGGCCGATGATTCGGGAAAGATTGAAGATGGAGGAATTGAGCGCGATGGCGTTGACCAGGTCCTCCCGCCCCACCATCTCCATCATGAAGGACTGGCGGATGGGTACCTCGAACGCCGCGAGCGACCCGAGCACGGTCACCAGCCCCATGAGCCATCCGACGCTGATATGATGCGTCGCAGTGAGCAGCGTGAGCACCAGGGACTGCACCAGCATGGCGCTCTGCAGGAAGAGCAGCGCGCGACGCTTGTCCACCCGATCCGCCACCACCCCGCCGTAGAGGGTGAGAAGCAGGATGGGAAGCGATTCCAGGGTGGCTACCAGGCCCACCAGGAAGGCCGAGTTGGTGAGCTCGAGGACCAGCCACCCCTCGGCCACGACCTGCATCCAGGTCCCGGCGAGAGAGATGAACTGACCTATGAAGAAGAGCCGGAAGTTCCGGTGCCGAAGCGCGTGGAAGGGATTCCGTATGGGAAGCACCTACATAAGGTAAGGGGGGACCCCCCTGGCAAAAGAGTCGCACCGCCGTGGAAATGGCCTCACGGGCGGAAAGCGGCTATCATCGGGAGGGCTCAACTATGCGCTTCACTACCTACTCCAAGTACGTCCCTGGCCTGGCCGAGGCGGTCAACCTCCAGGCACTCCTCGATCAACTCGGGGACTTCCTGCTGCAGTCGGGATTCGCCGGAGAGGGATTCTGGGGCGAGGAGCCCGGCGACCGCTCGCTGGAGGCCCTGCGCGAGGCGATCCTCCGCGCCCTCGTCGAATCCGGGCAGCTGACACCGGAGATGATGCGCTATCTCCGGGGTGAGTCGAACGGGGACGCGGCCAAGGACGCCGAGGCGGAGCAGCAGCTCGCCCAGTTACTCGATCAGATCGTGCAGCGATTGATGGACGAGGGGTACCTCAACCTGACGCAGGCGCCGGAGATGCCGGCGGGCTACACCTCCGTCTTCGGGCCGCAGGGTCAGGCACGCTCCGCGGCGCAGCAGGTGCAGTTCTCACTCACCGAGAAGGGTGCCGATTTCCTCGGCTTCAAGACCCTGAAGAGCCTGCTGGGCAGCATCGGGAAGGCCAGCGCCGGAGCCCACGACACCCCGCACCTGGCCACCGGCACGGAAGCGGAAGCGGCAAGTAAGCCCTACGAGTACGGCGATACCCTCAACCTCGACGTGCCGGCCACGCTCAACCGGGCAATCGCGCGGGGTGGGCTCCGGGTTCCGATCGAGCTCGACTATGGCGACCTGATGGTCAATCAGTCCGAGTACCGCTCGTCCGCCGCGACCGTGCTGATGCTGGACTGTTCCCACTCGATGATCCTCTATGGCGAGGATCGCTTCACCCCCGCCAAGAAGGTCGCCCTGGCCCTCACGCACCTGATCCGGACCCAGTTTCCCGGAGATTCCATCCGCTGCGTGCTGTTCCACGACACGGCCGAGGAGATCCCGCTGGCGGCGCTGCCCGCGGTGCAGGTCGGTCCCTACCACACCAACACTGCGGAAGGGCTCAAGCTGGCCCGGCGCATTCTCACCTCGCAGAAGAAGGACATGCGTCAGATCGTGATGATCACCGACGGCAAGCCATCGGCGATGACGCTGCCGGACGGCCAGGTCTACGTCAACTCCATCGGCCTCGATCCCCGCATTCTCGAAGCGACCTATCGCGAGGTGGCGGACTGCCGCCGCGCCGGCATCATGATCAACACCTTCATGCTGGCGCGTGAGCGGTCGCTGGTGGAGTTCATCAAGCGCGTCTCGGAGATCTGCCGCGGCAAGGCCTACTTCACCAGCACGATGACCCTCGGTCAGTTCATCCTGATGGACTTCATGAAGCGGAAGACGCGGCGGGTCTCGTGACGCTCGGGCGGGCCTAGCCGGAGGCGCGCTCGGCCGTCAGCAGGTCGCGCACCCGGTCCAGCAGGTCGCTCGGCGAGAATGGCTTCTGCAGGTATTCGGTCCCCGGGTGCAGCACCCCGTGAACGGCAAGGGCCTCGCTGGTATAACCCGAGACAAACAGCACGCGAAGCCCGGGGCGCTCCACCGCCAGGCGCTCCGAGAGCTCCCGCCCTCCCATCCCCGGCATGACCACGTCGGACACGACCAGATCGAGCGGCCCTGCTGTCCGACGCACCAGCTGCAGCGCTTCGACCCCATTGTCGGCGACCAGCACGCCGTACCCCGCCCGCCGAAGCGTCCGCGAGACCAGGTCGCGCACCAGTGGCTCATCCTCGACCACCAGGATCGTCCCGCCGGGCGCGGGAGCGGGAATCGAGAGGACCGGCTCCCGCGCCGCCGCCTGGGGAGCCACGATCCTCGGCAGATAGACCCAGGCCGTCGTTCCCGCGCCTGGGGAGCTCTCCAGGACCACCGTGCCGCCGCTCTGATGCACGATTCCATGCACCGTGGAGAGGCCGAGCCCGGTCCCCTTCCCGACCTCCTTGGTGGTGAAGAACGGGTCGAATGCCCGCCGGCAGGTCTCGGGGTCCATCCCGTGCCCGGTATCGATCACGCTCAGGCACACGTAGGGGCCGGCCTCGAGCCCCAGGTGCTGGCCGGCGAACTCCTCGTCGAGATCCACCGGCGCCGTCGCGATCGCCAGGGTGCCCCCGTGAGGCATGGCATCTCGGGAATTGAGCGCCAGGTTGAGCACCACCTGTTCGATCTGCCCGCGATCAACACGCACCAGCGCCGGCTGGGAGGCTGGGGTCACGATGAGTCGAACGTCCTCGCCGATCAGACGATCCAGCATCCCGCCCAGCTGGGCGACCACGAGGGAGAGATCGAGCACCTGCGGGTCGAGCACCTGCTGCCGGCTGTAGGCCAGGAGTTGCCGGGTCAGCGTCGCGGCCCGCTGGGCCGCCCGAGTGATCTCCTCCGCGTCCGCGTGCGCGGGATCGTGCGGAGCCAGGGTGAGCAGAAGGCTGTGCGCGTAGCCGGTAATCGCCGTCAGCAGGTTGTTGAAATCGTGGGCGACCCCGCCCGCCAGCTTGCCCACCGCCTCCATCTTCTGGGCGTGGCGGAGCTGCTCCTCGAGCCGCTTCCGCGCGGTGATATCCGAGACCGCCCCATCGTAGAACTCCACCCCGCCGCCCGGTCCGCGCACTCCGGTGCTGGTAACCAGCCCCCAGAAGCGCGACCCGTCGCGGCGGACGAAGCGGACTTCCTCGTTGGTAAAAAAGCCCTGCTTCACGATCAACTGCTTCAGCTCTTCCCGGCGGCCCGGATCGTCGTACAGCATCGCCGAGGTGAGGCGGAGCATCTCCTCGGGAGAGTCGTAGCCGAACATCCGGGCAAAGGCGGAATTGACGTAGATGAGACCGCGGTCGGGCGTGCTCCGATACAGCCCTTCATTGACGTTGCGATTGATCGAAGCGAGCAGATGCTCGCGCCGTTCCCGTTCGATCGCGATCCCCGCCAGCGCGGCTGCCCGCTCGATGACGCTCAACTCGTGGGACTCGGGAGATCGGGGCGCGCGATAGTAGATGGCGAAGGACCCGAGTACCTCGCCGGACGACCCCCGGATCGGCACCGACCAGCAGGCGCGGAGCCCGTGCGGCAACGCGATGCCGCGGTAGTCCTCCCAGAGCGGGTCCGTGGCAATGTCGGTGACCACCACAGTCTCGCCCAGGTAGGTGGCCGTGCCACACGAGCCAACCCGCGGGCCAATTTCGACGCCATCGATGGCCGTGCTGTATTCAACAGGCAGGCTCGGTCCGGACGCCAGGTACAGGCGACGGCCTTCCAGCCGGAGAATCGAGCAGATCGCGCCCTCCATGACCCGCTCGCTGCCCCGCACCAAGGCCTGCAGCACCTCGGCGGTCGGCCGACCGGTGGCCATCCGCTCCAGGACGTCCGCCTGAAGCCCGAGGATGGCCTCGGCTTCCTTCCGGGCGGTGATGTCGCGAACCATCCCGAGCGCCTGATCCGGCCCAAGCCGGACGAAGCGCGCCTCGCGGACGCGGGTCTGACCCTCTACCGCCTCTCGGTACTCGAGCGGCTCGACCGGGACGCCCGCGACCACGTCCTGCACCGCGGCCCGGAGCTCTTCGGCCAGCACGGGAGGCACCTCGTGGGTGGCAGCGGCGGCGGCCGCGGTGGGCGGGCCGGACGACGGCACGTAGACCTCGAGGCAGGTGCCATCGGATCGAATGCGGTAGGTCACGTCGGGCAGGATGCGGCGGAAGGCGTCGCGTTCCGCGTCGCTCCGGACCCCGTCCGCCAGCGCGGCCTCCCGTTCAGCGATGACGGCGCCAAGCAAGAGCGGCGCGAGTGTCAGGATCAGAATGAAGGCCTGCAGCGCGAGGTGGCGGACGCCGAGCGGTGTGCTCACGAACGGCCCCACGCCACGGAGCGTGGCGACCACCGCCAGGACCGACAGGAGGGCCGCGATGGTCGCCGCGCCCCGGAGTCCGAAGCGCATGGCGGCGTAGAGGACGACCGGCAGCGCCATGTAGGACAGCACCACGCCAAGGTCGCCCAGCGCTGCACCGGACACGACAAACCATAGGGAAAGCGCGACCGCGGCCAGGGCCGTCAGGATCTCGATGAAGGCCCGGCGGGTCGGTCGCTCCAGCGGCCGCGTGGACCAGGCAAGAATGAGCGGGGTGACGATCAGGATGCCAAGGGCATTCATCCGGTACCAGCTCAGCCAGGCACTCTGGATGAACGCGGAGGGGAGCGCGCGCCAGCGGTAGACCAGGGCCGCCACCGACGCGCTGATGATCGGCGCCACGGCGGCCACCGCAACCAGCGCCAGGAGATCCCGGAGACGCAGGAGGTCGCGGCGGAAATCGAGTCGCCTGAGGAGCAGGGCGGCCGTCCAGGCCTCGAGCCCGTTGCCGACGGCCATGAAAAGGGACTGGTCCAGCGGGTGACCGGTGTACACTCGCTGGACCAGCGTCGCGACCCCGGTGAGTACCGCCACGAAGTCGCCAAGGATCAGGACCCCCGCGACGGCCATGCCGGTGGGAAGCCAGGCCACCGATTCGCGGAGGAACGTGCCCCCGCTCAGCACCCAGGCCGAAGCCCAGTACGCGGCGAGGAAGAGCACCGAACCGGCGAGCCGCCGGCGACCTGAAGTCAGCATGCTCTCATCTTCGGCACCCTTCCCCCCTGACCACAGGTCTCGCGTCCCAGAACCAGGGAGCCGGGGGTTACATCCCCGGCGTCACCGCCGGCGCCGGGGGGCCGGCCAGCTCATCGGCCAGCGCGGTGGCCCCGTATACGTGGCGGAGAGCCTCGACTATGGCCCTGGAATCTACCCAGACTGACCTTGCCACTCGCTCGGTGAAGAGGAACCGGTTGGGCAGCATCTCGATGTTGCCGTCGAAGATCAGTCCGACGATCTGCGCGTTTCGATTGATCACCGGGCTCCCGGAGTTGCCGCCGATGATGTCGTTGGTTGAGACCCCGTCGAGCGGCGTGCTCAGGTCGAGGGAGTCGCGATGCTGCTGCCAGCGAGGGGGCAGGTCGAACGGCGGCGCGTCGGCGAATCCGGCCGAGCGGTCGTACAGGCCGTAGAAGGTGGTATACGGCGCCGCCAGGGTGCCGTTCATGGGGTACCGCCGCACCTCACCGTCGGAGATGCGAAGGCTGAAGGTCGCATCCGGCGCGACGCTGTTGCCGTATACGGCAAGGAGTGCCCGCGCCACCTGCTCGTTGGCCAGCGCCTCCCGATCGTCGAGGTCGTCATTCTCCCGGATCAGGGCGCGCTCCAACGGGTCGATGACCCGGGCGAGCTTGAGGAAGGGATCCTGCGATGCGGCCAGGGCCTGGGCTCCGCCATCCACCAGGGCCTTGCGGGCATCGGCGGTGGTCAGGGTCGCCCCCTCCACCATCGCCTTGGCCGCTTCCTCGGGGGTCCGGGATCCCAGGGCCTGCTTCCGCACCGGATCGCTGGGGGGCAGGTCCCGTTGCATGGCCGTCAGGTAGGCGGTGAGAAGCGCCTGCTCCTGTACCATGTCCACCGGCTGGTTGCCAAAGAGGATTCGCTCGACGTTGGCCCGGTTGCCTTCCTGATAGGGCCTGAGCCGGAGGGAGTCGGGCTTGGCGGTTTCCTTCCCATAGCGGAGGGTGGCCATGGCGAGCCCGAGAAGCCGGGAGCCATACGCCGCCGAGCTGTAGTACCGTCGCCGGGCATCAATTTGTCGGCGGCGCAACGTGATCGTGGCAATGGTCTGCCAGGCGGTGCCGTAGCGCCGCTTCAGGTTCGCGTCCGCGTCTACCTTGGCGCGGAAGCTCTTCTCCCACGCCCGCTTCTCAGCCATCAGGGAGGGATCGAGCAGTCCTGCCTGGTAGCCGCCGATGGCCTTCTGGGCGTTCTCGAGACCGAAGATCAGGTTCCGGAGCCCCTTCGCGCGGCTCGAGTCCGCGTTGGCCAGCGCGTGGTAGGTCGCGATCTGCCGCTTCAGCTGATCCAGCTGGGCGGGATACTGGACATCGCGCAGGAACTCGAGCTGGGCCATCGTGTTCAGCCGTCCGGTCGAGCCGGGATTGCCGATCACGAAGACCAGTTCCCCTTCAGTGGAGCCGGAGCGGCTCCATGCAAAGTGGTCCGGCGTGACGGCCGGCTTGCCGTCCACGTAGGCCCGGACAAAGCTGACGTCCAGGTCGTATCGAGGGTAGGTGAAGTTGTCGGGGTCTCCGCCGAAGAAGGCCGTCTGATCTTCCGGCGCGAAGACCAGCCGCACGTCGGTGTACCGATGGAAGCGGTAGAGCTTGTACTGGCCTCCGCGATACATCGTGATCACCTGGCAGGCGGCATCGCTGGCGCCCTGGGTGCAGTCGTCCTGTATGGCCTTGATCGCCTTCTCCCGTTGAGCCGCGGCGGTCTTGGCATCCGCCCCGGGCCGAGCCGCTCCCGCGACCCGGTCCGTGACATCGGTGATCTCCTCCAGCTGATCCAGGTAGAGCCCCTGGCAGGCGCGTTCGTCCTCCCGACGCGCGGCGTAGAAGCCGTTGGAGAGGAAGTCCTCGCCCTGCTTGGTGGAGCTCTCGATACAGGCGCGCGCGCAGTGGTGATTGGTCATGACCAGCCCGTCACCGGAGACAAAGGAGGCGGTGCAGCCGTTGTCGTAGCGCAAGGCGGAGAGACGCACGTGGGCGAGCCAGTCGTCCGAGGGCGTGAAGTTGTATCGTTTGGCCCAGTAATCCCGCGGCGGGACGTCGAACGTCCACATCTTCCCGGTCTCGAGGCCGGGGTACTCGCCGTCCTGAGCCGAGAGGACAGATGGGAGCGCGAGGCAGGTCACCACGAGAAGAGCGCGAAGCATTCGCATGAGATCAGGGGGTCTGAGGAGGAACAGGTTCACGAGCGAGAGGGCACCCTCGGGATCACCCGCGGGGCCAGAGCCAGCCGAACGCCCCCGCCGACACGAGAGCGTAAATCAGGCCGTCGAGGACTTCCTTGGCGACCACGCTCCACGGCTTCCCCATCCAGATGGCCCCCGGGAAGCCGCTCAACCCATAGGCCAGGAACGTGGCCGTCCCGACGATCCGGAAGACGTGCAGGTAGTCACTGGTCTCCGGCGTCACCGTGCGCGAGGCGAGGTACGCCACGAAGAACGCGACCAGCAGATTGAACAGGAACCAGCGCAGCAGCGATCCCCCCATGCGGGGCGGTCCGTTGGGCGCCAGGGAAAGGAACCCGACCGGACCCTCGATCAGCTTCTGCTGGTGCTCCGGCTGCGACATCACCTTCATGTCCGGGCAATGGGGGACAATATACTGCCCCGGGGCCGGCGCTCCTTTACGGATGGCGGCCCGCACTTCGTCTTCGTTGGGCAGCTTGTGGTAGTCCGAGTTGTGCCACTTGAAGACCATGTGTACCAGGCTGCTCGCCACGAACACCAGGATGGCGGCAAGGAGGATCGGTAGCCAGAGTTGGGTCAGGGCAACCATGGGGACTTCTCCTGTGGATGGAGGGGACTGGCGTTCGATCTACAGCGCCACGGCAAGGCGTCAAGAGGGCGCGCCCTCCCCCCCGGAATCCCGCGGCAGGGCCCACATGCGAACGCAAAGCCAGACCCCGAGGCCCAGCGAACACAGGAGGACCAGCACCGCCACGCCGCGGGTGAAGGCCGCGATCCGGGTGTCGTACTGCAGGATCCGGAAGTGCCCCAGCAGCCAAGCCCAGTCGTGGATCGAGTTCTCACCAAACCCGACCAGGTCCAGATCGAGCGTGCGCGCGTCTCCGATGTATCGGGCCAGATCCAGCAGGCTCGAGGCGAGCCAGGTACCCGCCACCGCGATCCCGAAGTAGTCGGTGTAGTAAACGAAAAGCAGGCCGGTGAGGACGGGAATCAGCAGTTGGTTGATGCTTCCGCCCGCCACCGTGAGCACCTCACCGAAGGGCGCGAAGAGCAGATGCCCGAGCTCGTGCGTGCCGAAGGTGATCCCGGAGAAGAGCCCGCCGGCACCGGGATCGGCCAGGTGTCGCTTCGCGTCCCATGCCAGCAGGCAGAGCAACGGCACGCGCCACTGCCACCAGCGCCCCCGGGCCCACCCGTCCACCGCCTCGCTCCAGGCCATTCAGCCCTCGCCCGGCGTGAGGCTTGCCTCCCGCT
>Ga0335077_10009226_pt1 | contig 12239 bp, 9 predicted proteins | sample Lox_Sample_31_FD_207151 | JGI IMG/M metagenome (GOLD analysis project Ga0335077, IMG submission 207151) | Soil microbial communities from Loxahatchee National Wildlife Refuge, Florida, United States - Lox_Sample_3.1 | ecosystem: Environmental > Terrestrial > Soil > Wetlands | place: USA: Florida...
CGGACGTGAGGAAGGCGGTTGTCCACCATTTCTCGGTGGGAGGGCAGGAAGGCTACCTGACGGTCGGTCTTTATGAAGATGGCATCCCCGGCGAAATCTTCATCCGCATGGCCAAAGAAGGGTCAACAGTTTCGGGGCTCATGGATTCCTTCGCCACGGTGGTTTCTCTTGCACTTCAGTTCGGTGTGCCACTCAAAATATTGTGTGGGAAATTCAGCCACACACGCTTTGAGCCGAGCGGATGGTCGGGCGTAAAGGAGATCGGCTACGCGAAGTCTCCCATGGATTATATCTTCCGCTGGCTCGCGAATCGGTTCCTCCCAAAGGAAGACATTGGGGGTGCAGACGAGAGCGCTGCATCCGAAGGTGGCCAGGAGTTGCCATCCCACGCGCTGTCGACCTACCAAGCTAGCTTGGCGTTTGGTGGACACAACGGGGATGGGCCAGCCTGCCGGGAGTGCGGGGCGATCATGGTGGCCAATGGCTCGTGCTATCGCTGCCTGAATTGCGGGAGCACCAGCGGGTGCTCGTAGGACACGGTCGAGCGGACCCCTGATTGGGCAGTCGCAAAGCGCTTGATGGTGTCTGCGGCTTCGTGATTTCGATAGTGGCATCAGCTCGTCCCCGCAGTCTCGTTCCCAACTCGTTGATTTGAAGCAAGTTGGCTGTTTCCCTTCAAGCAAGGTCATCGCCAGCACATTACATGCCAACTTTTTTTCACGGGTCGACAAATGTGAGCACCAACTCCCTCCGGCGCCGGTGATGTGGCCCCAGGGGAGCCCCGCCGATCACATTTCAGTAACGGCCAATCCCCATCAGTTTGAGCGTGCCGGTCTCAACCAGGGCGGCACTTCTTCCTTGGCAGTTTGAATCGACTTTTCGAGTGCAGCCAAAGAAAGGACTGCCGTGCTTGGCTTCCCATAGAGGGCGAGACACCTCAAGTTGATCTCGATATCGACGGAAGGAGGCAAAATTATGCGCATACGGGTGACACGAAGAGACATCGCGGAGGGCGTTCAAGGCAATTCCTTCCACTGCCCGGTGGCACGCGCCGTCAGACGTGCCCTCCGGGCCCGTGAAGTCTGGGTGTGCGAGATCATCATTGTGACAAAGGCCGGCACAAAAGAGACCTACGTAACGCCATTAGAGGTTCTCGATTTCATTGAGCACTTCGATTGCGCAATGCTTGAGTTTGAGTCTGTTAGACCCTTCAGCTTCACTCTTGAACAATCAAATTGAATCTTTAAGAAAGGAGGAGTTATGAAGCCATCTGCCGTATCCCACGCCCTGCGAACGCTCCTAGTTGAAGAGCGACAGCCGGTATTCATTTGGGGATCTCCAGGAACGGGGAAAAGTGCGGTGCTGCACCAGCTTGCCGCCGAGTTGGGGGTCGCGTTGCGAGATGTACGCGCCCTGCTGCTCGATCCGGTGGATCTGCGCGGGCTACCTTTCATCGGGAAGGATGGCCGATCGCAGTGGGCGACGCCGGACTTCCTTCCTCAAGACGGAGAGGGCATTCTGTTTCTGGACGAATTGAACGCCGCGCCCGCGATGGTCCAGGCCAGTTGTTATCAGCTCGTGCTGGATCGCAAGCTGGGCGAATACATCCTGCCAGAAGGATGGGCGATTGTCGCGGCCGGTAACCGCGATTCCGACCGTGCCGCTACGACGCGGATGCCCACGCCTTTGCGAAACCGGTTCGTCCACATCGACTTCGAGGTGGATGTGCAGGAATGGTGCGAGTGGGCGATCAAGGCGGGTGTCCGGCCCGAGGTCATTGCCTTCATTCGTTTCCGTCCCGAGTTGCTGAGTGCCTTCGATCGTGACGCCATCAACGCTTTTCCTTCACCGCGTTCTTGGGAGTTTGTCTCGCGCATACTGAACTCCGGACAAGATCCATCGGCGGAGCATGAGCTGTTCGCTGGCGCCGTGGGGACGGGTGCGGCTACAGAGCTCTCAGCCTTCGTCAGGCTGTTTCGCGAGTTGCCCAGCGTCGACGCCATTCTGCTGAACCCCACCCAGGAACCTGTGCCGGAGAATGCCGCGGCACAATACGCGGTCGCTTCCGCGCTGGCGAGGTGTGCCTCCGACACCAATTTCGACCGAATCTGCCTGTACCTGAATCGCCTACCCACTGAGTTCCGCGTACTCTGCGTCCGTGACGCCACCCTTCGAGAACCAGCGATTCGCTGCACTGCCGGTTACACCAAGTGGGCGGTCGAAAACCACAAGGCTGTTGCGTAATACGGCTTTGGAAAAGTTCGACTATCAGTTACGAACAAAATATGCTGGGAAGGTGTGACGGCAGGCCCGAAAAAGCTCGCGATGCCGACAGTAGGACGTACCCACAACAAGTCTCGCATAGACCTTTAGTGTTGCTCGCGATGAACATGAGGGTGGTCGCCCAGCGGTTCGAGGTGGGTGAGGACTTCCACCGGCATCGGCAATTCCTTCGTTAACCGCTGCTCCAGAACCGTCGCAATCCGGTGAGCATCTCCAACCGACGTGGCATCAGGGAACAGAAGATGCACTTCAATAATTTGCCGGTACCCGGTAGTTCTGAACCGCATGGCGTGGTACTTGATGCTTAATTCAGAACAAACCGCATCGAGTCTTTCGCGAATCAGTCGACCCGCCTCTGGATCGGAATAGTCCAACAGTCCCGCCACGGAACGCCAAACAAGTTGCCCGCCGGAAAACAGAATGGCGAAGGACACGGCGATCGCAGCGAGAGGATCGAAGGGTCTCCAGTGCGTCAGAAGGACCAGCCCCAGTCCTCCGACTACGCCGAAGCTGGTCCAACTATCGGTCAAGACGTGTTTGCCATTTGCTTCGAGGATGAGCGACTTCCGCCGCCGTCCAACCTGAAGAAGGTAGTACCCAAGGCCCGCATTGAACACCCCCGCCGCAAGCACTACAAGCGTTCCAAACCCCAGGTTTTCGAGGTAAAGGCCTGTTAGCCATTTGTGAATCGCAGCTGCGAAGATAGTGATCGCCGCGAGACTGATCATCGCTCCTTCAAATCCCGCTGAGAAGAAGATGATCCGCTCATAGCCATAGAGGAATTTTGCTTCGGCCGGCTTTGCGCTGAGCCGCAGGCTGAAGGCTGCAAACACCACGGCCACAACATGAACGACCGACTCCGCCGCGTCGGAGAAAATCGCGACCGAATGAGTCAAAAGATAGGCCGTGGCTTTCCCTATCAGCATTAGCACCCCAACAGCCAGGGATAGGCGCATAGCAAAGCGCGCCTCTTGGATATCTGCTGGACCCACTCGGGAAGCGCGTTGTGAATCAGGCTTCTGCTCCACGGATACCCCGCCACCCAAAAGATAAATTCTCACTCACCACAATTCCACTAGAAATAGAACTTGAGCGCAACTTGTGATATCCGTGGTGGGGCGGATTTCACGACCTTTCCAAACGTCGGGTCATTGATGTTTCCATCCACCGAATCGTTTCCGTCGAACTGAGTATGATTGAACGTGTTGAAAGTCTCGAAGCGTATTTCGATCGACATGCCGTCACGTAGTCTTGTGACTTTGTGCAGCGCGAGGTCCCAATTATTAATGCCCGGTCCGTAGAATGGCCGGCGAGGCGCGTCGCCTTGCGTGCCGAGGGCATTCGGGGTGAAGAGCGCCGTATTGAAGTAAGGCTGCCCGTTCCGCGGGTTGTGATTGATTTCAGGGCTTCCGGGAGCCATGTTGGGCAGATCGATGCTGACGGAGTTGATGCCGTTGTTCTGGGCATCGACCAGAAAGTTGTCCCCATTGCTCGCGAGGGTCACAGGCAGCCCGGTGGCAAACCGCGTAACCCCCGAGACCGCCCAACCATCCGTCAACCGGCTCACCCGGTGAAGCACCTTGTCAAACGGCAGTTCATAGTTATAACTGAAGACGAAGTTCTGCTGGATGTCGAAGGCGGAAACTCCGTACTCTGCCCGGTAATTGAAAGGATTTACTTGTTCCTGAAGGTTCGAGGACCAGTCGAGCGATTTCCCGTAGGTATAGCTAGCGAGCAGCGACAGGCGCCCGGAGGTGTGCTTCAGCGTCAAATCCAGTCCGCTGTAGTTGGAATTCCCCATGTTCTTGAACCACCCGTCCGTGCCGATGGTGTTGGGGAAGCCCGCCAGATTGCGCGTGCCATTGACCACGGCGCCATCGGCACGCGTGTAGACAAGATTCTCGCCGAACGGACCGCACGTGGGAGTGCCCGGAGCTACGTCCTGCGGTTGACTAAGGCTGAGGCAGAGAGCCGGGTTGCCGGGATTGGCTTCCACTACCGTCAGTAGATGGTGGCCCATGGACGTGATATAGCTGGCGCTCAAGATGCTGTTGGCCGTGAGCTGGCGCTCGATGGTGAAATTGAATGTCTCGGCGTATGGTGTGCGGTTCTTATAGAAATAGCTCACCGCGCCGCTGACCGGCGTATAGCGCGACCAGGGCACATTGGGGTCCGGATTCGATGGCGAGTGGCCGTAGGCCGGAACCTGTACCGGGAATTGCTGGACGAATTGAGTTCCGCTGAGTGCCCCCACGAACGGCGTGGCCATTTCGGGCGGTTCCGGACTTGTGTAGGTCAGGCCGTAGGGCGGATTTCCCGTCGGATAAGCGATGGTCAGGCCCTCAATGGCGGTAAAAAACCGTCCTGCTCCCACCCGAATGCTGGTTTTGCCGGGCCCCCCCGCCAGCTTGCCTAGCCAGCCCGTCGACCAGTTAGGCGCATAAGCAAGCCCCAAGCGTGGCGAAAAATCGTCCCAAGGAGTGAGAGCCAGGGTCGAGGGAAGCGCCTGTCCGTTTGGCAAACGATCTCCCGGCACCAGATAACCGAGCGGAGCACCGGGATATGTTTGCGACTCCACCCCTGGAATCAAAGTTGTCCCTTGATTGTCCTTTTCCGACCACGCCCGAATGTAATCCCAGCGCAATCCATAATTGAGAGTCAGCGCGGGCCGCACACGCCAGCTATCTTCGGCAAACAGGCCGCCGGTCGCCGAATGCTCGTGGAAGACCGGAGAGGATTGTTGCGAGTAGAAATCGGGCAAACCAAGAAGAAAGTCGGCAAACCCATTGCCGGTACTTTGGGCTCCCGACCCGAAGAAGGAGAAGGTTCCGTTGGCCACCAGGTCCGGTGCCTGCTTCACTTGGTACCCGATATACTCCCCGCCAAGTCTCATCGTGTGATTGCCCGCTACCTTCGAGAACGCGTCGCTGAGATCGAAAGTGTTGTTGACTTGACCGACGAAGAAAGGGTTAGTCCCGACGGCAAAAGAATTGAAATACAGCATTTCGACTCCCGCATATTGCGGAAAACCCTGCTGGATTCCCTCCGGCCCCGAGGAAATTCCCTGGTCCGCCAGGCTGACGCCCACGCCGCCCTTGGGAATGCCGAGTTGGTTGTTCAGCCGCACGTACCCGGCGCGCACCTCGTTCACCAGATTCGATCCGAAGGTTTTGGTGTTACTCAGCGCGACCATTTGATCGGCGCCATAAGAGATCGCGTCGTAGGGACCGCTGGGGCCGGGAAGGGTGGCGCCGCCGAAGCCGTTCGGATACGGGTTGTCCAGGTTGTAGTTGTCTGCGAAGTAGTAGACCGATGACGTCCCGTATCGCGTGGAATTAAGGTCGATGCGCGCCGAGCCTTTGTCATCATTGAGGCGCTCTTTGTCGGCGCCCGATGAAAACTCGTTACTGCCCGCGTTGGGCGTGGGAATAAAGGGCAACATTTTGGGAGCGGGCGCGGCAAAAGCGGACGGCGGGATCTTCGCGTCTGGGAAAACACACTGGGCACTCGAAGCGCAGCCCGGAACATAGAACGGCTCCCCCACAGAAACGTTATACCCCAGACGATTGCTCAGGGTCTGGGAAAGAAATGCACCATTCACCTTGCCCGTAAGGGTTCCCGCGGAATCGGAGAAGTCCCCGGCCCGATTGGCCAGAGAGGGGACGCTGACAATTCCTGTGTCGAGTCCCTCCGCCGTGCGTTGCCCTTGATAATCCGTGAAGAAGAAGATTTTATCCTTCCTGATGGGTCCCCCCAGCGTGCCGCCAAACTGGTTCTGTTGAAACGTGGGGCGGGTGGGGTCAAAGAACCCGCGTGCGTCAAGATCCGTATTGCGCAGAAACTCAAAAAGGTCGCCATGAAAATGGTTCCCTCCCGATTTGGTCACGACGCTGATCAGTCCGCCGCTGTAATTGCCGTACTCGGCGTCGGCGTTGCCCGTGAGAATGCGGAACTGGGCAATCGCGTCGAGATTGGGGATGATCCCGGCCTGTTGGCCAATGGTTTCCTGCACACTCACGCCGTTCAGCGTGAATCCATTGGCCGACTCCCGCTGACCGTTAATGGAATACTGGCCCGTATCGGTATTACCCGCCGCCTCCACCGTCCCGAAGCCGCCGCCCGAAGTGCTGTTGCCGGCGCCGCTGGTGGTCAGAGGGGTGACGCCCGCCTGCACGGCAAACAGATCGGTATAGCTGCGACCATTGAGCGGAATGCTCGTTACCTGCTTGCTGTCGATGACCTGCCCAAGTTGAGTGTCAGAAGTTTCGACGCGGGCGGCGCTTTCCGTGACCGTGACCGCCTCATGCTGTTCACCTACTTGCAAAGCGATGTCAACCGTCAGCGCTGTGCCGATGTTGATGATCAGGCCAGACGTCTGGTTGGGCTTGAAGCCAGGGGCGGTGACGTCAATCTCATATCGACCCACCGGAAGCACCGGAAATGCGTAGGTTCCCGCCGCGTCGGTTTGCGTCATTCGCTTCACTCCGGTAGCCACGTCCATTGCCACCACTGTCGCGCCCGGAATGACCGCGTTCGTCTGGTCCATCACGGTTCCCGTGATTTTTCCCTCTCCGCTGGCATTTGCCAGGGCAGCGATCAGCAAAAACGTGACCGCGAGGAAAAGCACGACCTTGTAACGGATCAAGCCCGTGACTTTGCTGTTAGCCACTTGGAGCGCTGAAAGCGGCTCAGCAGCGAACTCACCGGCCCGTTCCGTCAGCCAACCCGAAACCGGGACCGCATGGGCCCGAGGTCGGATCTCGAAACCGGGCATTGCCGACCCGGCGGTATGATCCGCCGTTTCCGCGGTCAGGTAGCTCGGGGCCACATTATTCCGATTGCGCCCGGTCCAGGCCGCCACCAGACGTCCGTCATTGTCCATGGTCCATTTCATTTTGAGCATCGTACTCACCTCCGTTTTTCATTCTTAAGTCCTCAAAGACCAACCCTAAAAAGCTTCCATCAACAAGGAATAAGGGCAGCCTAAAGATTCTCAAAAATCCCTTGAACGTGACGGGGCATGGCCATTGCAGTCGTGTATGTCCACGTGCGAAACGTCCGCACGTCCGCACGGCGCAGTTGACGCAGTGCCGGCGCTACGATAATGTTCCGGTATAACTTTCTTGGAAGGGGCGGTCGAGGTGACAACGGACAGGCAGGGAAGCCAAGCGGGCTATCAGATCAAAGGCCCTTCTCACGTTATACCAGAGGCGCTCCGACTACCTGGAGGCTCCGTTTCGCCAATATCGCTGATCACGCCCTCCTCCGCATTCGGAGCGCCGTGCGCTCCTATGGTGGTAAGTAAGTTTAGGTCCATGATGGTCATCGTTGCGTCTCTTTAATATACTGGGTACTAGTACCCACCTCAGTAAAACACCGCCCCTCTTTGCTTGTCAACAAAAATCTTCACAGATGCGTGTAAAATGCTCTAGCTGCCATTCCGAGCGAAGCGAGCGAGTTGCTTCGCCATTACGTCAGCCGATTGACACAGAATGATATGCTCAAGATAGAAAACGGAGGGTAGTCAATTGTCGCACACTAAAAAGGACAAAGAAAATCTGCTGGCCCGAACCCGCCGGATTCGCGGTCAAATCGAGGCCATCGAAAAGGCGCTTGAAGACGACGATGCCTGCGCTTCCATACTTCAGCAAATTGCCGCTTGTCGTGGCGCCATCAACGGATTGATGGGCGAGCTTATGGAAGGCGAGGTCCGCGACCACGTTCTCAGCCCCAACGCCAAGCCTGACTCCGACCGTGCACGTGCCGCCGACCAGCTTATCCAAGTCCTACGTACCTACTTGAAGTGAACGTGGCTGCAAGCCAGATCATGCAGCACGTACTGTGGGTGCGGCCACGCCTGCGACACTCGAAAGTGCCCCGCCAACGGATCTCACTCAATTTTGCCTGGATTTTGTGTGGCGCGCCTCCGCGCGACGCCGCCACATAAACTAAGCATTACCTTACTCGCACCAATTCTGCACACCTAACCCAATTTCATTTGAGGAGACAATTGCCATGAACCCCATTTCTGTTCACGAACCCTCTCTGTCCTCACGAGCCATGCTTTGCTCGCTTTCGATCAGCATGTGGTCGGCACGCAAACACGATCCCGACGCATCGCAAGAAATCGCCCAACGCCACGGTGCACAAGCTGATGCCGGCCGTTATCACAAAGTACTTCTTCCCAAGGAGGCGCTTGCGGAAGTGCAAAAGATCGTGAGCGATGCTCGCCAGGAGCATTACTTCATGACTCTGCCCTGGGATGACAACGGCTATCGGGTGCTTCCCAGCGCAGCCTACATGGACCATACGGAGAAAATGCGGGAGCTGTCGAGCCGGTTCAATCCGGCTGTCGAGGCTCTGGCACGCGAGTTTGGAAATCTTGTGGAGCAGGCCAAGGTGCGGCTGGGCGGCTTGTTCCGGCCCGAAGACTACCCCCCACCGGATGAGCTTCGGCGCAAGTTTTCGTTCGAAACCAAGGTGATGCCGCTGCCGGATGCCGGCGATTTCCGGGTGACGCTTGGCGACGAGGAGAAAGAGCGAATCAAGCGCCAGATCACCGCCACGGTGGAGGCTTCGCTTCAGATCGCCAGCCGTGACTTGTGGCAACGTCTTTACGAAGCCGTCAGCCATTTGGCCGAACGCCTTAGCGCCTACAAGGTCACAGGCACAGGCATCGAACACCCGTTTCGGGATTCCGTCGTCACGAATTTGGTCAAACTGGTCGACGTTCTGCCAAAGCTGAACGTCACCGGTGATCCGGAACTTGAACGCCTGGCGTCTGAAGTGCGCGCATCGCTGCTGGTAGATCCGCAAGAGCTGCGGAAATCGGAATCAGTTCGTAGCGAGACGGCGAAGCGCGCGTCGGCCATTGTCGAGCGAATGCAGGGGTATATGGCCGGTTATACGGTCCCTGCGCCCGCGAACCAAGGGAGGGCAGCGTGAAGTGTTCTCCCAATACCACGGCACAAAAGCTGACGCGAGGCAGGGTCCAAATCCTGTTAACGCACGCATTTTTCGGCACGCTTTGCTTGCGGTTGAAGTTGATCCCCGGCGATCTGCCCACCATGGAGACAGACGGCACACGGATCGTCTACAACCCTGCCTTCGTAGATCAACTCACGCCGGCGGAACTCGAAGGCACGCTGGCGCACGAGGTCATGCATTGCGCACTAGCCCATCAGTGCCGCCGCGGCGAACGTGACCCGCGACTGTGGAACGAAGCCGCCGATTTGGCTATCAATCCGATTCTGATCGCAAACGGATTCACCCTTCCTGCCGGGGCGCTTATCGACCCTGCGTTCGCGAACCTGAGCGCCGAAGAGATTTACGCCCGGCTGCTCCAGAAGCGCGGAGGCGACGGCGCAGCACCAAAGCCGAACCTGCAACAGACGATTCTAGGCGCGGGAAATGCTGGCGGTCAGCAGCAAACACCCGGCCCTGCACCGTCAAGTCCGTCGTGCGATAGCACTCCTCAGGCCGTACCAATGCAGAGCGACCAGCCAAGCGGTCAGGTGTCGCGCTCTACACCGACCCAGCCAGGGCGCTTCGGCGAGGTGTTGGACGCTTGCGATGAGCATGGCCAGCCCGCGTCGCCAGCGGAACAGCGCCGTCAGGAACATGAGTGGGGCATTGCGGCCGAGCAGGCTCTCCGGTCAGCCAAGGCCTGCGGACATGATCCGCTGGGCGTTGAAAGGCCGCTTTCCGAAAGCCGTCAATCGCAACAAGATTGGCGAGCGATCCTGCGCGACTTTGTGGCTGCTGTTGCACCATCTGATTATCGCTGGACGCCACCCAACCGGCGATACATCGCATCGGGCCTGTACTTGCCGTCGGTGGAACGCCGGGGATTGGGTGAGATCGTGATCGCCGTCGATACCTCTGGTTCGATCGGAAAGGGTGAGCTGGAACAGTTTGCCGGTGAGATCTCGGCGATTTCGGAGGAGGCCCAGCCGGAAGCCATTCATGTGGTGTATTGCGACGCTGCAGTGCAGTCCACCCAGGAGTTCCGAGCGTCAGAACCAGTGTCGCTCGAGCCCAAAGGCGGTGGGGGCACGGACTTCCGTCCGCCTTTCGAATGGGTCGCGCAGAATGATGTCGCGCCGGTTTGTCTGATTTATCTCACCGACTTGTGCTGCGATTCATTTCCAGAGGAGCCGGAATATCCCGTCCTCTGGGTAACCGACTCCCGGCGGACGGCGCCATTTGGTGAAACCGTGCAAATTGGCCTTAAGTGAAGGGATTTGTATTCAGCTACGCAGCAGCCGTTCTTAATTCCGGCTTTATTGCCGCGCTTTCATCATAATCATCATCCCATCGCCTTGTTAGCACCCGCCTAAGAAAAGCACCCAACGGTCACGGCCTTAAACGGAGCACGGAGCCCCATGCTTTACGCTGACGGTGAGTTGTTGCCATCAAGCACCAGTCGCGGGACGCGGGGTCAGGAGCATGGGGTGCCTCCGGTTCCAATCAAAATTGTGCGAGGTTCCCATGGCAACCCAGTTTGTTTCTACCTTTCATCCATCCAGCAGTTCGACCGCTGCCCCTGCCCTCCGCCGACGGCGGGTAGTGCGTCCACTTCCTCGTCCACCCGTCATGCGCCCCAACGCGCACCACGAGGGAATCCCCGTCCAAGACAGGGAAAACCTGGTAATGGCGATGCTTCCCTTGGTAAAGCACGTGGCGCTCAAGATCCGCAAACGCCTGCCCGCCCACGTGGAAGTGGACGATCTGGTCTCCGATGGCGTGTTGGGGTTAGTTGATGCCGCGGCCAAGTTCAACCCGCGCAAGCAGGTGAAATTCGCGAGCTACGCGCGGCACCGAATCCGTGGGAGTATCTTGGACGGTCTCCGCAATGCCGATCCTGTGCCCCGAGACATACGGCGCAAGCACAAAAACCTCGAAAAGCACTATCAAGCACTGGAGGCCAAATTCGGTCGCCCCGCCACGGACGAGGAGATGGCAGCAGGGCTGGGGGTGAATGTCGCCCAATGGCATCGCGAGCTGAACGCGATTCAAAGTGCGGGGATTGACTGTAATGCACGCGCCCTCTCCGCGGCACCCGTCTCTGTGCCGGCGTCTGCTGACCCGGCGCTTCTAGCGGGCGACGGTCCCAACCCGTTCGACTTGGCCTATCGTCGCGAACAGCGAGAAGCTCTCGCTTGCGCGCTTACCCAACTGGGGGAGCGCGACCGGCAGATCGTCACCCTTTACTACTATCGCGGACTGACGATGCAGGAAATCGCCGATCGTATGAACGTGGACGCATCGCGAGTGTCGCAGCTCCATGCGGCGGCGCTGGTCCGACTGAAGGCCGATGTATCTTCGTTGATTCACTCAGCCCATGCGGGAAGCGCCAAGGCTGCACCTTGCTCGATGGCGGCGGGTGGTGGGGCCTAATCGGATTCATCCTGCGTCCCCACAATTAGATTGTCCATGGGCGGAGCCATCGGCGAAGAGCACCTGCGCGCTTGTCCGAATGCCGGCAATCGGTTTGCCAACTTTTTTTCACGGGTCGACGTTTGTGAGCACCAAAAGCATCGGAATTGGTCTGCGGGGTGAGGTGAGTCGAAAGCAAGATTGCCGCAGGCGCATCGGGGCGCGCAGCCGTGAGATAGCGTGCTTAGACCGATGCTACACCCCTCCGATAGCCGCCTCCCCGCTAGATACGCAGAAATCTATGCAGCCCAATAACTTCCGAATGTTGGACTCGCGCAAGCCAGGCCTAATTTGACGCCTTACTTCGGCAACTAGATCCAACCTGGATCGGTGACATGACGAATGCTCTCTCCCGTCGCGCTGGGGGGAGCGGGTCGAGTGACTATTGTGGCAATGAGCAGTGGTTTTGGGTTATGTATCGCGTTGGTTTTCCCCGCGCTAGTCGTTAACCCTCGATTGTTCAGTGAGATGTGGCCCGGACTTCTGGCCTTTCGGCATGGCCCCCAAGCCCGTTTGAC
>Ga0335077_10009229_pt1 | contig 12237 bp, 10 predicted proteins | sample Lox_Sample_31_FD_207151 | JGI IMG/M metagenome (GOLD analysis project Ga0335077, IMG submission 207151) | Soil microbial communities from Loxahatchee National Wildlife Refuge, Florida, United States - Lox_Sample_3.1 | ecosystem: Environmental > Terrestrial > Soil > Wetlands | place: USA...
CTCGCATGATCTGTTCGCGGCTCCTCCATGGCACCCACGCTGCCGATGCGCGGATCGCGGAACCACGGGACGGACAAGGTCAGCGCGTCGGGGCCCATGACGCAGTCGGCGTCGATCCGCACGACTATCTCGGCTTGGGTGACCGCCAGCCCGCGATTGAGCGCAGCGGCCTGCCCGCCGTTCGGCGTGCTCAGAACGGCACCTCTGGCGTAGCGGAAGCGCTCGAATTCAGCCCACGCGATCTGCGCGGTGTCGTCGGCAGAACCGTCGTCGGACACCAGCACGCGCACCGGGCCGCCGTACCGGCCCGCGGCGACGTCGATGGAGCGGAGCAGCCTGGCGATGCCGACCGCCCGCATAACGAACCTGGCCGGGCAGGTCCAGCAGCTCATACCCACCCCGGTTCCCACCACCCAGGGCCTGTTCTACCAGGCGGTGATAACCGTGACCGGGCGCACGACGGCCGTGCCGATGAACGGCATGGCGGCCGACATCCGGCCGGGGACCTCGCCGGAGCCGCGCGGGTCAGCGACCCCTGGCCCAGGCCCGGGCAGCGCCGTCCAGGCGTCCCCCGGAGGGTCGGCCTGGCTGCTGACCCGTTCGGCGCTGAGTCAGCTCCTCGCGGATCCGGCGGTCGCGACGAGCTGCGGAGCTCGCGGGTCTACGAGATCCTGCAACCGGGCCAGCGTGCGCTGGCGGGCGTGGCCGCCGAGCCGGTTGTCACGTTCGCCTCAGCCGCCGCGCTTGAAGACGCTGCACGTCGCGGCCAGCTTCCGGGCGGGACGTACGGCGTGCTGTACGACCCGGAAGCCTGGTCGTTCACCCCGGCGGACGAGCAGCGCGATCCTGTCACCGCCGCCGCCCGGGCCGCTGCGGTGGCCCATGCACACGGCCTGCGGCTTATCGTCGCGCCGGGGCTCAACCTCACCACGGTGCTTGATCCCGCCGGGCAGCCGCGGTGGCGGACGTTCCTCTCCCTGCACCTGGCCGGCCAGCTGGCCAGGGCGGCCGACGTCATCGAACTCCAGGCGCAGAGCCTGGAGAGAGATACGGTCGCGTACGCTTCTTTCGTCCGCACCGCGACGTCGCAGGCTATCGCCGCGAATCCGGGGATCGCCGTGCTGGCCGGGCTGTCCACCAACCCGCCGGGTGCGCCGGTGGATGGCCAGCACCTCGCCGCTGCCATCCGCGCCACCCGCTCCGCGGTCGCCGGTTACTGGCTCAACATCCCCGGCCCGGGGGCGCGCTGCCCCACCTGCCAGGCCGCTCGCCCGGACATCGCCATCCAGGTGCTGCGCTGGTACCACTGAAGGTCCGGCTTTGCCCGACGGACTTCTTATGTAAGCGTTACGGCACGTACGCGTGTAAACCTGAGAGCTTAAGACCGCGTCGTCCGGATATACCATGTATGGGAGTTTTCGCCGACGTTCGGGGTGAAAATTGGGGTACGCCGGACTTCAGCCTGAGGACCCGCGGGAGATCGGGCCGTACCGGCTGCTCGGGCAGCTGGGCAGCGGCGGCATGGGCCAGGTGTTCCTGGGCATGTCAGCGGGGGGCCGCCCGATCGCGGTCAAGATCATCCGGACCGAGCTGGCCAACGATCCCGACTTCCGGGCCCGGTTCCGGAGCGAGGTCTCGGCGGCTCAGAAAGTAAGCGGCTTGTTCACCGCGCTCGTGGTGGACGCGGACCTGGACGGCCCGATGCCGTGGCTGGCGACCGCGTACGTGACTGGCCCGTCGCTGACCGAGGCGGTACGCGGCCATGGCCCGTTGCCGGCCCGCAGCCTGATGGCACTGGCGGCCGGGCTGGCGGAAGGCCTGGGCGCCATCCACGCGGCCGGAGTGGTGCACCGCGACCTGAAGCCCTCCAACGTGCTGCTGGCCGAGGACGGGCCCAGGGTCATCGACTTCGGAATCTCCGAGGCCGCCGAGGCGAGCGTGGCCGCGGGCGCGAACGTGATGATCGGCTCGCCCGGCTACATGTCCCCCGAGCAGGTCCTAGGCGTGGAGATCGGCCCGTCGAGCGACATGTTCAGCCTGGGAGCGGTCCTCACCTTCGCCGCGACCGGGCAGGGTCCCTTCGGCACCGGATCGAACGCCGCGCTCATGTACCGGCTGGTCAACAGCCCCGCCAAGCTGGGTGACGTGCCCGGCGAGCTGCGATCGCTGGTGGGCAGGTGCCTGGCCAAGCACCCGGGTGACCGGCCCACGGCCTGCGAGATGCTGGCCGAGGTGGGCGCCCTCCAGCCCGCGCCCGGCTGGCTCGCCGAGTCCATCATGAGCAGCTTCGTCCTGGACCGGTCGGCCGCCGCCGCCCTTGGCCCGGCCGAGGCGAGCGAACTGATCGCGCTGACCGATACCTCCGGCCAGCCGCCGCGATCCGGCGAGCCGCCGCGCGGCGGCACGAACCGTCCCGGACGGCACCGAGTCTCCCGGACGCTGGCCTCGGCGGTCCTCACCGGCGGGCTGGTGGCGGGCTCGGCCGTGGCCGCCTTCGCCCTGATCGGCGCGAACCGGGCCCCGGCGGGCAGCCACCTCCAGCCGCAGGCCGGCGCTGGAGTCGCGGCGGCCCTGCCCGCCTCGGCGGCCAACCCGTCGGCCAGCCCGGGCGCGTCGTCCTCGGCCTCGGCCTCGCCCTCGGCGTCGATCCCGGTGTCGCCGAGCGCGTATCTCAGCCCGGCCTCGTTCGGAATCACCGGCACGTCGCTGCCGCCGACTCCGATCGTCACCCAGTCGGCCGGGGGATCGACCGAGTCCTCAAGCCCGGGCAAGTCGTCGCCCCCGGCGTCGTCCCCGCCCGCGTCGTCGCCTCCGGCTTCCTCCCCGCCGGCTTCCTCCCCGCCGGCTTCCTCGCCGCCCGCGTCGTCCCCGCCGGCATCGTCGCCTCCGGCTTCCTCCCCGCCGGCTTCCTCGCCGCCCGCGTCGTCCCCGCCGGCGTCGTCGCCTCCGGCTTCCTCCCCGCCCGCGTCGTCGCCTCCGGCGTCGTCGCCGCCGGCCTCGGATCCGGGTACCCCAAGCCCCTCCGCGTCCAGCACGTGACCAGGCGTCCGGGCGGGTTAGCCAGCCGGGCGCTCCGCCCGGACCAGGGTGTCGATGGCGGTCGCCTGCCCGCCGTCCCGTTGGACGGTCCGGCGGACCCGTTCGGCCCGCAGGATGCGCAGTCCCGGCAACCCGGCGGTGATCGCCTCCGGGGTATACAGCACCTCCGGGCTCTGCGGGCCGCCCACGCCCTCGGTCAGGTTGGTCAGGTCGTGGCCGACGACCAGCAGCGTGCCGCCCGGGACGAGCGCCGCGGCAGCCCGGGCCAGCACCCGGCCCAGTAGCCCCGCGTCCACCTGGAGGTAGGCGATGAGCACGAGGTCGAAGACGGCGCGGGCGGGCTCGTACTCACTCAGGTCGGCGACCACCCAGTCCACCTGGCGGTCAGCGACACCATGGGCGGCGCTCAGCTTGCGCCCCTTCTCCAGGCCAACCCGGGAAAAGTCGACCGCGGTCACCGACCAGCCGCGTTCGGCCAGCCAGACCGAATTGCGCCCCTCGCCGGCCGCCAGGTCGAGCGCCCGGCCGGGCGGCAGGTCGGCCAGCTGCTCCGCCACGAACTGATTCGGGTGCATCGACCACTCGAACTCGGCGCCGGAATACCGCTCATCCCACTGCTGCCTGTCCACCCGGCCACTGTAAATCAGGCGGCTTCGCCGCGGTGCTCCCCAGGCGGCTTCGCCGCGGTGCAGCCTAGGCGGCTTCGCCGCGGGCGAGCACCTGACGCAGCCGGACCCGGGAGCCGGTGCGCAGGATGGACCGCCCGTAGATGGTTGCCGCGGTCCGCGCCATCCACACCGTGCCCACCGCGACCAGGACGGCGGAGATCGCCGCCTGCCAGGCGGGCACGTCACCCGCCGCGTACAGCACCGGCATGGCCACCGGAGCCGTCGGGGGGAAGAAGCCGAGCACCTTGTAGAAGAGGTTGGCGCCGTTGGCGTAGATCACCGTGTAGGACAGCGCGTAGGCGACGATCAGCGGGACCTGCACCGGCAAGATCACCGCGGCGAACGCCGTGCAGTAGCAGGCGTAGCCGAGCACGAGGAACACCGCGCCGACGATCACGATCCCGGGCGCCGCGCCGTGCGCCAGGCTGGAGCCGACGGCGGCCCCCAGACCGAGGAAGACGGCCACCATCAGGGCGGCCTGGGCCAGGGCCAGGACCCCGATCCCGGTCACCTTCCCGACCAGCAGCTGGATGGGCCGAACGGATGCGAGGATCACCTCCACGATCCGGTTCTGCTTCTCCTCGCCGACGCCCATCGCGATCTGCGAGCCGTAGGCGCTGATGAGGACCCACACCAGCACGACGGTGAACAACCCGGTCAGCCGGCGCGACAGGCTGGCCGAGGGCGGCGAGAGGCCGCGGACCGGCAGGGTGACCCCGCGCCCGGCGGCGCCCGGCGGCAGCTGGCCGAGCAGCCTGCTCAGCCCGGCGACGTCCGCGATCGCGGACGCCAGCCCGCCGCCCGATCCGCTCGAGTCCGCCAGCGAGACCTGCTTCACCACGACTTCGCTGTCGTTGACCAGCAGCACGTCCAGCTGCCCGGAGCGCAGCGCGGCCTCACCCGCCGCCAGGCTGGGCTGCGGCACGACGGTGACGCCGGTGCCGGTGAGGCGCCCCGCTTCGCGCACGATCTCGGTCATCGCCGCCGCCTGACCGCCCACGATGCCCACCCGCTGCGGCTTGGCGGTACGGGCCAGGATAGCCGGGATCACCACCGCGGCCGCGACGACGAGCAGCAGCACGATCGTGCTCACCGCGAAGGCCCGTGACCGGCCCCGTTGCCGGATCTCCCGCTCCGCGATGATCGCGGTCAGCCTGATCCACTTGGAGTTCATGCTTCCTCGCCGGTGACGTCGCGGAACACCTCGGACAGCCGCCGTGAGGCAAAGCTGAAGTGCTCGACGGCGCCGGCCGCACGGGCCGCGTCGAGCACCTTCTGCGAGTCGGCGCCCGGGGCCAGCGTGAGGACCACCATGCCGGAGTTAACCTGCTCGACCGAGGCGAGGGCGGGATCCAGCCGCGCGGCCCAGTCTCCCGCCTGGTCGCCGGCCACCCGGACGGCCAGCCGCGGCCGGTCGCCGCGCTCCAGGTCGGACACGGCGCCCTGGGTGACGACCCGGCCGCGGTGGATGATCGCCACCGCCTGGCAGATGTGCTCCACCAGGTCGAGCTGGTGGCTGGAGAACAGCACGGTGACCCCGGCCCGGGCCCGCTCGGCCAGGATCTCGGTCATGTCGTCGACCCCGCCAGGGTCCAGGCCGGCAAAGGGCTCGTCGAGCACCAGCAGTTCCGGGTCGTGCATCAGCGCGGCGGCCAGCTGCACCCGCTGCTGGTTGCCGTGTGACAGCGCCTCCAGCTTGGCTGATTCCCGGCCCGCCAGGCCCAGCCGCTTGATCCAGTGCCGGGCGGCGTCGCGCGCCGAGGCCGCCGTCATGTCGTGCAGCCGGCCCAGGTACTCCAGCTGCTCCATAATCTGCATGCCCGGGTAGAGGCCGCGCTCCTCGGGCATGTAGCCGAACCGGCGTCTGGCCTGCTCCGTCACCGGCTGGCCCTGCCAGCGCACCTGGCCGCCCTCGAGCGCGACCACGCCGAAGATCGCGCGCATCGCGGTGGTCTTGCCCGCCCCGTTCGGCCCGAGGAAACCGAACACCTCGCCGGGCGGGACGCTGAAGGTCAGGCCGTCCAGCGCGACCACCGACCCGAACCGGCGGCGCAGCCCGATCAGCTCGAGAGACACCTCGCGGCCGGCCACCTCGGGGCTGGCCGCTCTGGACGCCACGGTCACCGTGCCTCCATCTTCCCGGAGAGCGCGGCCTGGACGCCGTTACCCTGGACGATCCCGGCGCGCTGTAGCCGCTCCGCGGCGAGGTCGGCGAAGGTCGGGTCGGTCTCGGCGGCGAAGGCGCGCCGGCCCAGCGTGACCGCCGCGACCGCGGCCGAGCACAGCCCGCCGAACGGCTCCCACACCACGTCGCCAGGCTGGGTTACCGCCGTGACCAGGCGCTCCATGAACTCGAGCGGCTTCTGGTTCAGGTGCGCCGAACTGGCCGCCGTCGGGCTGTAAACCCGCGGCGCAGCGCGGCGCAGCGTGCCCTTCAGCCGCTCCTCGCCGTGCAGCGGCCGCCGTGACCACACGTTGGTCACCCCGTGTGCGTGCCGCCAGGTATACCGCAGAGCGTCCCATTCGGCCGCGGTGACCGGGCGCTCGCCGTCGAGCGAGTAGTACGGCCAGCCGGTGGGCTGGCCGTGCGCGTTCGCGTACGCGGCGAGCCGTTCGGTCATCTCCCCGGGCGGCCAGTACCACAGCCAGTCCCTGGTCAGGTACTTGCGGGTGGCCGCGTTCTTCACCCCGCAGGCCTCGTTCGCCCGCTGCAGCGACAGCCCGGACCTGGCCCATTCGTGCCTGACCCACTGTTTGGGCGGCATCGGCCCGTCCGGTCCGGTGACGGTGAAGGTCCGCTGGTAGAAGGCGCACACCTCGGTCACGACGGGGAACTGCCTGATGGTCCGGCCGTTGACGTTGCCCGCGATGTGGGCCAGGCCCTTGTCCCACACGATGAGCTGGACGTAGTCCCAGCCGAACTCGGCGAGCACCGGGTGCACGCTGGCCCAGCCGAGCTCGGTGTTCCAGAACCACAGCGTGCTGGCCGGCCCGGCCGCCGCCGCCCACGCCGCGATGTGCGGGCGGTACCAGCCCGGGAGGTCCTCGGGCCCGACCGTGTCGCCGTGAAATCCGCGCACCCCGTAGGCGCCGTCGCTGATGATCGTCGCGGGGGCCGGCCAGGTCCGGTAGGCGTCGAGCGCATCGCCACGGAACAGGTCGAACCCACTCATGGGCTAGCACTCTATGACGTTGACGGCGAGGCCGCCACGCGAAGTCTCCTTGTACTTGTCGTGCATGTCGCGCCCGGTCGCGCGCATGGTGGCGATGGCCTTGTCGAGCGAAACGAAGTGACGGCCGTCGCCGCGCAAGGCGATCCTGGCGGCGTTGATCGCGGTGACGGAGGCGACCGCGTTCCGTTCGATGCACGGCACCTGGACCAGGCCGCCGATCGGATCACAGGTCAGCCCGAGGTTGTGCTCGATGCCGATCTCGGCGGCGTTCTCCACCTGCTCCGGTGTGCCGCCGAGCACCTCGGCGAGCGCCCCGGCCGCCATCGAGCAGGCCGACCCGACCTCGCCCTGGCAGCCGACCTCGGCGCCGGAGATGGACGCGTTCTCCTTGAACAGGGTGCCGATGGCCGCCGCGGTCAGCAGGAAGCGCACGACGCCTTCGGCAGACGCGCCGGGCACGAAACGGTCGTAGTAGTGCAGCACGGCCGGGATGATGCCGGCCGCACCGTTGGTGGGCGCGGTGACGACGCGGCCGCCGGCCGCGTTCTCCTCGTTGACCGCCAGGGCGTACAGCGTCACCCAGTCCATGGCCCGCAGCGGGTCATCGCCGTTGCGCTCGCAGGTGAGCTGCCGGAACAGCCGCGGCGCGCGGCGCGGTACCTTCAGCCCGCCGGGCAGCATCCCGTCGGTGGCGCAGCCGCGCTCCACGCAGGCCTGCATGACCTGCCACAGGCCGGCCAGGCCGGCCCGGACCTGTTCGGCCGTCCGGCCGAGCGCCTGCTCGTTCGCCAGCATGATCCCGGAGACCGGCAGGCCGCTGGCCCTGGCGTGCGCCAGCAGTTCCTCGCCGGTGGTGAACGGATAGGGCAGATCAGGCCCGGGCGGGTGGTCCGCCGGTTCGGCGGCCGCCTGGTCCTCGTCGGCGACGAAGCCGCCGCCGACCGAGTAGTAGGCCCGTTCGCGGATGGCCGTGCCGTCGGCGTCGCAGGCGGTGAACCGCATGCCGTTCGGGTGGTAGTCGAGCTTCTTCCTGCGGTTGAACTCCAGGTCCTTGCCGACGGTGAAGGGGATCTCGTGCTCGCCGAGCAGCCGGATCGTGCCGCGCCGCTTGATGGCCTCCAAGCGGCCGGGGACCGCGTCCACGTCGACGGTGGCCGGCTCCTCGCCCTCCAGCCCGAGCAGGACGGCTTTGTCGCTGCCGTGCCCCGGGCCGGTCAGGCCGAGCGAGCCGTACAGGGCCACCCGCATCGTCGCCACGTGTGGCAGCAGGCCGTCGTCGCGCAGGCCCCGGGCGAACATCCCGGCCGCCTTCATCGGCCCGACCGTGTGTGAGCTGGATGGGCCGATACCCACCTTGAACAGGTCGAAGACGCTGATGGCCATACCACTACTCCGAGGACGCCGTTGTCAGTGAAAGACTACGGTCCGGTCGCCGTTGAGCAACACCCGGTGCTCCGCGTGCCAGGTCACCGCCCGGGCCAGGACCTGTGCCTCGACGTCCCGGCCGGCCTCGGCGAGGCGCTCCGGGGAGAGGGTGTGGTTCACCCGGATCACGTCCTGCTCGATGATCGGTCCCTCGTCTAGGTCCGGGGTCACGTAGTGCGCGGTGGCGCCGACCAGCTTGACGCCCCGCGCGTGGGCCTGGTGGTAGGGCTTGGCGCCCTTGAAGCTCGGCAGGAAGGAGTGATGGATGTTGATCATCCGGCCCTCCACCCGCTTGCACACCTCGCCGGACAGGATCTGCATGTAGCGGGCGAGCACGACGAGGTCCGCGCCGGTGCTGTCGATCACCTCGAGCAGCTGGCTCTCGGCCGCCGCTCTGGCCTGCGGCGTGACCGGGATGTGGCGGAACGGGATCCGGTAGGAGGCGGCCAGCTCGCCAAAGTCGGCATGGTTGGACACCACGCCGACCACGTCCACCGGCAGCGAGCCGGTCTTCCAGCGGAACAGCAGGTCGTTCAGGCAGTGGCCGAGCCGGGAGACCATGATCAGGGTGCGGACCCTGGCGGCCGCCTCATGCAGCTGCCAGGTCATGCCGAACGCTTCGGCGACCCAGGAGAAGCCGCGCTCAAGCTCGGCCAGCGGCCGGCCGGGAGGCGGCAGGCAGAAGTGCACCCGCATGAAGAACCAGCCGCCCGGGCTCTCCGTCTCCGGCTCGCCATACTGCTGGCTGGCCAGGATGTTCGCCGAGTGCCGGACCAGGAAGCTGGATACCGCGTACACGATGCCCGGCTTGTCCGGGCAGGACAGCGTGAGCACGTACTCCCGGCCCCGGCGCGAGCTGGTGATCCAGGACACGGCCCGTGGCAAGTTCCGGCTCGGGGTGGGCATCGTCCGGCTGGCCGGGGCGGCCAGCGCGCGGCTCGACGTGGTGCAGGAGGGCCGGCCGCTCTGCCGGGCGCTGGCCCAGCAGGTGGGCGAGACCGTCAACCTGGCCATCCTGTCTGGAAGCGACGCGCTCTACCTGGACCAGGCGGCGGGCCCGGCGGCGCTGTCCCCGCACAACTGGGCCGGCCGGCGCATCCCGCTGCACGCGACCTCGGACGGCAAGGTCCTGCTGGCCTACCTGCCCGAGGACGAGCTCGCGGCCAGCCTGGTACCGCCGCTGGCCCGCTTCACCGAGCGCACCATCAGCGCGGTGGCCGACTTCCCGGCGCTGCTGGCCGAGGTGCGGCGGCGCGGCTTCGCCACCGCGGTGGACGAGCTCGAGGCCGGGCTGACCGCGGTCGCGGCCCCGGTCCGGAACGCGGAGGGCACGGTGATCGCCTCGATCAGCGCCTCAGGCCCGAGCTTCCGCATCCCGGCCGACCGCATCCCGGCGCTGGCCGCCGCGGTCCGCCGCGCCGCGGACGAGATCTCCCGCCGCCTCGGCTGGCTCGCCCGCTAGCCCACTCGCCCGCGATCCGCGGTCACCTCCTGGCCTGCGAGGATGTCGCGCAGCTCGCGGGTAACGTCGTCCGGATACCGGTCAAGGGTCGCTTCGAGATCGTGGCGCTGGGCCGGGGTGGAGTACCCGGCGAGCTCGCGCTCCAGCGCGCGGCGACGGGCGCGGACCTCATCTGGCCAGGTCTGCGTGAACGCGGCCGCCGCCAGGAACACCATTCCCGGGAGCATCAGCACGCTGAACGGGCCGCTGCGCAGGATCAAGCCCGCCGCGGTGAGCACCACGCCGGCCAGCAGGAGCCGCCAGCGCGGCAGGACGGCGGCGGCCATACGGAGCAGGCCGATGACCGCGAGCAGGCCACCGGTGCGCAGGCACCACCGGATCCGCGACGACCGGGGCGCCCAGGTGAATCCCAGCGCACTGGGCCGCCCGGGTGACGAGCTCCACACGACCCTCCGCCGATGCGGTCGCAGACCCATCGCAGCCTCCCGAAACCCTGGCGCTGCCCTGCGTACCGGTCCATCATACGCCGCCGCGCCCCGGCCGGGGCGCGGCGTCAGTCCCCGAGTTCGCGGCGGCGGCGCGCCACGAAGTCGTCCAGCTCGGCGCGGATGGCGTCGTCCAGCGGCGGCGCCTCGAACGATTCCAGCTTCTTCCGCCAGATCTCCCCGGCCCGGGCCGCGGTGTCCTTGGCACCCAGCTTGAGCCAGCGCTCGAAGTTGGCGGTGGAGGACAGCATCGGGCGGTAGAAGCACTCGCGGAACCGCTCCATGGTGTGCGCGGCGCCGAGGAAGTGCCCGCCGTGGCCGACCTCCTCGTGCGCGCCGAACGCGAGGGATTCCTCGGTGATCTCCAGCGGGGTGAACTCCACCCGCAGCTCACGCAGCAGCTCGATGTCGATGATGAACTTCTCGTAGCAGCTGACCAGGCCGCCCTCCAGCCAGCCGGCCGCGTGCATGACGAAGTTGGTGCCGGCCAGGAAGGTCGGCAGCAGCGTCATCAGCGCCTCGTACGCGGACTGCGCGTCCGCGGTCTGGCTGGAGTTCAGCCCGCCGCCGGTGCGGAACGGCAGCCCGTAGTGCCGGGCCAGCTGGCCGGTGCACAGCAGGCCGATGGCCGACTCCGGGGTGCCGAACGACGGCGACCCGGACTGCATGTCGATGTTGGACAGGAACGAGCCGAAGATCACCGGGCAGCCCGGCCGGATCAGCTGGGCCAGCGCGATGCCGCTCAGTGCCTCGGCCAGCTGCTGGGCCAGCGCCGCCGGGATCGTCACCGGGGACATCGCTCCCATCAGCAGGAACGGGGTGAGGACCACGGGCTGGCAGGCCCGGTTGTACTCGAACTGGGCGTCCAGCATCCGGTCGTCCCAGCGCAGCGGCGAATTGCAGTTGATCAGCGAGATCGTGGCCGGCGTCCGCTCGATGACATCGCGCCCGCCGAACAGGATCTCGGTCATGCGGATCGTGTCCGCGGCGTTCGGCCCGGAGACCACGTTGCCCATGTAGATCTTGTCGGTCAGCGTCGCCAATGCGTAGATCATGTCCAGGTGCCGCGAGTCCAGCGGGGCGTCGTTCGGCTCGCAGATCACGCCGCCGGCCGAGTCGAGCTCGTCGTAGGCCTGGGCCAGGCTGGCCAGCTGGCGGAAGTCCTGCAGGGTGGCGTCCCGGCGCACGTCGCCCTCGCGCACGAACGGGCAGCCGTACACCGCGCTGAACACCATGTGGTCGCCGCCGATGTGCACGTTGTGGGCCGGGTTGCGGGCCTGCACGTCGAACTCGCGGGGTGCCTTGGCCACCTGCTCGAGGACGAACTCCGGATCGAGCTTCACCACGTCGCCGTCCACCTGCTGCCCGGCCTTGGCGAACAGCTCGACCGCCTCGGGCTTGGCGAACTGGATCCCGATCTCGGAGACGATCCGGCGCCAGCCGCGGTCGAGCACCGCGATCGAGTCGGCGGAGAGGATCTCGTACCTCGGCATCGTGTTCACGAACATCGACTTCACCGTGCCTTACAAGACGAAACTGGAGCAACTTGACCGATCTTAGACCCGGACCCTACTATCACATAGTAGAACTTGGTCCCATAAAGTGGAACTATGTCCCAGGAACTGAAACCGTATGTCCGAAATGAGCAAGCAGCCATGAGCAACCAGAGCGGCACCCAAGCCGTGGACCGGGCGGCTCGCCTGCTCGCGGAGGTCGTGCACTCATCCGACCCGATGACGTTCACCGGGCTGAGCGCGGCCACCGGCCTGGCCAAGTCGACCACCTCCCGGCTGCTGCTCGCGCTGGAGCGCAACGGACTGGTCCGGCGGGACGACCACGGCCGGTTCCTGCCCGGCGAGATGTTCGTCAGCTTCGCCTGGCGGGGCGGCGCCGAGGCCGGCCTGGTCGCGGTGGCCCAGCCGTTCCTCGACCGGCTGGGCAAGGCCACCGGCGAGACCATCAACCTCGGCGTGGCCAGCGGTGAC
>Ga0335077_10009230_pt1 | contig 12237 bp, 10 predicted proteins | sample Lox_Sample_31_FD_207151 | JGI IMG/M metagenome (GOLD analysis project Ga0335077, IMG submission 207151) | Soil microbial communities from Loxahatchee National Wildlife Refuge, Florida, United States - Lox_Sample_3.1 | ecosystem: Environmental > Terrestrial > Soil > Wetlands | place: USA...
ACTTTCTTGTTGCCGTCGAAAAGTAGCGGTAGGCGACGTCGATGGTGATGCCTTGCTCGCGCTCGGCCCGGAGGCCGTCCGTGAGCAGGGCAAAGTCGATCTGGCCGGGCGCAGTGGTTCCTTTGCCTTCGATGGAGCGAACCTGGTCCTCGTACACGGATTGGGTGTCGTAGAGCAGCCGGCCGATCAGTGTGGATTTGCCGTCGTCGACGCTGCCGGCCGTCGAGAAGCGCAGCAGGTCCTTTTCGCGTTCCTGGTCGAGGAAGTCGGTGATGGAGAACGGTGCGACGAGGGTCGACATCAGAAATAACCCTCCCGCTTTTTGATCTCCATCGAGCCTTCCTGGTCGTGATCGATGGCGCGGTTGGCACGCTCAGACGAGCGGAACGAGAGCAACTCGGCGATGATGTCGGGAATGGTTTCGGCATCAGAGCGGATGGCGCCGGTGCAGGGGCTGCAGCCGAGCGAGCGCAGTCGCGACTTCACGAGCTGAGGCTTCTCGCCGGGGAGCGCCACGAAATCCTGCTCGATTGGCAGGAGCGCCTCCTGACCCGCACCCGTGGGGCGTACATACATGGGTCGTTCTTTCGCGAAGTAGAGATCGACGACGGGGATCTTCTCTTCGTGGATGTATTGCCACACGTCCATCTCGGTCCAGTTGGAGAGCGGAAACACGCGGATGCTCTCGCCGGGATGGATGCGCGCGTTGTACAGGTTCCACAACTCCGGGCGTTGGTTTTTGGGGTCCCACTGGCCGGCGAAGTCTCGGAACGAATAGATGCGCTCCTTGGCGCGCGATTTTTCTTCGTCGCGGCGGGCGCCGCCGAAGGCCGCGTCGAATTTGTAGTGGCGCAGCGCGTCGAGGAGGGCCTGGGTCTTCAGCAGGCCGCAGCAGCGCTTGGTGTCCAGCACGATCGGGTTGGTGCCCGCAGCGATGGCCGGCTCGTTGCGCCAGACCAGCAGCTTGGCGCCGATGGAACGCGCCATCTCGTCGCGGAAAGCAAGCATCTCGCGGAACTTGAAGCCGGTGTCGATGTGCAACAGTGGGAAGGGAAGCGGGCCGGGGTAGAAGGCCTTCTGCGCCAGTCGCAGCATCACCGACGAGTCCTTGCCGATGGAGTAGAGCATGACGGGACGCTCGAACTCGGAGGCCACTTCGCGGATGATGTGGATACTCTCGGCTTCGAGCAGGCGGAGATGGCTTAACCGCTTCCTGCTCGGAAGCGAATCCGAAGAATCTAATAGAACTTCCTGAGTGGCGACCGGCATCAAGACCTCTCGGGCATTGGGAATGCTGAAGGCCGGATGACGATCACGTAGAGGAAGACTGACCCGGCGCGTCAGCTACGGGTGCGTCTTTCGGATCGGTTCTGCTGGGGAGATCGAGAGACTAGAATGTACACCCGTCGAACTTGTTCGAGGGGCGACAACAGAAGCGGCTTTGGGCAGCGCGGGTCATCTGTGAGCTTGATAGTACCAGAGTCATGGTTCGGACACAATGCGATAAAGCGAAAAGGTTTGTCGGTTGCCTGAATTTGCGGAGGAACAAGGAACGCGCCGAGTTCCGGTTCGAGCGTGTTCTCAGGTTTGAGATGCCGGTGATCCCGGAAAGATTCGCGGAGTTGGACGCTTAGGGTTGGGGGCATTCATTCCTCGGATCCTGCCGGCCGCCGGATTGTAAACTGATCTGTGATCCGACGATTGGTCGCTTGTTCGTTGCTGTCCGTCCTCGCGCTGGCGGGTTGCCACAGTGCTTCCAAGCCGGACTCGCAATCCTCCGCAGCTTCCGCCTACAAGACCTACAAACTCCGCGGCAAAGTGGTCTCCACCAATGCCGCTTCCGGCGAGGTCACGCTGAACCATGAGGCGATTCCCGGCTTCATGGAAGCGATGACCATGCCGTACAAGCTCAAGGCCGCGAACATTCTCAGCGAGCTCCACCCGGGCGACGTAATCACCGCGGACCTCGTGGTATCGCAGAATGCCGACGGGGACATGCTGCTCGACCACATTGTGGTCGTCGGGCAGGCCAGGCCCGACTACAAACCGAAGGTCTCTTACCACGTTCCCGCACCCGGCGATGTCGTGCCCGACTTCAGGCTGCGCAACCAGGACGGGCGCACCATTCACCTCGACCAGTTTCGCGGCCGGCAATTGCTGGTCACGTTCATCTACACGCGCTGCCCGCTGCCGAACTTTTGCCCGCGGGTTACCCGCAACTTCGCCGACATCCGCCGCCGGCTCGCGTCGAATCGCGCCCTGTATGACAAAACCCATCTGCTCTGCGTGAGCTTCGATCCGGACAACGACACGCCGGAGCGGCTGCGCGCCTACGGCGCGAGTTATATTGGCAGCGACGCGAAGGATGATTTCTCGCACTGGGATTTCGCGGTTCCGGACAAGTCGGAGCTCGCAAGGATGGCGCAGTACTTTGATATCGGCATGAGCCAGGGCCCAGACAATACGATCACTCACACGCTGTCGACGACGCTCATCGGCGCGGACGGCAAGGTGGTGCGCTTTTATCCGGGCAATGAATGGACCCCGGACCAGGTCCTCGCCGATATCCAGCAGGCCGCCGGAGCGTGAAAAACAGGGATCAGGGGTCAGGGATCAGAAGAGACAGACCGTGCCCTGTGGAGTGACAGGAGTCAACCAGCAATGACCGCTTTGACGATTCGCAAGGACGCAGACTTGGATTTCCTTTCCCTCGGGGCGTTGGTCCATCGCCTTGACCCTGGCATCATTCCGTTCCGCAAAGCCACCGAGTGCCGGATCCATGTCAGCGGCGGCGAGTTCAACGTGGCCGGCAACCTGGCCGATTGCTTCGGCATGAAAACCGGCATTGTCAGCGCTATGTCCGATTACCCGATAGGCGATCTGATTGCGGAACGGGTTCGCGCGATGGGCGTTAAGCCGTTCTACAAGCACTTCAAGCACAACGGCGTAACGGGCCCGAATATGGCCACCGTCTACAGCGACCGCGGATTCGGCGTGCGCGCTCCCGTGGTGTTCTACAACCGTTCGCACGAGGCCGCCGCCCTGTTGAAGCCCGGCGACTTCGACTGGAAAGCCATCTTTGCCGGCGGCGTTCGGTGGGTGCACAGCGGAGGCATTTTTGCGGCGCTCTCTCCCACGACCGCCGAGCTTGCCGCCGAGATGATGAAGGCCGCCCGCGAGGCCGGCGCCGTGACCTCGTTCGATCTCAACTTCCGCGAGAAGCTCTGGAAAATTCATGGCGGCGATGCCCGCGCCGTGGAGACCATCGGGCGGATCGTCGAGAACGTCGATGTCCTGGTAGGCAACGAAGAGGACCTGCAGAAGGGCCTCGGCATTCCTGGCCCGGAGGTTGCTGCCGCCGGGGTTCTCACGGACAGGTCTTCGTCCATGGGGTCCGTGAGGTCCAAGCTCGACCCCAGCGTCTTTTTCGCCATGATGGACAACGTGGTGAAGAAACTGCCGCGAGTGAAGGTCGTGGCGACGACACTGCGCGAAGTTCGCTCGACGAACCGCCATTCCTGGAGCGCGGTCGCCTGGGTTGACGGCAAGACGTACGCGGCTCCCACCGCCGAACTCGACGTTTACGACCGCGTCGGCGGGGGCGACGGCTTCGCGGCCGGCTTCTTCTATGGGCTGCTGACCGGGGAGAGCCCCGAGCAGGCAGTCAAGCTTGGGTGGGCGCACGGCGCGCTGCTGACCACGTTCCCCGGCGACACAACGATGGCGACCCTCGACCAGGTGCGAGCCTTCGCCGCCGGCGGGTCGGCCCGCATCCAGCGCTGAGACGGCGACGTCGCGGGCTCAATCCGCGGCGACGGCCTTTTTGGGCGGACGCTTCGCCGGAGGACGTTTTGCAGGCCTGGGCGTCATCGGGTGAGGGATGGCATCCAGGTCAGTCTTGCCCTCCGCCAACTGCATCAGGAAATCCTGGCTGGAGAAGGGCGGGGCATCCTTGAGCGCCTTATGGGCGCGAACATAGGTCCCATCCGGCTGCAGGAGCCGTGCCTTGAGGGTGTCGGCCAGCAAGGAAGGAAGAATCTCATCGTGAATGCGGGCCCTGGCAGCGGTATCGCGCACGGGGAACACTACCTCGCAGCGCTCGAACAGGTTGCGCGGCATCCAGTCCGCCGACCCGATGAAGATCTCGTCGTCGCCGCCGTTCGCGAAGTGAAAGATCCGCGAGTGCTCCAGGAAGCGGCCGACGATCGACCGCACGCGAATCCGCTCGGAGAGGCCCTTGACCCCGGGCCGCAGCGTGCACACCCCGCGGATGATGAGGTCCACTTCCACTCCGGCCTGCGACGCCGCGTAGAGCGCTTCGATGACGCTGGGCTCGAGGAGGGCGTTCATCTTTGCCACGATGTGCGCCAGCCGGCCGGCCCGCGCGTGTTCCATTTCGCGCCGCATCAGGCCCAGGAAACTCTCCGCCATGGTGAGCGGAGCGACCAGCAACGGCCGGTAGTCGTCGATCTCCGCGTGCGCCGTCAGGTAGTTGAACACCATGTGCACGCGATCGGTGATCTGCGGGTCGCTGGTCAGCAGGCTCAGGTCGGTGTAGAAGCGCGCGGTTACCGGGTTGTAGTTGCCCGTTCCAAGATGGCAATAACGGCGCGTGACCCCATCCTCGTCGCGCCGCACGAGCATGGCCAGCTTGCAGTGGGTCTTCAGGCCTACCACGCCGTGAAACACCTGCACCCCGGCGTCCTCCATGCTGCGCGCCCAGCGGATGTTGGAAGCCTCGTCGAAGCGCGCCATCAGTTCCACGACCATGGTCGTCTCTTTGCTCGCGGCCGCATCGATCAGCGCCTGGAACATGGGCGAGTTCTCGCTGGTTCGATACAGGGTCTGCTTCATGCTGACGACGGCACTGTCCTGTGCGCCCAGTTCGACGAAGTTCACCACCGGGTCGTACGAGTCGTAAGGATGGTGGAGCAGAATGTCGCGCGTGCGCAGGTCCTCGAAGATGTTCGCGGCCTTGCGGCTCAGGTGCAGCGCCCTCGGCGTAAACGGCGGGTACTTCAGGTCTGGCCGCTGGATGTCACCGTAGAAATACATCACGCGGGAAAGGTTCACCGGGCCCTCTCCGCGGAAGACCTGGTTCTCCTCGAGCTCGAAATTCACGCGCAGGCGCTCGATGATGTCGGGGTGCGCTCCGGTTTCAATCTCCAGGCGGACGGCGTCGCCTTTGCGGCGGTTGTGGAGTTCCACGCGGATGGTTTCCAACAGCGAGCGCGCTTCTTCCTCTTCGAAATAGAGGTTGGAATTGCGTGTCACGCGGAAGGCGGCATGTGCCAGCACTTCGTAGCCGCGATACATTCCGGCAAGGTTCTGGGCAATCAAGTCCTGCAGCAGAAGGTAATCGTGCCAGCCGTCATCCGCCGGCAGCCGGACAAAGCGCGGCAGAGCGCGCGGCACCGTGACTACCCCCAGCACCTGCGGGCTGGAACTGCGTCGCTTGGGACGCAGAAGCAGGGCGAGGCAGAGGGCCTTGTTCAGTACGCGCGGAAACGGATGCGCGGGGTCGATGGAAATGGGGGTCAGCAGCGGGTCGACCTCGCGCTGGAAAAAGCTCTGCGCGGACTCGTGGGCCTCGTCGTCCAGTTCTTTCCACTCGAGCAGACGGATATTCTGCTTGCGCAGCTCAGGCAGCAGCCGATTGTTCCAGCAGGCGTACTGGGCATCGACAAACTTGTGGATTTCCGCTGTCAGGGCGGAGAGGGACTCGTCGGGGCACAGGCCATCATAGCCAGGCTCGCGGTAGCCGTCCTCGATACGCTGCATCAGCCCGGCCTGCCGGATTTCCACGTATTCGTCCAGGTTGCTGCCGGTGATGGCGAGGAACTTGACCCGCTCGAGCAGGGGATTGGCCGGGTCCTCGGCCTCTTCCAGGACGCGCCGGTTGAATTGCATCCAGGACGTGTCACGCCCGTTGAAGATTTTCTGTTTTTTTACCGTGTTCACCGCCATCGGATCCGCCCGGTTGCCGAGATTTCGTAGTTGGCAGTCTACAGCGTTTCCCCCACGGTTCGGGAGGGAACCGTCGAGATTCTGCCATCCGAATTGATCAAAACAGAAACGCCGCAGAAATATTGTTAACGACAGGGCAAAAGAACCGCCTTCAATTCCGATGGCCCCTTAATTGTGAATTGTGTGGAGCCCGCAAATTTAAACGGCTAGAGTTCTCTAACCTATTGGTTTTTATAGTTGTTAACTTCACATCAAGACCCTCAGAATGCGTCAGATCAGGCGTCGTGTGCTGCTCAAGGCACCCAGGGGGCAGAAACAGAGGAGTCGAGAGAGGAGCTTATCCATCCCACACTCTCCCCGCCGCAAGCTTGCGGACGGATAGCGGGAGTTTATAAGCTGAAGAGCCTGTGCTAAAATCAACTTGCGCTCAGTTGTTTGGTTGTGAGCCGTTCTCGCCTACATCCGCCAGACCGTCCACCACGTAAATTCCCCAGGCCCCTCAGCGTAATGGTCCATTGAAGTCAGGGTTTCACCACTCAGGGTGATTGGCCGGGCCAGACTGCAACACGATGGCGTGCAGCAGTCGAAGACGCGATACGTGTGGCAAATCTCGAATCGTCTGGAGCAAGCGCTCCTGGGTTTTCCGCATACAAGATGGGAAGGTTTCCCACGCGGCTCGAAACGATTTTCGGGTAGCGGCGGGGAATGAAGCGACTGCACCGGCCGCGTTGAATTCCATGGATGAATTTCAGAGAGGATTCTGGATGATGGGATGTCCGAGGCTGGGATGCAGGACAGGAACGAATTGAAACTCTTCTCCGAATTTCAACTCTCACAGACAATGCAACGACAGTTGGCCGATGCGAATTTTATCCATCCCACACCCGTCCAGGCAGCGGCCCTTCCTCCAGCGCTCGAAGGGCGCGACGTGCTGGCGACAGCGCAGACGGGCACGGGCAAGACACTGAGCTTTCTGATTCCGCTCATCGAACGAATGGCCGCGGGCCCAAAGGACACGAAGGCCCTGGTCCTGCTGCCCACGCGCGAATTGGCTATGCAGGTATTGGACGCCTGGCGCGATCTGACGCAGGGCCAGGGCCGAGCCGCGCTGGTGTGCGGCGGCCTGGCGGAAGGGCCTCAGCTGGCTGCAATCCGGAACGGAGCGCGCTTGATCGTTGCTACACCGGGGCGGTTGGAAGACTACCTGTCGCGCAGATTGGTGAGCCTGAGCAGCGTGAAGTTGCTGGTGCTGGATGAAGTGGACCGTATGCTGGACATGGGCTTCAAGCCGGCAATCCGGCGGATCGCAGAGCTTTTGCCGCAGGATCGGCAGACGCTGTGCTACTCGGCGACGATCAGCCCGGCGATTCGCGAAGTGGCGAGCCTTTACCTCAGGAATCCGGTGCGCATCGATATCACCTCTGAGTTGAAACCCTCACCCAATGTGAGGCTGCAAACCTTCGAGGTTCCAGTGGACAAGAAACAGGAGTTGCTGGAGCATCTTCTCGGGTCAAACGACGGCAGTTTTATGGTATTCGTCCGGACGAAGCACGGAGCGGATCGGGTCGCGCGGCGGTTATCGCGGGCCGGATTCGCGGCAGCTCCCATTCACGGGGACCGGTCGCAATCGCAACGGAATTCTGCTTTGCGCGGCTTTGCTGAGGGACGTCATCGCGTGCTGGTGGCAACCGACGTCGTGGCGCGGGGGATCGACGTTGCGGACGTCGCCCACGTGGTGAACTATGACCTGCCGAAGGAAGCTGAAGATTTCGTGCATCGTGTGGGACGGACAGGCAGGGCTGCAAGCCACGGCGTAGCGTCGACCTTTGCTGCTCCAGACGAGGCGCACGCGCTCAAAAAGATCGAGCGCACTCTGGCCATCAATACAAAGAAATATCGTGTACGCGCAAACCCCGGGGCGTGCAGACAAGCGGCCCGATCCTTCGCAGCGTCCTAATTTCTTCCGGCCTTGAACCACAATGAGACGAAACACGTCGTTCAGTGCGTCGCGTGCGTCAGGGGCCGGTTCGGATTTTCGCAGGCGAGATCACCTCGTACTCTCATTCGGGATTTCCGATTGTTGAGCTGGCACCGTCACATACTTCTCTTTAGACTGCGAGTAGTATGTGAACGGTACGAGCAGGGATTTGTCACCTTACGGCCCAACAGCTCGGAAAGGCCGTCGCGGCGCGGTCCGAATCCAGAGGACAGGACTCGCTGTGGATATGAGCGTAGAGTTGCGATATGAATGAGATTGAGCGAAGAATCCTGGGACCCACAAAGGAATCTGCAACTTGGAGATGCTCTGATTGCGCGTGGTCGCAACCCTTCGTGCAGCGGCTCGAGCTGATACCGAATGTGCCTTCAAAAGCGATAGAGGACGCGTTTAATCGGCACAAATGTACTGAGCATCGGCATCCTAAATGGCCTCGATAAATCCTTCGACGAGATTCATGGGATTTATGTCGGCGAAGCGTTAGCACGCGATCACGGGAGGTCCAATGAATGCGTTACTTGTGTATCCCAGGTTTCCTGATACCTACTGGAGCTTCAGGTATGCTTTGTCCTTTCAGGGGAAGCGAGCGGCGCAGCCGCCGCTGGGGCTGATGACCATCGCTGCCCTCCTGCCAGTATCCTGGAACAAGCGCCTCATTGATACCAACGTCGAACGGCTGAAGGATCGCGACCTGGCCTGGGCCGATGTCGTGCTGTTGAGTGGAATGCATGCACAGCAACAGGATCTGATCTCGATCGTTGGCAGGTGCCGTGCGCGTGGGCTTCGCACTATCGTGGGCGGTCCAATTGCCAGCAGCGTTCCGGCTGCTGCTCTCGAGGCCGACTGCGTTGTCATTGGGGAAGCCGAGGACCTGATCGTCAGACTTGCGCGCGACCTTGAATCCGGCTCCCTGCGCTCCGTTTATCAGGCCGAGGGTTATCCGCCGATGGAACACAGCCCTTTACCCGATCTGAGCCTCATCCGGTTGAAGCGGTACAGCACGATGACGGTCCAATATTCACGGGGCTGTCCGTTCAACTGTGAATTCTGCGACATCATCGAAATATATGGCCGCCGCCCACGCACCAAGGCTGTGGCGCAGGTGCTCGCCGAACTGGATCAGTTGTACGGGGCGGGCTGGCGTGACCCGGTGTTCATTGTGGACGACAACTTCATCGGCAATAGAGCGCGCGTCCGCAGTCTGCTTGCAGCGATGGCGGAATGGCAAAAGGCGCGTGGTTATCCCTTCCGATTCATCACGGAGGCTTCGCTCAACCTGGCGGACGACCGCGAGTTGCTTCAAAGCATGAAAGCGGCCGGATTCACGTCTGTCTTTCTTGGCATCGAGACCCCGGATGAATCGAGTCTGGTCGCCGCACAGAAGCTCCAGAACACGCGCCGCGATTTGCTGGACAGCATTGCCCTCATTCAGCAGTACGGGATCGAAGTGATGGGCGGATTCATTCTGGGCTTCGATACGGACCGCGAAGACATCTTCGACCGGCTCGTGGAGTTCATACAGAAAAGCGCGATTCCAATTGCCATGGTCGGACTACTGCAGGCCATGCCCGGTACACAGCTTTTTCGGCGCCTGTCCCGTGAGGGGCGCATACTGCACGATGGAGAAGGCAACAACACCGGCTCCGAGCTGAACTTTCTTCCGCGGATGAATCCCGAGCGATTACTTGCAGGTTACCGTTCTGTCCTGCGCCGGATTTATGCCGGCGAAGCCTACTACGCACGGGTGCGGGATTACCTGAGCCGCTGCCGTCCGTACTATCGGCCGCACTTCAGTATTGGCAATGCACGGGCGCTGTTCTTATCCGTCCTGCGCCAGGGAATACGAGGGAAGGCGCGCCTCAGCTACTGGAAGTTTTTATTGTCCGCGGCCACGCGTCATCGTCGTTCCTTTGGTGCAGCCATGACTTTGGCAGTGATGGGATACCACTTCCAGATCATGACCGAGCGGCTTTCCGCAGCAGACGCCTGATCGAGGCGTCCGCTGCCGACAACATGGACTGTCGCCTTATCAGGCGGCGGGTGTGATCAGCAGCACGTCAATGGCTGGAGGCGGCGTGATCTCGGGCAATTCTCCATGCGCGTAATGGCCTTTTGCCACTTCGGCCAACACTCTGTTGACGGTGTCTTCAGTTCGTGTCGAGCTCAGGTGCAGCTTCCTGGTTGCCTGCATTGCTGTTGTAGCTAGAAGAAAGCGGTTCCCGATTTTGAGTCCGGCTTCGTACACCAGTTCTGATCGCATGATTTGCCTCAATTCCCAGTATGGAGCGTTTAAGAGCAGACGCCAGGCTCGACTTCGGACTCCTGCGGACTGATCGCAAATTCGCGGCGTTCTGTGCAGGATGGGTACAGAGGATGTCGAGGAGGGCCGAAGATCGTGAAAGAATGGATTGTCGATCGCCTCTTTGCCCAGCATACGCTGCTCGCGTCGCTTTACCTAATCTGTTCTTTCAAGGAATGTCCCTGCGACGTGGCGTAGAGTTAAAGGGTGGACGAAAGGAAATTATGACAGAGGATTTGCAACTGACCTGTAGCGACTGCGGACAGGAATTCACGTTTTCCAGCGAAGATCAGGCATTTTTTCAGGAACGTGGCTATTCGGCTCCGAAACGCTGCAAGACGTGTCGCCAGGCAAAGAAGAACGAACAGACCGGAGGGGGAGGAAACTACCGGAGCGAATCGCAAGGGACCACGGTTACGTGTTCCGGGTGCGGGAAGCAGACCACAGTTCCGTTTGAGCCGCGAGGCGACCGGCCTGTATATTGCCAGGACTGCTTCAGATCCAGGAAGAGAGACAGCGGCGGCCGCGGAGGGCGTGGTTATCGCCGTTAGCTGGTGAGGCATTTCATCAGAACGCCGGCCATCTGGCGCGAGCTTCAGATAGCCATCTCAAGTGGCTGATTAGGCACATCTTCTGCGGAATGCCTTGGAGAGGCAATGAATAAAGTTTGCCAGGGCCGGTGTTTGCAATTCTTTTGAGGAGTACACTGAGAGAGATCGAAGAATCCGATCTGGTCTTTTTTGCTTGTTCCGCTTCCCCGCCTTACTCGCAATCAACTCCAAATTGAGTTCGGCGGTACATCTATCCCAAAGGAACAAGTGCAATGGAACAAGGAACAGTGAAGTGGTTTAACGACGCGAAGGGATTCGGCTTTCTGAGCCGCCCGAGCGGCGAAGACGTCTTCGTGCATTTCTCGGCAATTCAGAGCGAAGGCTTTAAGAGCCTGCAGGAAGGCCAAGCCGTAACATTCGACGTCGTAAGAGGCCCGAAGGGCTTTCAGGCTGAGAATGTCCGGATCGCCTAAGTGACAAATGACAGATTGAACAGGGCGGTCCTTCCGACCGCCCTTTCTCGTCTTTCCGCGGAGGTTTCGTGAAAAAGGTTGTTGCCCGGCGCGATAAGTACTTCCTGCGTGATCTTCATCAGGAGATCGACCTCTATGATCGCAAGCTGGCTTACCTCGACAAATTCGCCGAATTTGCCTCGCCTGGGGACCGCGAAGAGGCAGAAAAAGGGCTGCGTGCCAAGAGGGGTCCTCTCGAGAAGGCTGCTCTGGAGCTCGTAGCATCGGGCGTTGAATACGAGGAGAAAGACCTACCGCGATCTTTCCGCTCCATGAATCTCCAGCATGACGGCCCACGAAAGAACCTCGCCTTAGTGAGGCGATCTTAACGTGGCTGCCGCTACCCAAATGCTCGCTGATGGCGGTTTTTCTGAATTCGCCTCATCGTGTGATGAACAAGAATCCTGCGCATGACATCCAGACAACAATTCTCTCCGCTATGCGATTTGCATCACGTCCCGATGCGGCGTGTGATGCTGGAGGAAGACTCGGAAGAAGTCCGAACGTACCATGCATGTGAGCGGCACGATTGCACGCGGATTTTCCGCGACTTCGACGGTTACACGGATCTGTTCCAGGGCGGCTTCGATGCTTCGCGGGCTTCCGTTCGAACATGTCCCCGATGTGGAGCTGTCGTCTATCTCGCGGAAGTGGATCGCTCACAGAAGATCGAGACATGGGAGTGTCCGCAGAAGGAGTGTGGGTTCTCGGAGGAGTGCGCATCTCCCTCCGCGCGATAAGTGGGCCGAATCTTGCATTGCATTTGACTTTGACGGGTGACTCCCGGAGAGGCGGTGGGCGATCGCCGCGGCCCGAGGCCCAAATCCAAATTGATTCGAGGTATTGCCCTGCCTGCAGTCCAGCTTGCAGGCGTAATTTCTGGACGCACGAACGACAGTCGATGGTCATTTG
>Ga0335077_10009232_pt1 | contig 12235 bp, 11 predicted proteins | sample Lox_Sample_31_FD_207151 | JGI IMG/M metagenome (GOLD analysis project Ga0335077, IMG submission 207151) | Soil microbial communities from Loxahatchee National Wildlife Refuge, Florida, United States - Lox_Sample_3.1 | ecosystem: Environmental > Terrestrial > Soil > Wetlands | place: USA...
CAGTCCCAGAAACACAATCACAGCCGAGGTCGCGAGCAATCCAAGAAACTCCGCCTCTCCGAACTTCGCCAGTTCCAGCGCCGCCGGCTGATCGTTCAAGAAGCTCTGGAACCACGGCCACGCCGGTGTCCCGATCGCTCCGAGAGCAATCGCAAAGAACGCCAGGATCATCAGTGGCGTCGTCATCACCCGCGGGCTTTCATGCGCATGTCCATGCCCACGCCATGAGCCGAAGAACACGTAGCTCATCTGTCGCGTCATGTAAAACGCCGTCAACAGCGCGCCAAACGCAAGCATGTAAAACGGAGTGCGTGCAACGGTCCAGTGCTGCGCCGCCTCGAGAATTCCATCCTTGCTCCAGAATCCGGAGAAGAAGATCGGAACGCCGCACAGAGCCAGCATGCCGATCGCGTACGTCGCAAACGTAACCGGCATCGCGCTCTTCAGCCCGCCCATGCGCCGCACGTCCTGCTCTTCGTGCGCGCCGTGAATCACTGAGCCCGCGCCCATGAACAGCAGCGCCTTGAAGAATGCATGCGTGATCAGGTGGAACATGCCCACCGCCACGCCTCCCACGCCGAGCCCCGCCATCATGTAACCGAGCTGCGACACCGTCGAATACGCCAGGATGCGCTTGATGTCGTCCTGTCCCACGGCGATCAGCGCTGCAAACACCGCCGTCGCCGCGCCCACCCACGTCACCACCGTCAGCGCTGTCGTCGTGCCGCCAGCGAGCGCCCCCGCCTGCATCAGCGGATACACGCGCGCAATCAGGTAAACGCCCGCGGCCACCATCGTCGCCGCGTGAATCAGCGCCGACACCGGAGTCGGGCCTTCCATCGCGTCCGGCAGCCACACATGCAGCGGCAACTGGCCGCTCTTGCCCGCCGCGCCCGCGAAGATAAGCAGTCCGATCGCCCCCGCCGCGGTCAGTCCCCACGCCGCGTGATGCACCAGCAATCCGCCCAGCGCGAGCGCCTCCAGCGAACCCGCCCCGTTGTCATAAAAGAGCAGCGTCCCCGTCTGAGCAAACAGCCACACGATCCCCAGCAGGAAGAAGATGTCGCCCACACGCGTCGTCACGAACGCCTTCTTCGCCGCCGCCGCAGCCGAAGGCTTCTGATACCAGAACCCAATCAGCAGATAGGACGTCAGTCCTACCAGTTCCCAGCACATGAAGAGCAACAAGATGCTGTTCGCAATCACCACGCCCAGCATCGCCCCCGCAAACAGGCTCAGGAAACAGAAGAACCGCGTGTAGTTCTCGTCGTGCTCCATGTAGCCGGTTGAATAGATGAAGATCAGCAAACCGACAAGCGTGACCATCACCAGCATCACCGCCGCCAGCGGATCCAGTACCCAGCCCAGCTCCACATTCGCCGCGCCAACGCGAATCCAGGTGAAGTTCACCGTCTCGCGAACCGCGGCCCCATGCGCCCATCCCGCCAACACATGCCCGAACGCCACCAGCGCCAGCACCAGCGAAATCGCCAGCGACCCCATAGCCAGTCCCGAGGCCGCTTTCCGCCGCGGTTGCTTGAGAATTGCAATGATGCCCGAGGCCACCACCGGCAACGCCGGAACGAGCCACAGCGCTTTCGCGATCGTGCTCGCTGCCACCTGCGGAGTGAACGCGATTCCTTCTTGCATCACTCGCTCACCCCTTCATCCTGTTCATCTGTTCCAGATCGGTCGTTTTCGCGTGGCGATAAATCGAGATCACGAGTCCCAGGCCCACTGCGGCCTCGGCAGCCGCCACCGCAATCGAAAAAATCGCAAACATCATGCCCGTCAGCGTCTCCGGATGCGGCCCATAGCGCCAGAATGCGATCAGGTTCAGATTGGCCGCGTTCAGCATCAGCTCGATGCCGATCAGCACCAGGATCGCGTTGCGCCGCGTCAGCGCTCCCGCCAGTCCGATCGCAAAAACCAGCGCCGCCACCAGCAGATATCCCACAAGTGGAGAAGCCATCCCCATTACCTGGCCCCCTCTTTTTCATGCATCGCCACAATCACGGCGCCCAGCAGCGCCGCCGTCAGCAGCACCGCCACAATCTCCAGCGGCAAGACGTAACGGCCCATCAGTTCAACGCCGATCTGGTGCACCGTCACGCTCGGCGTTGCCATCTCCTGCGGCAACCACGGCGCTACGCGCAACACCGCCCACCCCAGCACTGCAAACACGGCCGCGGCAATCGCAAGACCTGCCGGCCATGTCTTGCTGAAAACGCCTTCCTTGGGCAGTTCCGACCCGCGCGTCAGCAGGATCGCAAACACCACCAGAATCGCCACCGCGCCGATGTACACAAGAATCTGCGCAAACCCCGCAAACTGCGCATCAAGCTGCAGGAACAGCAGTGCCAGTCCGAGAAACGCCAGCGTCAGCGCCAGCGCGCAGTGCACAAGGTTCTTCAGCAGAACAGCGGCCAGCGCTCCGCCAATCGTCAGCGCAGAAACTATATAGAATGCAAATCCCACTGGCCGCAGCTCCCTTCCTCGTCTGATTGAAAACCCTGGGTGCCCCATTCATGCGTCGGCTTTTCGACGCATGAGTGGGATAGCACTGATCTCAACCCAACACCATCCAGCCCCTCAATCCGCATAGCGATAGCTCCTCCGGCCGATCTGTTTCCTCTTCATGCCTTCCCAGCCGATCACCACATACGCCAGCGCAAGAATCGCCGAACAGACGACCCAGCGGAGCCAGCCCTCGCCCATGAACCGCCAGAGACCCGCCACGAACAGATTCAGCAGGCACATCGGCAGCACAAACTTCCATGCAAAGTTCATGAGTTGGTCCTGTCGCAGCCTCGGAAGCGTTCCGCGCAGCCATATGAACACGCAGATCGAAACGAACAGCTTTCCAAAGAACCATATCCACGACGGCACCCACGTCAGAAACGAGAACGGCGCCGACCATCCTCCGAGAAACAGCGTCGACCCCAGGCCTGAGATCGAAAGCATCGCCACGTACTCGCCGAGGAAGAACAGCGCAAACTTGAATCCCGAATATTCCGTGTGGTACCCCGCGACCAGTTCTGACTCGCCCTCGGGCAGATCGAACGGGGACCGGTTCGTCTCCGCCGTCGCCGCGATCGCATACAGCACAAACCCCGCAAATCCCCATGGCGTGAAGATGTACCAGTGCGGAAGACCGTGCGAATACTGGTTCTGCGCCTCGACAATCTTCACCAGTGACAGCGAACCCGTGATCATCACCACCGAAACGCTCGACAGCAGCAGCACGATCTCGTAGCTGATCATCTGCGCCACCGCACGCATTGCGCCAAGCAGCGAATACTTGTTGCGGCTCGACCATCCCGCCATGAACACCGACAACTCTGCGGATGCCCCCATCGCGAAGTAAAACAGCAGGGCGCTGTCCATATCCACCAGCACCATATTGCGGCCCATGGGCAGCACGGCAAATCCCATAAACACCGTAACGACCTGCGCAATCGGCGCCAGAAAATGCACTACGCCATCGGCGCTTGTCGGAACGATGTCTTCCTTGGTCAGCGACTTGATCGCGTCGGCTATCGGCTGCAGAATCCCGTACGGTCCCACGCGATTCGGCCCGAGCCGGTTCTGAATCCGTCCCACGCCCTTGCGCTCCAGCACCGTCGTCAGCGCAAACAGCGCAGGGTACACAGCCACGATCGCCACCACACTCAGCACCACTCCCGCCACGGTCTGCCACGATGCCGGCAGGTATCCCACCAGCCAGTGCTTCAGCAGGACAAAGATCTGGTCGAGCCACTCGATCATGGCCTGGGCTCTCCTTCAGCCGGCCCGGTCGCAGGCGCAGCCGTCGGAGCCTGCGCCGGCGTTGCCGCTGCTTTTGCTGCGGCCGCTTCTGCTGCGGCCTTCGCCTTGGCTTCCACCTTGGCCTTCTCCTCGGCGAGGCGTGCGTCCACTTCGGCAGCCTCGGTCGGATGGATCTTGTGGTAGTACTCATTCGATTTCGCCAGATTCTGGCGATCGAGCAGCAGTCCCCCGAAGCGATCATCGGTGGCCAGTTCGAACTCTGTGTCCATCTTGATCGCTTCGAATGGGCACACTTCAACGCAGATCTGGCAGCTCATGCACACCGAGATGTCGATATCGAACCGCGCCGGATAGATCTGCAGCTTGCCTACGTAATCCGGCTTCTTGTCCTTGCTCTTCTCGATGTAGATGCACTTGGGCGGGCACTCCTTCTCGCAGATCTGGCAGGCCACGCACCGAAGCCCCTTTTCCCAGTCCCCTCCGTCATAGACCAGAAAGGGGAAATTGCGCGAGTCCTCCGGCAGCGGCTCGCGCTCCTCGGGATACTCGACCGTCGTCAGTCTTTCTTTTGAGACGTAGCTTCCGGCGAAATTCTTCGCCGTCACCGCCAGTCCCTTCAGAATCCCGTCACCCAGCACCGAATGCCCTCCTGCCCTACTCCCTATTGCCTCTTGCCTATCGATCAACCTCGCCCAGCACAATATCCACGCTGCCAAAGATCAGCACCACGTCCGCGACATTGCTGCCCAGGCACATGTCTTCCAGAACCGTCAGGTTGATCAGGCTTGGCGGCCTCACGCGATATCGATACGGATTGGGCCCGCCATCGCTGATCAGGTAAAAGCCCAGTTCTCCCTTCGGCGCTTCAATGCGTCCGTACGCCTCACCCGCCTTCGGCCTGAAGTTCCTGATCTTCGCCTTCGGATCCATCACCGGTCCCGCCGGAATCTCCTTCAGCGCCTGCTCCAGAATTCCGATCGACTCCCTGATCTCCAGCACGCGCACCATGTACCGGTCGTAGATGTCCCCATGATCGCCAAGCGGCACGCGAAACTTGAACCGGTCATAGATCCCGTAGTGATCCACCTTGCGAAGGTCGTAGTTCACTCCCGAAGCGCGCAGCATCGGCCCCGTCACACCCGCATTCACCGCAAGCTCCGGCTTCAGCACTCCGACTCCCTGGCACCGCGCCATCAAAATCTCGTTCTCGGCCAGGAAGCGCTCAAATTCATCCGCAAACGCGGGCAGCCCGGCTACAACCTTGCATGTCTGCTCCAGCCACGCCGCCGATGGATCGACCCTGCATCCGCCAAAGCGCATGTAGTTGCACATCATGCGCGAACCCGTCAGGCCTTCGAACAGATCAAGAATCTTCTCCCTCTCTCGGAACGCATACATCAGCGGAGTGCCGCTCGCGCCCATCTCCTGCAGCAAAAAGCCGATCGTCGAAGCGTGATTCTGCACGCGCGTCAGTTCCGCCAGGATCACACGCAGATACTCGGCGCGCTCCGGGACCTCCTGCCCCGCCAGCTTCTCCACCGCCAACGCATATGCCCAGTTGTTCGAGAGCGAGCAGAAATAGTCCAGCCGATCTGTATAGGGCATCGACGCCAGGTAGCTTGCCTTCTCGGCGATCTTCTCGTGGTTGCGGTGCAGATATCCGAAGACCGGCTTCAGCTTGATCACACGCTCGCCATCCAGCACCACGTCCATCCTGAAAACGCCGTGGGTCGACGGGTGATGTGGCCCCATCGCCACCTCGAGCAGCTCGCCCTCGCCGTCTGCCTCAACCACCGGCGGCCGGTTCCAGCCCTCTACTCGCGCCGTCTTTGTCTCTGCAATCCCCATCGCGTCTCGTTCCCTGCTCCTTACTCCCTCGTTCCCTGCTTCTCCGTATGCGCCTTCGCCTTTGCCAGCACCTCGTCATGCGGCGTCGGCTCGTATTCGTAATCGTCCGGCTCAACGTAATCGCGCCGCATCGGATGATCCTTGAACTCGTCCCACATCAAGATTCGCCGCAGATCAGGATGCCCCTTGAACACGATTCCGAACAGGTCAAAGACCTCGCGCTCCTGAAACTCCCCCGACCTCCACACCGGTGTCAGCGACGGCATCTCCACCGCATCCGTCCGGTTCGCTGTTCGCATCCGGATCACCACCGGCCCGTACTTCTTTGCCATCGAATACAGGTGGTACACCGCTTCCAGGTATCCCGGCTCGACGCGTTTGCGCGTTTCCTCGACCGTCTCTTCCACCGTCTGCTCAACGCCGTCGACAGTCTTCGTCACGGGCTTCGTGACCCTAACCTTCTCGGCAATCTCTTTGTCCAGCCAGTCCACGCCAGTGACATTTGAAAGAAAATCGAGAGCCAGGTCCTCGTCGTCGCGCAAAAACTCCGCCGCCTGCACGGCGTGCTCCTGCGCCAGCAGCAGCGAATGCTGCCCGCTCAAGCCCGGATTCGGCACCACCGTCACCCCGGCTCCCGGCACCGCGGCCTCAATCGCCGCCTTGATTTCTTCCGCCGTCTTCAATGGTTCCCTACTCCCTGTTCCCTGCTCCCTCTCACTTGATCACCACCGGCACAGTCCACACGCCCGGATTCGATGACGGCTCCAGATCGTGCTCGCCAAACTCCGGCACCGGAAACTCGCCCGGCGCATCCTCATTCAAATGCCGTGGCCGCTCTTCTCCGGTCAGCGCCTGCGCATCGATCTTCTTCTGCAGCGTCATGAACGCCTGGATCAGCGCTTCCGGACGCGGAGGACACCCCGGAATGTGCACATCCACCGGAATGTACCGGTCGATCCCCTTCAGCACGTTGTATCCCTGCTTGAACGGCCCGCCCGAGATCGCGCATGCTCCCATCGCAATCACATACCGGGGCTCGGCCATCTGGTTGTAGAGCCGCACCACCTGCGGCGCCATCTTCTTCGTCACGGTCCCCGAAATGATCATCAGGTCCGCCTGCCTGGGCGACGGCCGAAAAACCTCCGCACCGAACCGAGCCAGGTCGTAGCGCGCCATCGTCGTCGCAATCATCTCGATCGCGCAGCACGCCAGCCCGAACTGCATCGGCCAGATCGAATTCTTGCGCCCCCAGTTGTAAAGCTCTTCGATGGTCGTGACGAAGACGCCCTGCTTGCCCAGTTCGATCTTCAGATTTCCATCCACCGCCATGGCAAACTCCATTCAGCTCTTAGCCGTTGGCTCTTGGTTTCATTTTGGAGCCGTCCGCCGCAATGCCGAAGCCAAGGGCTAAAGGCTGGACGTAGATCGCCTTCGGCCATCTATGCCCACGTCAGCACGCCCTTTGCCCACGCCCACGCGAGTCCCTCGATCAGCAGCAGCACAAACACCAGCATCGAAACGCACGCCGCCACTCCCAGTCCCGTGAATGCCACCGCAAACGGCAGCAGGAACACCGCTTCCACATCGAAGATCAGAAAGATGATGGCGTAGAGATAGTATGCCGAGCGGAACTGCACCCAGGCATCACCCTTCGACACCAGCCCGCACTCATAGATCGCATTCTTCACCAGATTGGGTTTTGCCGGCGAAAACACCTTCTGCCAGAGCCACGCCAGGCCCAGCGGCGCCAGCCCAAACCCGAGCGCAGCCACGAACAAAACGGCTATAGGAAAATAAGGACTTGACGCCATCGGAGGAACAGGAACTTACTCATCAAACCTAACAGTTTGGGGCCTGCTTTGGCCAAGCGCAAGTGCCCAGAAATTCCACTTCAGACTCATTTTTCTTCCACTCATCCCACCCTATGAACCGCTCGCTGCGTCATGGGTGGCAATCAACGAGCACCTCAAACTTTCGATGGTAGACAGCACAACCCTTGTTCCTGCTACCGTTCTTATGTCCCCTGACGCGGCTTCCCATCGGTGTGTCTGGTCAGGCTGGGATACGCATTCATCCGGGAGTTTCTCAAGAGATGTACAAGACTTCGGCGCGCGGCTGGGCATTCTTCCTGTTGTTTCTCGCCATGGCCCTCACAGTGACCCTGGCGGTCTCCGCTGCCACCGATCCCGCTCCCGGCCCCACGCCCGCCGCAGACGCGCCCATTGTCCCCGCCGCCTACACCGCGGGAATCAAAGTCACCGGACCCACGACTCCGTTTCATGACTCCGTCTCTGGCCGCTACAACTACTTCTTTGGCAAGGGGGCGCCTTTCCTCCCGTCAAACGCCATGTCGGCTAACGGCCAGTTCCTCAGCCCCAAAAGCTTCTACACGGCGCAGTACTGCGGCCATTGCCACCAGGAGGCCTACCACCAGTGGCGTCAGTCGGTTCACTCCAACAGCTTCCGCGCCCCGTGGTATCTGAAAAACGTCAACATGCTCATCGACGAGAAGGGCGTGCAGTTCTCGCGTCACTGCGAAGGATGCCACAACCCCGTCGCACTCCTCTCCGGCGATCTCTCGCAGGGCATGCCCAAAAAGCGCCCCTTCGAGGAAGAAGGCATCACCTGCTCCACTTGCCACTCGATCCAGTCGACCGACGCAACGGGCACTGGGAGCTACGTGATGGGAACTCCGTCCGTGCTCGTCGACGAAAAGGGCGACCCGGTCCTGCGTCCTGTGTCTGACGCTGAAATCCTTGCCCATCTCGATCGTCACTCCAAAGCCGTCATGCGACCGATTCTGCACACGGCCGAGTTTTGCGCCGCTTGCCACAAGGCCGCCATCCCGAACTCCCTTGACGACTACAAGTGGCTCCGCGCCTTCACCGTCTACGACGAGTGGCAGGGCGCCAGTTTCACCAAGCAATCGCCGCTTCCCTTCTATCGCAAAGACAAGGCATTCAGTTGCCAGACCTGCCACATGCCCCGCGAGACTTTGCCTTCCGGCTCGCAGGACCCCGGGGCCAAAGACGGAGCGCTCGTCTCGCATCGCTGGCTCGGCGGCAATTCCCTCATCCCGGCCTACTACAAGTACGACGAGCAGGGTGAGAAGCTCGCGAAGTTCCTTCGCGAAGGAGCGCAGGGCACCGGCGTCCTCAACGTGGACATCTTCGCACTTGAAAAAGAGGATTCTCCCGGCAACATCATCGCGCCGCTCGGCCTCATCAGCTTCTCGCTCTCCGCTGGCGAAACTCTCATCGCCGACGTCGTTATCCAGAACAAGGGCATCGCGCACTCCCTCATTCCTGAGCAGCGCGACTTCTACGAGGCCTGGGTCGACTTCACCGTGAAGGACGGCGCCGGCAAAACCATCGTCGAAAGCGGATTCGTCCGCCCCGACGGCAGTCTTGACCCTTCCGCCCACTCCTTTACCAGCCGCCTCGTCAACATCAAGGGCGAGTTGAACGACATCCACCAGATCTGGCACAACCGCGTTCTGGCCTACAACAACAGCATCCAGTCCGGCCGCTCCCAACTCGTTCGCTATCGCTTCCGCCTGCCCAGGAACATCACGGGAGCAATTACCATCTCCGCGGCCGTCAAGTATCGCCGTTTCAACCAGCACTTTATCGACTTCGCGATGGATCAGCCTGCCGGAAGGCATTTCCCGCAGCCGATCATCGAAATCGCATTCGCCACGCGTACGCTCCAGATCGGCCAGAACAAGCCGGTCCCCGCCGATCCCGGCGAAAATCCCGAGTGGATGCGATTCAACAACTACGGTATCGGTCTTCTCGATGCACTCCAGTACGAAGCATCCGTCAAGGCCTTCGAACACGTCGCTGCGCTGCGCCCCGACTACGCCGACGCTTACACGAACATGGCCATCGTCGAAATCTCATGGGAGCGGTACAACGACGCCAAGCCCGACCTCGAAAAAGCCCTCTCCCTGCTCCCAGGCGATCCGCGCGCCCTCTACTATCGCGCGATCGTTGAGCGCAATGCCGGCGAGATTCAGAAGGCCATCGATGACCTTCAAGCGATGCTCGCCGCCTACCCGCTCGCCAAGGACGGCCTTCGCGAGCTCGGCTTCAGCTACTACCAGCAGCACGACTATGCAAAGGCGCGCGAAATGTACGAGCGCCTCCGCGCCGTCGATCCCGACGACCTCGCCGCACACTACCAGCTCGCCATCCTCTACCGCCGCCTCGGCGAAAAAGACAAGGCAGCGATCGAGTCCGCCAAGTTCGCCGATCAGAAGGACGATCCCACCGCCAGCGCTTATGCCCTCGAATTCCTCCTCAAGCATCCTGAAGTGGCCAGCGAAAGCGTCACCTGGCACACCCATGACCTCACCGGTGACCCCATCAAACAGCCGGCAAAGATTGAATACCACTACATCCCCGGCGCGGGCCGCTAGCAGAGGGGCCAAAATCGACACCTCCAATGAGGTTGTCTGCCTTATTTCACCTTTTCGATCCCATGCACGCAAATCAAGGCTTTCGTTTGTCCAATCAAATTCGATCATCCACCTCCAGCAGTGCACTCCGAATCGGGTTAGACTCTCTTTACGCAAACGGCTTCCCCTCCAAGTCGTCATGTGCCAGCCAGCCCACTGGTGCAGGACGCCAAAGGCGTGGAACCCGCTTCTTTGAGTCTTTTGCTCTCCCACCACTTTGGTCTTGAGACTTGAAGGAGGAGTTTTTGGGAACGCGTAGGGTCATGCGTGTGCTCGTCGTCGACGACGAGCACCTGATTGCCGATACCCTTGCCTTGATCCTGAATCTCAAGGGGTTTGAGACAGTTGCGGTCTACAGTGGCCAGCAGGCAATTGATACCGCCCGCTCGATGCGGCCCCACATCGTTCTTTCCGACGTCATGATGAGAGGTATGGGCGGCATCGAAGCTGCGAGCGAGATTGTGCGCCTGCTGCCACGCTGTTACGTGGTCCTTTTCTCCGGCCAGGCATCCACCATCGACCTGCTCAAACGGGCCCGTGAAAGTGGCCACAACTGGGATGTCTGGCAGAAGCCGCTGCACCCCACCACCCTCGTCGAACGCCTAAACCATATCCAGGCAAAGCTCGACCAGGCCGGCGTCGAGTAGCGCTCTCCAATTCGGATGCACCAATCCCTAGTCCCTATCCCCTTGATCTCTCGTTCCCTGAAATTCCATATTTCACATCCAGAAACTCCCCCAGCTTCTCTGGAAGCGTCGGAACCAGCTCCTGCCACGTCACGACCTTGCACCGAACGCGCATCTCCGCACTCTTTACCGCCGCCATCACCCCGAACCACTCTTCGCGCAGATCCGGCCGCCGTTCGTCGTGAATGACGCAGAAGCTCGCGCCAACAGCGTAGGCCGCCAGCACATCGCGAATCAGTTGGTAGCTCGCGTACCCCGGCACCGTCGGCTGCAGCCTGTCCACACGCTCTTCAATCTCCGCCTGGAACGCTCGGGCCGTTTCTCCGTCATCCTCGCTTGGCGGCTCCCATTCCTGAGTGAACTCCTCCGCAAGCTCAACGGCCGCCCGTCTCCTCCGTGTACGGATCTCGATCTTTGGCAGCAGCTCCCGCTCGAAGACCTCATCGAGGTCCCGGTACGCCTCCACAAGCGTTGCTTCTCTGCACTGAAAGTCCGATTCCGTCAGCTTCGACTCCACCAGCAGGTCTCCCCAGCGCATGTCCACTTCAGTGCGGTCAAACCTCCCGTTGGCGAGCGGAACCCGCGCCTTCCACCCAAACACCGGCCTGGTTTCTCCATCAACCCCCAACATGCGCCGCACCGCTGACGCATCCGCAACGCCGGGCGTACAGAAGACGTTCATCAGCAGCGCATCGGAGCTTGTTGACGAATCCAGCTCGCGCCACCGCCGTCCCGGCTCCTCAGGGCAACGTGGCAGCGATCGTCCCTGCGCGTGAATTTTGTCGAACCGCCGCATCCAATCCGCTCTTGCCGCGATCGCAGCGTACGCAGGACTGAAGAAATTCCCATGCTTCCCGTTCTCCGGCGCATACACAATCACGGGATCCTCGCCATAACTCTCCACGTGCAGCCGGCCGCGAGCATACCTTCGGTTGCGCTCCCCAAGTTCGCTCCGCAGCGCGCTCGCATATCCCATCGCCATACGCTGTCCAGCTTAGAGCAACACGCAAAAACGATGAACCCGGTGCCCCATCTTTCCGCGGTCTCACCGGGGAAGGATGGGAATCGCGAACGCACCCGCTATCCCCACCCCTCCACTTAAAGATGGACGCAGCCCAAGCAACGCGCATGAGAAAATACCCCTCGTGATCATGCGGTCGAAGCTCTCTTCCCTTTTTCTGGCTTTTCTCGCGATTGCGTTGTTCGTCGCAGCTCCAGGCCTTTTCGGGCAAAACAAGAAGGAAGCGGCGATGGCTGGTGCGGTGCTCTTTCGCGACCGGGGCTGCACCTTTTGTCATGGTGCCGGCGCCGTGGGCACCAGCAAGGCTCCCGCGCTCACTGGCCTCCCCACCGACAAGACCTGGACAACGGAAAAGATCACCGACCAGATCCTCAACGGCGGGCGGAAGATGCCGCCATTTCGCGATTCCGTGACGGATGAAGAAGTGTCGGACCTGATCGCCTATCTTCGGGC
>Ga0335077_10009234_pt1 | contig 12233 bp, 9 predicted proteins | sample Lox_Sample_31_FD_207151 | JGI IMG/M metagenome (GOLD analysis project Ga0335077, IMG submission 207151) | Soil microbial communities from Loxahatchee National Wildlife Refuge, Florida, United States - Lox_Sample_3.1 | ecosystem: Environmental > Terrestrial > Soil > Wetlands | place: USA: Florida...
CGGCGTACCAAGATCTTCCCGATCATGCACCTCGTCGTCATCCGCAACGACGTCTACGAGAAGAACCCGTTCGTGGCGACGAGCCTCTACGACGCGTTCAACGCCGCCAAGGACTGGGCGCTGGAAAAGATGCGCTATTCCGGCACGTTGCGTTACATGCTGCCGTGGCTGCCCGATGACGTGGCCGAGATCGACGACCTCTTTGGCGGCGACTGCTGGCCCTACGGCGTCGAGCCGAACCGGCCGACCCTCGAGGCGCTGGTCACGTACATGGCCGAGCAGGGTTTGATCGCAGACCCCGTTCCGATCGAGAAGCTGTTCGTGCCGACCTACGGGTAGGGAAGGAGAGGCCATGCGGGTCCTGATCACCGGCGGCATGGGCGTCATCGGCGCCGAAGCGAGCCGCAAATTCGTCCGCGAAGGCCATCGGCCGGTGCTCTATTCGCGCCACCGCGACGAATCCCTGATCGGCGACATCGTCGACAGGGTCGACATCGAGCTCGGCTCGATCCTCGACCGCGGCCGCCTCGCCGAAGTCATCAAGGCGCGCGGCATCACCCATGTGGTGCACACCGCCGCCTATATCGGCGCGCTGTCGGCGAGGTTTCCGGCCGAGAGCGTCGAGATCAACGTGATGGGCACGGTCAATGTGCTGGAGGCGGCGCGGGCGGCCAATGTCCAGCGCGTGGTCTATACCAGCGCCAAGGGCGTCTACGGCCCGATGCTCGGCGAGTACGGCGCACCGACCTACAAGCTCGTCACGGAGGACCACCGCAAGGAGCCGAAGCGCATCTACGATTCGGCAAAGCTGATGGGCGAGCAGGCGACGCTCTATTGGGGCGCGCAAGGCCTCGATGTCGTGGTGCTGCGCTTCGCCACCACCTACGGCCCGGGCAAGACCGCGCGCCACGGCAATATGGGCGTGACCAGCCAGATCGTCGAGCAGCCAGCCCGCGGCGAGCCGTTCCGCCTCGCCCAGGGCGCCGATGAGAAAGATGACTTCATCTACAACAAGGATTCCGCGCTCGGCATCTATCTTGCGGCGACGGCGAAGAGCCTGACCAGCCGCGTGTTCAATATCGGCACCGGCGTTGGTTCCACGCTGCAGGACTTTGCCGCCATCCTGCGTCGGCATCTGCCGAACGCCGTAATCGAGATCGGACCGGGCTTGAACTTCCTCGGCTCGCCCTATCCGATGTGCGGCATCTACGACATTTCCCGCGCGCGGAATGAGCTCGGATACCGGCCGCAATACGATCTCGAACGCGGCAACGCCGATTATCTGGAAAGCCTGCAGCGGCTGAAGCTGCAGGCCGCATAGGTCCTATGGCGGAAACTCGGAAGCGAACCGTGCGCACGCGAACTCCCTCTCCCCAGAGAGGAGAATTCCGACTATGAGGCCCGAGCCCCTTCACCTCGGCCCTCTCCCCTGCGGGGAGAGGGAGAAGAGAGGCCATCATGCGTAACATTCTCGAACTGCCTCGTCTCTCACTCAAGGAGCGCGACCGGCGCTGGACCGCCGTGCGCAAAGAGATGGACGCCCGCGGGCTCGACTGCCTGGTGCTGTGGGGCTGGCCGCTGATGTGGGACTTCTGCATCGCCAATGCGCGCTATCTCTGTCCGGTCGGCGGCAATGCCGAATTCAACGTGCTGGTGTTTCCGCGCGACGGCGAGCCGACCTCGTTCGTGCTGATGCCGACCTTCCTCGACGGCTGGCGTAGCGCGCAAGATTGGGTCGGCGACATTCGCGCCCGCAAGAGCACCTGGGCCGACAGCGTCGCCGCGCGCCTCAAGGAGCTGAAGCTCGACAAGGGCCGCATCGGCATGGATGGCCTCGCCGGCCCGCTCGATCCCGACGGCTGGCTACCGCACAGCGTCTATGTGCGGCTGCAGGAGCTGCTGCCGGGCGCCGCGCTCGTCGCGCTCGACGATATGCTGGAGAAGGTGCGCACCATCAAGAGCAACGAGGAACTCGACATCCTCGCCAAGGCCGCCGAGATCGGCGACCTGATGCTGGCGGCGTGCCGCGACACCGCGCAGCCCGGCGTCAAGGAGTGCGAGGTCTACGGCCACATGATGGAGACGATGATTGCCCAGGGTGGCGAAGAGCCGACTTTGTTTCTGTGGGCCTGCGACCGCCATCCCTATCCGCATCCGTTCCGGGTGCCGACCACGCGCAAGCTCGAGCGCGGCGACGTCATCATCTGCGAAATCCATCCGAAGATCGGCGGCTATTTCACCCATGTCGAACGCACGTTCTGCCTTGGCGAGCCGGAAGCAAAGCAGCGCGAAATCTACGACGGCTGCGTCGCCGCCTACGAGCGCGGGCTGAAGGAATTCGGGCCGGGCCGCAAAATCTCAGATGCCATGGCCGCGGTGAAGCAGACCATCGAGGAGCGCAAGCTCGCGATCTGCGAGACCGGCATCCACGGCCACGGCCTCGCGTCGCTCGAATATCCGCGCTACCGGTTCCATGCGCTGCGGGCCGACCAGGACGCGTTGAAGGTCGTCGGCGACGAATTCCGCCCTGGCATGGTCTTCGCCTTCAATATCGACCTTTACGATCCCGCATGGCGCAACGGCGAGACCGGCTGCGTCTTTGCCGAAACGGTGCAGATCACGCCGACCGGCGCCGAGCGCATGCACACCTTCTCAACCAGGTTCCAGACGATCACCTGCTGAGCGCTAGACCGCCTTCAGGTGTGCGTCGCGGCGCTTAAACAGCTCATCATCCGCATAGCCCATGGCCTCGGGCCGGCCGCGGCCGAGCATGATCTGCACGTAGACCGGCTCAAGCCCGGCGTTGTGGTAGCCGTGGATCACGCCCGCGGGACAGGCGATGCACTCCCAGGGGCCAAGCTTGGTGACGACCTGGCGGCCGCTCTCATCCTCGACGAACACGTCGAGGATGCCTTGCAGCACGAAAAAACACTCCTCACATTCGTGGGTGTGCGCGGCGTTGCCCTGGCCCGGCGGCACGTAGACGATCGAGAGCGTGAAGTTCTTGGCCGGAATGACGGTCGGATCGTCGTGCTTGCCGGAACCGCCGGCGCCAATGAAGCGGTGCTGGGCGCGCCTGTACGGATCGACTTTGGCATCCTCGAACGCCGCCCAATCCGCCGTCTTCTCGCGAAAGCGACCTACGTATTTCTTCATGATCTCTTCGAGCGGTACGCCTTCAAGCTCCTTCGGGCGCGGATGGCGAGCGACGGTCATGGCTAGCTCCTGATCTTGGGCGGCTTGGGTCGGAGTCTAGGCGAAGCATTCCAGCCTGTCATGCCCCGCGCAGGCGGGGCATCCAGTAGCCACCGCCCCCGCCGGGAGGACTGTAAGTACTGGATCATCCGCCTTCGCGGATGATGACGGACAAGGCTACTGCCGCGCGTCTTGGATGAGCTGCCAAATCCGCGACGGCGACAGCGGCAGATCGCGCGGCTCGACGCCGAACGACGACAGCGCATCGGCAATGGCGTTGGCGATCACGCCGCCGACCGGAATGATGCCGCCCTCGCCGGCACCCTTGGCGCCGAGCGGATTGATCGGCGACGGATGCGACTCCATCACATAGCCGCGGATCTGCGGAAAATCGCTCGCGGTCGGGATCAGGTAATCGGCGAGCGAGCCGGTGAGCAGTTGGCCGTTCTCGTCGTAGGCAAGATGCTCGAGAAACGCGCCGCCCAGCCCCTGCACCACGGCGCCGACCAGCTGGCCCTTCAGGGTCAGCGGATTGATCATGCGACCGCAATTCTCCACGGCGACGTAATCGATCAGCTCCACCGCGCCGGTTTTGGCATCGACAGCCACATGGGCCGCGTGCGCGCCATAGGCCCAGGTGTGCTTGTGGTTGGAGAACGCGCCCTCGATAGACAGCGGCTGCGGCGCGAGCTCCGCCCACGCGACCGATTTACCGTCGGGCGCGGTGGCGCGGCCGTCGGCGAGCAAAACCTCGGCGGCGCCGCAATTGAGCCGCCGCGCCGCCTCGGCGCACATCGCGGCCTTGAGCTTTGTTGCGGCGTCAAGCACCGCCGAGCCGCCCATAACGATCGAGCGCGAGTGATAAGAGCCGTAGCCGTCGCTGACATAGGTGGTCGAACCGTGGAACACGTTGTTGATGCGGTCCATCGGCATGTCCATCGCGTCGGCAGCGATCTGCGCGAACGCCGTCTCCAGCCCCTGACCGACACCCGACGAGCCCATATAGACCGTCAGCGTACCGTCGGTTTCCAGAACGAGCCGCGCGCTCTCCTTCGGTCCGGCGGCGCCGCCCTCGATGAAGCAGCAGGCCGCAAGGCCGTGATAGCTGCCGTCGATGCAACGGCCTTGGAGCTTTGTCTTTTCGGCCCAGCCGAACTCGGCGAGGCAACGGTCCAGCGTCGCCTGATAATCGCCGCTATCGAGCTCGTCCTTGCTCGGAAACGGCGCGATGGCCGCGACCGCGTAGGGCATTTCGTCGGCAGCGACGAGGTTGCGGCGGCGAAACGCGACGCGATCGATGCCGAGATCGCGCGCCACCATGTCGAACAGCCGCTCGCGGAAAAAATCAGTCTCGAAGCGGCCGGGGCCGCGATAAGTGCCGACCGGCGTCTTGTTGCTGAGAAGGAGCGTGACGTCGAGGTCGATGTTGGGAACACGATAGGCGCCCGACATGAATTGCGCGATGTTACGCGCGCCGACCGCACCGTTGGTGCGCATGTAGGCGCCCATATCGACGAAGGCGTGGCCGCGCAGGCCGAGGATGACGCCGTCGCGGGTGCAGGCGATCTCGACATCGCAGGCGGCTTCCCGCGCGTGGTTCATCGTCATCAGATGCTCGCGACGGTCCTCGGTCCATTTCACCGGGCGGCCGACGTGGCGTGCGGCGAACGGGATGAGAAAATCTTCCGGATAAAATTCGCCGCGAGCGCCAAAGCTGCCGCCGACGTCGTACTCGATCATGTCGATCGCGTCCTCGGCAAGGCCGAGCTGCTTGGCGAGGATGCGGCGGTTCGCGAACAAGACCTTCGCCGCGCCCGACACCGTCATGCGGCCGCGCGCCGCATCCCATTCGGCAAGGAGCCCGCGCGGCTCCATGGGCAGCGCGGTGTGGCGCTGCGTGTTGAAACGCTCGCGCCGCGTATAGGGCGCGTCCTTGAACGACGCCGCCGCATCGCCACGCACGGCGCGGAAAACCATGGTGACGTTGCTGCCTTTGTTCTCGAACAACAGCGTCTCGTTGGCCGCCGAAGCCTGCCAGTTGGAAACAGCCGGCAGCGGCTCGATGTCGACGTCGATGGCGCTCAAGGCATCTTCCGCAATGGCGGCGCTGTCGGCGAGAACCATCGCCAGTGCCTCACCGACATAGCGGACCTTGTCGCGAGCCATGACCGGCTGGCCGAACGCTTCGAATTCCGGCATCGGCTGCAGCCGCATCGGCACGAGCGGTACTGGCGTGCCGAGATCGGCCGCGGTGATGACCGCATGCACGCCGGCAATTTTCCGCGCCGGCGATACGTCAATGCTGCGGATGCGGCCGTGGGCGACGCTGCTGCGCAGGATCGCCGCGTGCAGCATGTCGTTACGCGCGAGATCGTCGACGTATTGGCCGCGGCCGCGGACAAAGCGGAAGTCTTCCAGCCGCTCGATCGGCTGGCCGACAAACGCATTCACCGTCCTCATGCGCCGGTCCCGCCGCGCTTATAGGCCGCGCGGGCGTCAAGCACCGCCTCGATAATGGGAATATAGCCGGTGCAGCGGCAAAGATTGCCCGACAGCACTTCGCGCACGCGATCCGCATCGCAGTCCGGCTCTTCGCTCAGCAAAGCGTGCGCCGTGGTGATCATGCCCGGCGTGCAGAAGCCACATTGCAGCGCGTGATGCTTGCGGAACGACGCCTGCAGCGGCGTCAGCCCTTCGTCGCGCGACAGGCCTTCGACGGTGACGACTTTGGCACCCTCGGCCTGGACCGCAAGAATGAGGCACGAGCGCACCGCGGCGCCGTCGACCAGCACGGTGCAGGAACCGCAAATGCCATGCTCGCAGCCGACATGGGTGCCGGTGAGCCGCAGATGGTGGCGCAGGCAGTCGGCCAAGGTCAGCCGCGGCTCGACCTCGACGCTGACCGACTTGCCGTTGACCTCGAATGTGACCGGCATGGCTTTGCCGCTACGCCGCCGCGCGGCGCAGCGCGCGCTCGACCATGACGCCGACCAGGGCCTTGCGATAGGCGCCGCTGGCATGAATGTCGTCGGCCGGATCAACCGAAGCCGAGGCCGCCGTTTCCGCTTTGGCGATAATCGCCTCGTCGACGGCATTGCCGTTGAGCGCCTGCTCGACTGCGGCAAGCCGCAGCGGCCGGTCGGCAACGCCGATGGCGCCGACATGGGCGTTCTTCGCCTTGCCGCCGTCCTCGTCGTAGAACAGCATCGCGGCGGCGAGCGCGAAGTCGCCGCGGCGGCGGGCGAATTCCTCGAAGCCGAAGCGGCGCTTGGCCGGCCAGGCCGGGAAACGGATTTCGCTGATGATCTCGTCGGGCTTGAGCGCCGTGATCAGCGGGCCCTGAAAGAAATTCGCCGCATCGATGGTCCGCATGCCGGACTTGCCGATTGCGACAATCTTCGCCTCGCAGGTGATGACGATGCCCGGCAGCTCCGCCGCCGGATCGGCGTGCGCCAGGCTGCCGCCGACAGTGCCGCGGTTACGGATCTGATAATGGGCGACGTGCTGGACCGCCGCCACCAAAAGCGGATGGGCCTTGGCGAGCTTCGCGTCATCGAGAATGTCGCGCCAGCGCACCATGGCGCCGAGCGTGACGCCGTCCGGGCCAATCTTGATCTGCCGCAGTTCGGCAAGCTTGCGCAGATCGACCAGCAGCGCCGGCGAAGCGACGCGGAACGCCAGCATCGGCACGAGACTCTGGCCGCCGGCCAGCGGCTTCGCCTCGCCGTCGTGAGCCGCGAGCAACGCAACCGCTTCGGCAACCGTCGTCGGGCAGGCGTATTCGAATGGCGGGAGTTTCATGCCGTCACGTTAGCGCGCGGACGCGTCCTGTATCAACTGCCAGACCCGCGGCGGCGTCAGCGGCAGTTCGTGCAACGCGACGCCAAGCGAACTCAGCGCCGCGGCGACCGCATTGCCGATCACGCCGCCGACCGGAATGATGCCGCCTTCGCCGGCGCCCTTGGTGCCGAGCGGATTGAGCGGCGACGGCTTCTGCTCCAGCGCCACGGCGCGGATGCTGGGAAAGTCGCTCGCCGTCGGCAGCAGGTAGTCGGCGAACGAGCCGGTCAGGAACTGACCGTCATCGTCGTAGATGAAGTGCTCGAGTAGCGCGCCGCCGAGACCTTGCACCACGGCGCCGATGCATTGGCCGTGCAAGGTCAGCGGATTGACGATGCGGCCGACATCCTCGACGGCCACATAGTCGAGCAGCTCGACCCGGCCGGTTTTTGGATCGACCGCCACATAGGCTGCGTGGGCGCCGTAGGAATACGTGCGCTTGTTGCTGGCATGAGTGCCGTCGGCGGAGAGCCCGGCAAATTCCTTGAAGTCGAGGGCGCCGCGGTTCGGCCCGACGACCATGCCGTTGTCGATTGCGACCGCGCCGACGGCGCAGCCGAGGCGCTGCGCGGCGGTTTCGCGAATGGCAGCGCGCAGCTTGTTCGCCGCGTCGACGATCGCCGAGCCGCCCATGACGATGGAGCGCGACGAGAATGAGCCGAACCCTTCGCTCACATAATCGGTCGAGCCATGGAACACGTTGGCGATGCGCGTCATCGGCAGTTCGAGCGCATCAGCGGCGATCTGCGAGAACACAGTCTCGACCCCCTGCCCGACCGACGACGAGCCGACATAGACCGAGATCCTGCCGTCGGGCTCGATGACGAGTCGCACGTTCTCGCGCGGCCCGGTGCCGCCGCCTTCGAGATAACAGCCGACGGCGATGCCATGGTAGCGGCCGTCGATCAGCTTGCCCTGCAGCTTCGCGCGCTCCGCCCATTTGAACTCGGCGAGGCAGCGGTCGAGTGTCATCTGATAGTCGCCGCTGTCGCACTCGCTGACGATATCGAGCACGTGCACCTTGGCGAGCGCATAGGGCATCTCGCTTTCGGCGATCAGGTTGCGGCGGCGGAATTCGACCCGGTCGATGCCGAGATCGGCCGCCGCCATGTCGAGCAAGCGCTCCCGGCAGAAGTCCGCTTCGAAGCGTCCCGGCCCGCGATAGGTGCCCGACGGCGTCTTGTTGGTCACCACCATGGTCACGTCCATGCGCACATGCGGGATGCGGTACGGCCCGGACATGGTTTGCGAGATATTTCGCGACTGCGTGGCGCCGTTGGTGCGGACGTAGGCGCCGAGATCGGTGTAGGCGTGGCCGCGCAGCGCCAGGATGGTGCCGTCGCGGCTGCAGGCGATTTCCAGGTCGCACGCGGCGTCGCGGGAGTGGCTGAGCGACATCAAGTTCTCGCGCCTGTCCTCGGTCCATTTCACCGGCCGGCCGGCGACGCGCGCCGCAAACGGAATGAGAAAATCCTCAGGATAGAATTCGCCGCGGGCGCCAAAGCCACCGCCGACGTCGTATTCCAACATGCGAACGGAAGCTTCGGGCAGGCTCATCATCTGCGCCAGCGCGCGGCGGTTGTTGAACGGAACCTTGCAGACGCCGGAGACGGTGACGCGTGCCTTCGCCTCATCCCAACTGGCGACGAGCCCGCGCGGCTCCATCGGCACGGCGCCATGGCGCTGCACCGAGAAGAATTCGCGGCGCACGTAAGGCGCGGTCTTGAACGCCGCATCGACGTCGCCGCGGGTCGCCGTGATGGTGCCGGCGATGTTGCTGCCGGTGTGCTCGAACAGCAGGCTCGCGCCGTTGCGCGCGTCGTCGCGATCAACCACCGCCGGCAGCGGCTCGATATCGACCGCGATTGCCTCGAGCGCGTCTTCGGCGAGCGCGACGCTGTCGGCGACCACGACGGCTATCGGCTCGCCGACAAAGCGCACCTTGTCGGCGGCGATGATCGGCTGCACGTAAAGCTTCGACGACGGCAGCGGATCGTGGCGCAGCGGAATGGTCGGTATCTCGCCGATATCGGCCGCGGTGATCACCGCGTGGACGCCAGGCCGCGCCAGCGCCGCCGCCGTATCGATCTTGCGGATGTGGCCGTGGGCGACGGCGCTGCGCAGGAACACCGCATGCAGCATCCGTTCGTCGGTGAGATCGTCGGTGTATTGGCCACGCCCGGTGAGGAAGCGAAGATCTTCCAGCCGCTCGATCGGGCTGCCGATAAAGGCGTTGGTGGCACGGCGGGTCGGCGCGGTCATAGGACGATTGTAGCATCCAGATTGAGGAGCGCGCGCGCCACGCTGAGTGCCGCAAGCGCCGAAGTTTTCGGATTGGTGCGCGACGGCTTGCCTTGGAGCTGGATGGCGAAGCGGCCGGCCGCGCCTTCGGCCTCGATCTCGTGCACATTGCCCGGCGCCTCGGGATCGGCGACCAGCTCGACCTCGGTGTTGTCGAAGCCGAGGCCGGCCAGTGCGACGGCCGCCGCGACATTGGCATTCTGCGGGTACATGCGCGCCGCTTCGCCGGCGGTGCCGCGATAGAGCACGGTGTGGCCTGTCAACTTGTCGAGGTCGGCGACCTTCTCCGCTGGCGAGCCGCGCCATGCTGCCGGGGGTTTCCGCGAGCGGTAGCGCACGGTGGTGAGCCCGCCGAGGCGCATGGCGGCGATCGCGTCGATGCCGCCGATGGCGCCGGCCGGCAGCAACATGCGGCTCTTGCCCTCTTCCGCCGCGGCCCTGAGCTTTTGCAGCAGCGCCGGATCGGCCAGCGCGCCGACTGAAATCACGAGCAGATCGATGCCGCGGCGCAAGACCTCGGGACCATGCGCGGCGACCGCTTGTTGTCCCGCCACCTCGGCGACGATGGTCGGCGCCAGCGCGAGCAAATCCAGAAGCGATTCCACCACCGCAATATCGCCGAGCGCGGCACGCGCCTGCGCCACGCGGCCAGGCCGGCATAGCGCGCCGACGACTTTTCCAGCTTCGCCGGCCGCGCGCAGCGCCGCGATCGCGTCGCGGGCGATGCCACCATAGCCGATGAGCGCGACCGCCACGCTCAAGCCTTGGCCGCGCGGGGCTTCGATTTCGGGCCCATCGGCTCGGGATGGAACGGACCGTCGCGCATCTCCAAATACGCCTTCAGCCCGCCGGCGCGCTGCGCCTCGAACAGCCGCTGGCGATCTTCGTTGTGGGAAGAATGCACCAGCGCGCCGAGCGTGCCTTCGAGCAGCAGCGCCGCATGCAAGCCCGACGCCTGCAAGCCCTGCATGGCGATGGCTTTGTTGAGCCGGATCGATGGCTCCGGCACCATGGCGATGCGGTTCGCCAGCGTTCGCGCCCGCGGCATCAGCTCGTCATGCGGCACCACCTCGTTGACCATGCCGATGCGCAAAGCCTCGTGGGCGTCGAAGTGATCGCCGGTGAGCGCCCAGCGGTTCGCGACCTTCCAGCCGCACAGGGCGGTGAGCAGGTAGCTGGTGTTGGAGACCTGGCGCACTTCCGGCTGGGCGAACACCGCCTTGTCGGAGGCGATCGTGATGTCGGCGGCAAGCTGATACCAGAAGCCGCCGCCCATGGCCCAGCCGTTGACTGCGGCGATCACCGGCTTGCCGAGGCTCCACATATGCTCCCAGTGGTTGACGCGGCTGCCGTCGAGGCGCTGCCAGTGCTCGATATATTCGGCGTGGCTCTTGCCGGTCGGATCGAGCGGCCGCACGCCCGAGACCGGCGCCGCCTGCTGATCGTAGCCGGCGGAGAAGGCGGCGCCGGCGCCGGTGAGGATGATGGCGCGCACGGCGCGGTCGGCGTCGGCTTCGTCCAGCGCCCGGTGGATTTCCGCTTCGAGATTGCGCGACAGCGCGTTCATGCGGTCGGGCCGGTTCAGCGTGATGGTCGCGACCTTGCCGTCAACGGCATAAAGCAAATCCTGATAGCTCATGGACAATTTCCTCCCGCTGGGCCGTTGGCCGCTTCGTGCAAAGCTACACTGCGGCGCGCATGAGCGGGAGCGCCCCCGGACCGGCCATTCCCGCATGGCTGCGCCGCAGAGTGGCAGTGGTATCGGCCGAATTGCCGTGTGCATCGCGGCCGATTGCTGCTAGGTTTGCCGGCACGCGCCGAGGCCGCGATCACGCGCCCGCTCCACCGACGGAGGAACACGATGCTGACCAAGACGCCGCGCAACGGCAAGAACGGAAAGCGCATTTCGCAGGTCACCGAGCTGCCGAAGATCAGCACCACCACCGACACCCGCGAGATTCTCGCCCACGCCGCCAAGGAAGCGCGACAGGACAATTACTTCATCGTCGACGTCGATGCCCACGTCACCGAAACGGCGTTCTGGCCGGACGTCATCGACCGCATGGAGAGCGACGTCTACAAGCAGATGGCGCGGTCGTTCAAAGAGCGCGGCGGCGCGCCGGGACTGCTGAACTCGACGCCCGGTATGCTCTACCAAGATGTCGGCGGCCGCATCCCGCATCAGCAGCGCCTCGGCGAGGCGGTGTCCGGCGGCCGCACCCACGCCCAGGTGACGCTGGTGCAGCGCGCCATGGACTCGCTCGGCATCGATTACATGGTGGTGTTCCCGACCCCGATGCTGGTGCTCGGCATGCATCCGCAGGTCGAGGTCGAGGTCATTGTCGGCAACGCCTTCAACAAGTGGCTGACCGAGGAAGTCTTGCCGCAAGAGCCGCGCATGAAGGCGATGCTCTATCTGCCGTTCAATCATCCCGAGGCCTGCGTCAAGGCCGTCGAAATGTACGCCGACAATCCGAGCGTGATCGGCTTCTCGGTTACTTCGACACGCTTCCGCGCCGTCAATCACGACAGCTACATGCCGCTCTATTCCGCCATCCAGGCGACCGGCAAGCCGCTGGCATTCCATTCCGGCTTCCACTGGGGCGACCAGTCGATGCAGCAGTGCAACCGCTTCATCTCCATGCACGCCATCTCGTTCGTTTACTACAACATCATCCACATGACGAACTGGATCATGAACGGCATGCCGGAGCGCTTCCCGAAGCTCAAGGTGATCTGGATCGAGAGCGGGCTCGCCTGGATTCCGTTCCTGATGCAGCGGCTCGATTCCGAATACATGATGCGCTCGTCGGAAGCGCCGCTGCTCAAGCGCAAGCCGAGCGACTACATGCGCGAGATGTTTTATTCCAGCCAGCCGCTGGAGCGCTCCAACATCG
>Ga0335077_10009235_pt1 | contig 12233 bp, 14 predicted proteins | sample Lox_Sample_31_FD_207151 | JGI IMG/M metagenome (GOLD analysis project Ga0335077, IMG submission 207151) | Soil microbial communities from Loxahatchee National Wildlife Refuge, Florida, United States - Lox_Sample_3.1 | ecosystem: Environmental > Terrestrial > Soil > Wetlands | place: USA...
AATCCCACCACGATGACCCGGTCGTCGACCGGCGTGTTCTCGCTCGTCCGATCATGCATACACACTTGGCGCAAGGCGTTTTTGACTTGTGCGTCCAAAGTAACGTCGTTGCATACCGATGGAAACGTCCCTGATGTCTGTAGTGCAGGCGGTTGGCTGCAACTTGGGAGGGTTGTATCACTCGCCCTCGCAAGAAGCGAAAAGAGCAGTGCGACCGCCAAAGCAACAGAGGCACGAAAGTCAATCCGGCAAGATACGGGTTCTGAAGGTTTCACTGAAATATCCTTGAAAGGGCCATCGGGCGTCGATCATGTATTTACTTCGCATTGCTGCCTCGAACGTGCAGGCAAGCGGAGCCTGACAGTCCAAAAAGTCTATTGCTTGCGATCTTGGATAGCTGAAATGTTCACAATCGCGAGCTTGAGAAGGAAGATGTTCATCAGAGTGGCAGGTTGCAGATTTCGTCGCGCGCGAGGGTCCCGGTTGCGGTGAGGGTCAAGGCAGTGCCACTGGCGTGTTGCTCACCGGAAACTGGATCAACTCCCTTGTTGGGCCATTCAATCGGCGAGACCAGAAGTTCTCACAGGCAGGGATGTGTCTCACCTCTCGAGCCAAAAGCCGGCGTCCCGGGAAAGGCGCTCCGTTCCGTGCAGAGACTGCTGACCTGAAGACCTGCCCTCCGCCATGATTACGTGGCGGGAACTTGCCGCGTGTGTGGCAATTGCCGCAAACGCGTCAATCTTCGAGGGCGGTCGAATGTCTGGGCTGTTGTCATCTGCTTTCGATTCAGCAGGTCTCTAGCTCTTCCTCGAATGGCCGATCACTTGCTACGCATACGGGTTATGTTACGAATCACATTGCCGTCAGCCGACCGATCAGGAATCTTCGTTCTCGAAGGAAGACTGGCCGGTCTTTGGGCGCATGAGCTTCTGCGGGTCGCTCGAGAGTCGGCTCAAGACCTCGGAGACATATTCGATTTGCGGGAGGTCTTTTACGTCGACTCATCCGGCGAGGAGGCATTGCGCATCCTGAGCCGGTGCGGTGCCAGGTTTATCACTGACTCTGCATACGGAAAGGACCTCTGCAAGCGACTACGGCTCCGCAGGATTCCCGCTTCTGAGATGCGCGACCGCCAGAAGGTCGAAGAATCCGAGGTTCATTGTGGCCCCGGGCACTTGCCGAGAACCCCTAAGGGCGATCCTTCAGGCGCCGAAGTTTTGGATCATCAGCCGCCGCGCTCCAGACAGTGAGTGATCAGATGTATTTCGAAAAACCCCTGGCGCTCCCGGTCGGCATGCCGGAAGTTGGAGAGTCGGCGATTACAACGAATGTGCCAGGGGTTGTAGAATCCGTGCCAGATGGCCCCCAATTCATTCGATGGCCCGACGGTTCTGTCACGTTTCCTTTCGGTTGGATACGAGACAACGATGAATACATCGCGCCGCGCAAGGAGATTCAGCCCAGCCGGTGCAGGCGTATTCATCTTGGATCAGCCGATGAGAACAAAACAGACCATCCACATCGAGATTAGGGACCCGGAACCCACTGTAGCCTTCCAGGTAAGTCTTCCGAGGAGAATTGTGATGATCTCGCTTCCTTCTTTCGGAAGCTAAGCTCGATCCTGTACTGAGTTGGGAGCAGATCGGCATCTTAGAAGCCTCAATCACCCGCGACTGCGAAAGGGACCCACGCATACGCACCTGAATCGACAGTGATTCTCGAACTGATCGCGGCCATGCTCTCCCCTTTGTGACTAGTTGCCCGAAAAGAAGGTTGTCGGAATAGAGCAGACCGTGAGCGTTACGTGAACCACAGGAGAAACTCACCGAACTAAATCGCGCCAACGGGGATCTCTGCTTCGACTGGGGCGGGCGGCAGAGTAAAGTGGAATGTCGCACCGTTTCCGGCATCCCCGTCTGCCCAGATTCGGCCGCCATGCGACTCGACGATGGATTTGCTGGTGGCCAGACCCATGCTGCTGCCTTGCGGCTTGGTCGTGAAGAATGCATCGAAGATCTGGTCGGCTTTGCCGGGAGGCAGTTCGGGACCGGTGTCATTTACGGAAATCTCGATTCGTCCGTCGGGGCGGATATCCGATTTGACTGCCAGCACGCCCCCGGTGTCGTTCGTTCCTGGATCTGTGTCAGGTCGGGCGGGTCGCGGTGAAGACAATGCAGCGCCAGGTCGGCGTTCATGAGACAAGGATGCCTTCCTGAGGATCGCGGCCGCGCCGGTTCCCGATATCGTCACCACCTCCAGCAATCCCGCCCACTGGCTGGACCCACTCTCCGGCGAAACGTCCGCGTTCAAGATGAAAGACGCGGGTCCGGCGAATGGAATTGTCATTCGGCCGGCATTTGACCTCCATCATCAACACTATTCCGTCTACTGGCACCTTCGCAAAGACACCGTCCTGACGAGATAAGAGAGCTCACACATCATTGATCCAAAAGCTCAAAACTCCTCAGTTTCGAAGCGACGCATGCGCCGGCAACGCAACGTACTCTGTCCCGGTTGGCAATGTGCCTGAAACTGGAGGCATGACATTAAGTGCTGTGAATTTGACTGTCGCACTGTCGTCAACGGAAGTACGGGAAGAACGCAGGTCACCGTTGACTCCAAGTAACCGGGTATGAGGGCAGGGTCGTGTGGTCTCTGGGCCTCGACGGGTGGCAGTATCTCAGTGCCTGTTATTCGATAGCGTCTCTGCCTGTAAATGGTGCGAGTGCCAGCAGAGTACGCTCTCGATGGGTGCCACAGCTGTACTTGATGGACTCGAGCCAAACTGGTTCAATCTTTGAAGCCGAAATTAATCGAATCGCTAGTAATCGTCCCCGGAGCGCAACATCCAATACAGTCGAACTGCCAGTTTGTGAGCGATGGCCAGTTTGGCCACCCCGTGATGCTTCGTCATCGAAAGGCGCACGTACTGCCGATGCCAGCTTGGATCGAACTTTTGTGCGTTGACTGCCGCCTGCACTAGAAGCCAGCGCACCAGTCCACTACCCTGTTTACTAAAGTGGCCGAGGCGCCGCATATCGCCACTGGAGTCCTCTTCGGGAATCAGACTGAGTTAATCGGAACCGAGAGCAATCTTGGGCTTGAGCAGCCAAGAGGGCGAGAGTCTTGGGGAGCCAAGGGGCGCGTGAGTGCTCTTGTGCGGAGACGAAGTTGGTCAGGGCGTGCTGTGTTATCCCAGCCCCGATGCCGTCTCAACTCGGGCGATTTCGCATCTTGGGCTGGGAAGGTCGCGCTGAAGGCCTTGAGGCTGGACCAGCAGCCTCGCCTTGACAAGCAAACGGCAAAGCGCTCACCATTTCTGCAATTATCCGATTTCGAGACGACGGCACGACAGCAGTTCCCGAGCTGATCAAAACCGGTACGTTTGCGAGGAAGCTTCCGTGGCGGACTCGTCAGCAACACGCAGGCAGATCCGAAGCCGTCCATCCAGAAGCCGATTCCCGCGTCGAAGCTCCCAGAGCCTGATGGCGCCACTTGCTCGTTTGAAGATCGCACACAAGCTGCTGATCTTTGGAGCGGTGCTCGCCGTGCCGATCGTATTACTGCTCCATTCTGTGGTATCGGGATACGACGAGGGTATCCGGTACACCCGGAACGAGCTGGAAGGTGCGCGGCGCCTGGAATTGCTGCGCGCGATGGCCGAGAACGTCCGCCTCCACCAGAGGCTGGATTACTTGCGATTGAAGGGCGACCTGCGATGGGAAGCACAGCGAAAAGAAGCGGCCGAACGCATTGACGAGGTGCTGGCACGCGGAGCTGCTCAGCAGTTGGTCGCCCCCTGGCAGCAGCTGCGCACTCACCTCGCCGCTAGTCCCGCAGAAAGCGTGGCCGCTCACCAGCAGCTTGCGGCTGGCATGCGAAACCTGGTGCGCGAACTGGGAGACTCCAGCGGCCTGGTGCTCGATCCGGAGATGGATTCCTATTACATGATGGAGTTGGCGGTGACGCTTTTGCCTGATGCGCAAACTACCATCGCAGATGCCGCCATGCTGGCCAATGAGGAGGCACTCGGTGAGCCAGTCTCGGAGAGCAATCGATTGCAGTTCGCGATCTACGCCGATGCTCTTGAGAACTCCACCCTTCCGCAAGTGAGGCACGCGGCGGAGACCAGTCTGCGAGAAGATCGAGACTTCCATGGAGTGAGTGAATCATTGCAGCAGAACCTGTGGGGATTGCTCAGCGGATATCAGGCGGCGTTAGGGAGTTGCGTAGAGCAGATGCGGCAGTACTCGCGATCGCCAAAATCCGGCGTAAGTGCGCCAGAACTCGCCGCGGCAGCCGATCGCGCCGCGCAGGCAGGATGGGAATTCCAGCGCGCCAGCATCGTCGAGCTGCAAATGCTGCTCAACAAGCGCATCTCTGACCTCCGCTGGAAACGAATTGTGGCATTAGGTTCGGGCATCCTGTGTGCGGCGACCTTGCTCGCGCTGCTCTGGGCAGCTCATCGATTCCGCGTCCGGCAACTCGCGCACGAGTTCAACCTCACGGTGGACGCCCGAGTATCGGAGCGGACGCGTATCGCTCGCAACCTGCACGACGCGCTGCTCCAGAGCTTTCAGGCGGTATTGCCACTGTTTCAGGCTGCGATTTACGAGTTGCCGGAAGGTGCGGTCGATGCCCGCAAGACACTGGAATTGGCTCTCGATCGAACCTCTGAAGCGATCGGCGAGGCGCGAGACGCTGTGATAGAAGGGCTGCGCACTTCCGCCGCCGAGAACAATGACCTCGCAACAGCCATTCGGATCGCTGGGGAGGAACTGGCAGCGGCAGACAGCTGCCAGGCTCGCACTGCATTTCAGGTGTTGGTGGAGGGCACTCCGCGAAATCTGGATCCGCTCCTCCGGGACGAGATCTATCGCCTGAGCGCAGAGGCGCTCCGCAACGCCTTCCGGCACGCCGCAGCGCGGAACATTGAAGTTGAAATCCGCTACGACGCAAAGTATTTCCGCCTCTTCGTTCGCGACGATGGGAAAGGCATCCACTCCGACGTTCTCCATGCAGAGGGGAATCAGCCGGACGGCGGCTTGCGCGGCATGACGCAACGAGCTGAGCTTCTCGGTGGCGAATTGACGATCTGGAGCGAAGTGGATGAGGGTACAGAAGTGGAGCTAACCGTTCCAGCATTGAGAGTGTATGTGAACTCGACCACGGCAAGGGATTCTTGACGCCTATCAGTGGTCAGGCCATGATGTTGCCAGGGCACAGCGTGAGCACACTCTACCCACTCCAGAATTACCAGATTCTGAGCTTCGAGGAGGTCTGCATTGCAGGCTGCGGGCAAATCACCCGTACCCGTCCCATATAGGACGTCTTGCCGATGGCAGTTGGAGAGCGGGTGGCTTCACGAGGAGCCGTGCTCGTCCGGAACGGCAAGATACAAGCTGTAGCACTTCACGTCACTCGCCCCGGAAGACTCGTTCCGTAGATGGGCGGGGCAAAATGTTGGAGCAGACGTTGAGTACCGGGCAGGTCGCCTGACATACGATCTCATAGGCATGTGACAGAAGAGGGCCGCGGTATAGTGAGCGATAAGGAGCCAGTCCCAACACAATCAGATCTTCTCTATTCTGTCTCGCAAAATCGAGAACTGCATAGGATGGATTTCCAGAAATCATGTGGTAACGAATCGGCGGAGATCCTTGCGGTTTTGCAGCGTCTTCTATTCCGCGGCCAAATTTCTCCATCCGGTCGCGGCAATCGGAGTTCCATGACGAGCAAACATGTAGAAGATCGATTTCAGCACTCCACGTTCTTGCAACCTTCAAAGCATAAGGAATACCGGCTTTGGACTCGTCGGAGAGATCGGAAGCGAAAAGTACCCTTTTTAGAACAAGCTGCCTTCGTGCGCCACGGGACCATGGGCCCACGGTAAGAACCGGACAGGAGACCTGCCGACAGATCTCCTGCGCAATTGAACCAAAGAGGAGTCTCGAAATGGCGTTTCGGCCACGCGTGCCCAGGACAAGCAAATCAATGCAATGATCACGAATTAAGTCTCCGAAAACCTCGGAGATTTCTCCTCCTACATTCCAGCAGCGCGCATTGATGTTGTCCAGCTCGTTTTCTGCCTGGAGGCGAGCTATCAGCGCGTCACAGTCACGTTGCGCCAGCGCATCAAGTTCAATCATCATGTCCGGAACAAAAGGGAATTCGGAACGGCGGATTGCATGAAAAAAATGAATCGCCGCTCCGAACTGGCGGGCGACGAGTAGGGCATGCCGTGTTGCGCGGTCGGACGCCGGTGAGAAATCAGTCGCAATCGCTACGTTGCGAACGAGAACATCTGAAGAGCAATGATCAGACAATGCCACGAACTCCTTTCGGCGCAGGTTTACCTTCGACTCAGACGTACAGGTTGAGCCCGTCTAGAGGGTTCGATACAGTCAGCAGAGCAATGCAATGCTCTCGCGGTCAGCGGAATCCAGTTGCCTTCCGTTAGCGTGTACCCGCGGCCGGAGCAGTCGTCGAGGAGTCAGGTTGCGCAGTGATTTGATACGACTGATAATCGATGGACATGGTTGCAGTTCCGCCGATGCGGACTTTGGTTTCACTGCGATTCTGCACGGGCAGCCAGATACCATTCGTCATCTGATTTGTGTGGTGGATCAGCGTGCGTGAAATCCAGAATGAAGGATTCTTCGCGGGCTGGACCTCCATCTTCGCCACCGCAAATTCCGCCGCATCGACCCATATCTTTCCCTTGTAAAGGTACTTGTTTGGCGAAATCGGCTCGACTGCAAGGATATATGCCTGCCGATCGCCTACCCGATCCGTCCCGACAAACTGGAACTTGTAGTTTGTTGAGTTGAGCGCGGTCGAGGACTTGTTCAAGGATGCTTCTCTTTCACTGTCGAGGGCCCGCTGGAGGACCTTCTCGCGGAGCATGCCTGAGCCCTGCTGCGAGGTAATGCGGAAAGTCTTGCCCGAAGCGGCATCATAGCTGACCTCCACATCCATGTTTGCAGTTATCGTCCGCGCAAATCCTCGGTATACGACTGAATAGTGCCGCAGTCCGTGATAGCTTTGCAGCGTGCTCGCCTGGCGCTGGTCGTGTCGTTGCATCTGTTCGATGATTTGGGCGGTGGTTGGCGTTGGCGTAGTTGTCTCTGCAGCAGTTACCGTCTGAGATGAACCGGGAGCGGCAAATAGGATAACCGCCAAGGCAAAGATCAGAGTCGGGAGTCGATTCATGGATGACGGACGGTCCAGCGGCTCGACACTCATCTGAGGTGATTCAGTTCGGATTCGATCTATAAGCATGGCTTTCTCCTGCTCTGTATTACTATCGTTGCGATACTGTCAGCGTGAATCTGTGATTACGCCCGTGTTCTTGGCGGCTTTAGGAGTCAACCTGGGCAGAATGAATTCCTGTGCAATGCCGCTGACCATGCGTTCGGCAGTACCGATCGCAAAAGTCCCGAAGACCAGGCCTACGCCTCGGTTTGATTGCGGATAGTACGTATTCGACAAGGCACTAGACGCCAGGTTTCCACCAAGGCTCGAATAGTTGGGCTGAAGCCGGCCGTTGTCCCCTCTGCAAATGAATGGGCTCAACATCGCATGTCTTAGCCGGGAGTTCGTGCTGCCTGTGCCCTGGTAAAAATACCGCGGATCCTGATGCAATAGAGACGGAAGTATGGCGCCGGCAATTAGAATGTCGCTTGCGCCATCTGCAGCAAGCACCCCGAAACGCTGGCCGTACCCCTTGGCGCCCTGCGCGAAGTCGGGCCGATTGGCAGCCTGATTAATCGCAGCCATCGCGGCCACACCGCCAATGGTGACCGGATCCACAGATACTCTCAGAGCGAGCTTGAACTTCAGTTTGGTCGTGAGGGGTACAGCATTCTTTGCGTCATACACGACATAGAAGTTCGGAATGAACCCAAGAACTCGCTGCTGCTCCGCCAATCGAACCTGCTCGGCCGCCAACTGATTATTCGAGGCATAGACCGTTACGGAAGTCTCTGCTCCTTCAATCTTGATCCGGACATCGGTAAGAAAATCGTACTGCCCCGGAGCAAGGGTGATAGGCGACGACGTCCAATCTACGAAACCCTTTGCTTTGACGATCACGCTGTAGGGAACGCCCGGAGTGAGATTGGTGAACGCAAACCCAGCATTATCGCCCGCAACGGCTTCGCGATGATCTTCGGATTGGGGACAGTCGAGTATCACGGTGGCGCCTGGGACCAGATCCCCATTTACGTCGACAACAGTGCCGCTGAGACTAGCCGAATCGCCATGCAAAGCGGCCGACTTTGGAGCTTCCGGCGAGGCAGGTGTGTCAACATTCACTAGCCCGTCAGCAGATTTGAGAGGTCTGGGAGCCTCCGGTAGTGAGGATGAGAGAGCAAGCTGCTGTGCGCCGAGGCAGCACGATGACGCTATGACGGATGCAAGAATGGCAAGAGCGCCGGGGCGGAAATGGGAGAACAGTCTCATCTGGCCACCTTATGCAGCATCGATGCGCTTGGATGCTGGTGGAGTCTCTTCAGGGCGGTCGTGCTTAAGAACACAAACAGAAGTACGGCGCTGACTATGGAAATGGCTAATGGGATGTCCGGCTGCGCTAGCCCCGGGACGTTCCAGGCGGCGAGAAGCTTCACAATGTGCTGGATCATAATTACCGAATCAAGACAGAGGACGCACATCGTGCTCAGCACGACGGCTGGTCCCCAATTATCAGAGGCGTTGTATTTGCGCCAAGAAAGTACGGCGAAACCGGATGCGTAAACAGTGAGCATCGTAAGCAATTGGCTCACACAGGTGTGATGAATCGACAAGATCAGTCCAACTGACGCGGTGAGGAGGGTGAATCGCAGAAAGTTCTTAACCCAAATCTCAAAGGGACGTCCGGCGACCATCCTGATGCAGACGGCTGCGCCTGCGCCGACCGCATTGAGACCCAGGAAGACATGAACAAGCTTGAGTAAGTCGAGCATAACTCCTCTTTCTAAGACCTTTTCACTGCTCGGGTGAATGTCGTCTGAGAACTGTCATTCTGTTTCGAAATCTGGTTGTAGGGTGAGTTCGCGATTGGGCGTCTCGCTCGCCTTGCGCAAGCGCCCAGCCGCTCAATTGCCGTGAGAAAAGTCTTGGGAGAAACACCGGGCGCAATCCGCTCGTCATATATGCAGTAATCCGTGTTCTCTCCCTTGCGTCTGATCAACAGGATTTTTGCGTAAGGCCAGCGACGCCTAATGTAAGCCGCGAAGACGCGCAGCTGCGGCGATGAGAACGTGTTGTGAAGAATGGCAACATCGATTTCCTCAGATCCGAACACCACGGAGATATCCCAGGTAGATGACGCCACATAGAGCCGGCATCTGGAACGCAATACGAGGGCATCTCGAACAAGCGCACCAGTTTCCTGAGATCCAATGGAGAGTACGTGTAGAGTGCTGATCATGCGATTACCTCAGAAACTCCGGGCTTAGCTGAACCCTCTTCTGCTTCGATCTGTTCTGAGAAAAGGCGCCTAATCGCGCTCGAACAGGCGTACTCAATCAACGACCAGTGACAGTCGGTTAACGTTGCGCTGTCGTGGGCCGAGAAGCCCAAATACCCATGCAGGATGAGCGCAGAGCGCTCGAAGACATTCAAACTCTCGCTGATCTTGGTAGGTGTCAGAGATCTGATTGCTTCCTTATCCCACGCGACCGGGTCGGGAGGACGCTTACAGATCGCATCACGCATATTGTTCGCGGCAATTCGCTTGATCTCTTCGCAATTTTTCTCTACTGCTTCGCGCGCCACGCAGCGCCTGATCCAAAGGTCACGCCAGTTCGGATCTACATATGATGAGCCGTCGGCTCGCAACTTTGCGCCGGCGATGCAACTCTCGGCGACCAGGGGGTCCCCCACGATGGCCTTTGCAAGCCAGAGCAGGTCGCTCATCTCGCGCTCGAAGATCTGTCTCAGACTTATCGATGCGAACGAGGCACATTCCACACTTGCTGTAGTTCTGATCTCCATAAATCCCTTTCGGCTAAAGAATCACCGAGCATACTGAGCAAACGATCGTTTGGGGCAGTTGGAAGTCCACGTAGTGAGATGAGCCGATCATTCCCACTCGGCTGATTTCACTTTTGCGCAAGGTCGCGTCAGCAGAGTGCGAGAGATTGATCGTCACAACACATCTGATCGGGCGGCTTGGATCAAGTCTGCTCATTGCATTGCCTCCACTGACCTTTGTCTGGGTGCACACGCCCTACTAATGGCACGCAGATGGCCATTTAGATCGGTGGCGTAAGTTGTTCAGTTTTCACGAGGAGTCAATCGCCCTACATCGCACAGGGCACCACTTGGCGCACGCTATTGCGGCACTCGCCGCAATAGCGGCAACGTCGCAAAAAATCGTCGGACGAAGCCTGGCAGCTGGCTCCGCTTAGAACCCAATGCCGTCGGCAGATGGTATCGAAGGAAATCCAATCATTGTCGAGAATGGCAAGGCAGTAGCGACCAACTGAGGCTGCCGCTCGCTCAATGAAATGCGTCTTAAGAGTGGCAAAGCGGCTTCAGATATAGGCGCATGCAAAATGCGGCGAGGTGCGGTCTCTACATCGCTGCCTCTCAAGGTTTCGATAGGCGATGACTGTCTGCGCGTTTACTTCACTGTTACAGAGGCAAGACCTGAGCCGCTGTGGCCTATAAACCGGTGTGCGATGCAGCGCTGTTCATAGGCTTTTGCAGGGTGATTTGGATTGGGCGAAGGCACCCGATTCTGAGGATTAGGCAGGCCGATTTCGAGGACGCGGTTCTGAAGCAATCCACTTGCAGGCGAGTGGATGATGAGGCTTCCCGGTGAGAGACCAGCTGCAGCTCAAGCTCACGACATGCCGGTTTGTCGCGGATGTAAGAGCACTTGCCGTCACGATGTTCTCCTTCCTGTGCACCTGCTGTGGTCGTCTTCCAATGCGCAATTCACATTCTGACCCGATCTTGACAAGGTTGAAGTGAGTTGCCTCTGCAAGTGACGGGAGGCGCGCGGCCCAGAGGAGATGCTCGTCCCCGTGGAATCAACCGCCTGCTGCGAGGCAAGCGATGCTGCGGTTTGCAGTGTTTGCACCTGCTCAACGTGCGCGAGGAATTCGCTCAGGAGTTTGTGAAGGCAGTTTTCACCGCACAGATGTATTCTCCCGGGGCGGAACAGCTGTTGAGCGCTCCAGCCGCCGACGCGTAACTCGCCAGAGTCTTCGTAAGCAATAAACCAGTGGTTCGCTTCGCGCTTTTGCACGCCACACATGTCGCAACGAATGGATTGTCTGATCACTGCATTCCTTTCACTGCGCAAACTCGCGCAGCCTGCTAATAATCTTCATCTCGATCTCCAGAGGTGGACTGGCCCTTGAGACAGCACTATCTACAAGTCAGAAATGCTGGACTCGACCGAGCCAGGCAGAATAAACCATGTTCGATTGCGCCCGCGGAGAATCATCGTGTAAGAACTCAGCATTTGAATGGCCAAAACACCAGAGATCGCGTAATCCTTGTGTTTCAAATCAGAAAGGAGACACAGTTGATTTAAGACTTAAGAAGAGTGCTTTCGCTCAAATGGCAATTGCCGCAATCGCGGCAGAGCAGACAGCGAGAAGAATCCTTAGAATTTCCGACCTTGGCGTTTGGTCGAATCGTTTGGCCCCTCGCTCGGTTCATTGCGACGAAGACCTTGGGTTCTCCGAGGAATGCCCAGGAAAACTGCCGTCCGAACCATCCCCCAAGTTCAAATTCTTACGAGCCAAGGAGCGGCTGGACAGAGCAGTACCATGGCGCGACTGATGCACTCGTTCTATGGCGGGGATGCTCAAGCTGGCCGGCGGATCAAAGGATCTATGCCGGATGAATCACCACAAGATCTCGCAGACCCATCCTGTCCATTTTTGGCAACACAGTGATCGACTCTTCTGCTGTTGGGCGTAATCGCGCGCGAGTCTGAGCTGTCGCGATGCAATTGACTCCGGTGGACTGCAGCCATTTCGTTCCGACACCTTAAGCTATTCCAGTTCAAACGCAAGATACTGAAACTGCCCTTTTCGCTCGATGTACAACACGACTGGATCGCCAGTCCTGAGCTGAGATACCGCTGACCGCAGTTGTTCGACAGAAGTAACGGGTGTGCGATTAACGGTGTGGATAATATCGCCCTGCAGGAGACCCGTTTCGATGCTATTGGGTTCTTGCTCTTTTCCCGCTACTACCACTCCCGCTGCTAG